>Ga0210391_10001630_pt1 | contig 20161 bp, 18 predicted proteins | sample IncBWC12OmetaG_FD_160573 | JGI IMG/M metagenome (GOLD analysis project Ga0210391, IMG submission 160573) | Forest soil microbial communities from Barre Woods Harvard Forest LTER site, Petersham, Massachusetts, United States - Inc-BW-C-12-O ...
TTCTTCCGGAATGATGTCGGTACTCTCGGGGTTTTCCTCGGCATAGAGGACGATTTCATCCCTGGGCCTGACCCGGTAGTTCGGTTTGACGATCTGTTGATTCACCAGGACCAGACCCGCCTCGATGGCTTGTTGGATCTTGTTGCGCGTGGCGCCTTCGATCCGGGTCATGAGGAATTTATCGACGCGCAACAATTCCTGCCCCTTGTCTACCACGATATTCCTGCGGACATACAGCTCCTCGGAGGCATCCCCGTTTTCCAGTATGAGGTCTTCAGACTCCATAGCCTGCAAAGTTACTTATCTTTGCAGGATGCAAACCGTATTATTCGAGGACTGCGGACGGATCGGATACCAGGAGGCCTGGGATTACCAGGAGCGCCTGCTTCGCGGGATCGTCGATGCGAAGGTGGCGCGACAGGAAACCGTCAGCCGCCTATTGTTTTGCGAGCATCCTCCGGTATATACTTTGGGAAAAAGCGGATCCCTCGACCATATCCTGATTAGCGACTCCGACCGTCAGGCGAGGGGAATTGAATTTTACAATACCAACCGGGGCGGCGACATTACCTTTCACGGGCCAGGCCAGTTGGTGGCCTATCCCATCCTGGACCTCGAACATTTTGGAACCGATATTGGCAAATACCTGCGTAACCTGGAGCAGGTGATTATTTTCACCTTGGCCGATTTCGGCCTGAAGGGTGAGCGCAGCCCCGGGGAAACGGGCGTCTGGCTGGAACCTTCGGTCAGGGGGCGGGAACGCAAGATTTGCGCGATGGGTGTGCGTTGCAGCCGCTGGGTGACCATGCACGGGCTGGCCCTGAACATGAATACGAACCTGGATTTCTTCAATCATATCGTGCCTTGCGGCATCGCCCAGAAACAGGTGACTTCGCTTGCACGGGAGTTGGGCGCGCCAATCGACGAATCGGTCGTCAAGGACCGGGTGCGCCAGCACTTCGAGCAGGTCTTCGACGCAAGCCTGAGTCCCGCGCCGGGCGCCGGCTCAGTTGTCCTTACTTAAAAGAAATTTATTCTTTTCCTGGATCACACCGTCGGTATACCATTCAAAATTGAACCAACCCGCGTGCAGGAAATTTGACTTGTCGATGGTCAGGGGTAATTCCTTGATATCCGACATCTGGAAGATCAGGGTCTCCTGTTCGTCATAAAATTTGAGCTCGTATTTATGGTCCCCCGGGGGTGGCAATTCCACCTTTACATTCCCATATTCATCCGTAAATACGTGAGGGGAAGGCTCCCATTCCTTTTTCTTGATGACTTCCACGGGTGAGCCACCCGCCTGGGCGTCGCTGATATCGATCTGCGCTTTTTTGGCGACGGCTGGTGGGGGCTCGAGCGCCAGGACCGGCTTTTGGGCGGCCGTGAAGGCATATCCGCTGGATTGCTGGATGAATATGCGGTAAAACATATGGTCGTTGAATGCCTTGACATCGGTGAAGGTCACGGTGCCGGGCCGGGCATCGGAGAGTGCGTACAGGGTGCTGAAATTGCGGGTGCTGTCGAAGGAGCGCTCGATATTGACCTGGAGCGCGCTGGGATAAGGATTATAAAAGGCAACGAATATCCGTCCTTTTGAGTTGATTACCTGGAATTTAGGCAGGGTGTCCTGCCCTAGGCCGCGAAGGGAATGGATACATAGGATAGTGAGGATTGTAAAGAGTCGCATGGTGGTGGAAAGTTACAGCAAAAATAAGGCCTAGATCGACCTGTTTCCCTGCAATCCCCCCGTATGGATAAAAAGTATTCGGGAATCCTTGGGCCACGCAAGGTGCCAAAGGGCATACGCCGCTTTGGCGGTATATACGAAGTCCGTGGGTATGGGAAAGCTTTTCATAAATTCCAAAAGCCCCGGCGTGCGTTTGGCGTATCCTCCGAAGGAATAGCCGAATTCCATATCCGGCCCGAAGGCGGCCTGATGTTCGTGGGGGATTGCCAGGACCGGAATACCGATGACACGCTGCCCGGGTTGCGCGCGGCGCGCGATTCCCTGCAAGGTGGTTCCGGTACCGACCGCGCAAAGGATGTGGGTGAAGGTTTCGAACCCGGGAATCCGGTCCGCGATCAGGGCAGCGCCTGCGACGCCCAATGAGCCACCGCCTCCCTCGGGGATCACCAATGCATCATCGGGCGGCACGACACCGGCCGCGTACGCGCTCCTGGAAACGAATTGCAATTCCATACCCCAGGCCCGGCAATCTTCCAGGGTAGGGCTGAGGCGGGGAGGTGCCTCTCCGCGGACCACCCCCGTACAGGGAATACCCAGGCAATGGCACAGATATGCGGTCGCATGCAGGTGGTTGGACCAGGCACCACCATAAGTCAGGATACGGCGAAAATCTCCCAGGGAATAGGCTTCCAGAAAGTACCAGAGTTTAAAGATTTTGTTGCCCGAAAGGGTAGGGTGAATGAGATCCAAACGCGCCACAAATGCAGGGTCGCCTCCTGGTAAATTCAGAGAGGTCAGGGGGATGTCCCCTTGCATGAGCGGGTTCAAAAAATCCGATGAGGATGGAAGCATTTTGATTTAACTTGCGGCAATAGTATTGCAAAAATAATATTATGCAGCAACCAACCTTGTTGATCCTGGCGGCCGGCATGGCATCCAGGTACGGAGGAAACCTCAAGCAGATCCAGGAGTTCGGGCCCGGGGGAGAAACCATCATGGATTATTCTTTGTTCGATGCGATCAGGGCCGGCTTTGGTAAGACAGTGTTCATCATTCGGAAAGACTTTGCCGATGGATTCAAGCAAATGTTCGAGCCCCGGCTGAGGGGCAAGGTGGAGGTGGAATATGTTTTCCAGGAACTGACCGATCTCCCCAAAGGTTTTAGTGTCCCGGTGGGTAGGACGAAACCATGGGGTACGGGTCACGCCATGCTTTGCGCGGAGTCTGCCATATTGGAGCCTTTTATCGTCATCAATGCCGATGATTTTTATGGAAAGGATGCTTTCGTCAAGGCCGCCCAATTTCTGGATAAAGAGGTAGGCCCTAATAAATATGCGAACATAGGGTACGAGTTGATCAAAACCCTGTCCGACCACGGTACGGTCAGCCGGGGTGTCTGTACGGTCGATGCCGCCGGAAACCTGACCGGCATCAAGGAAAGGACGAAGATTTATCCCGAAGGGGGCAAAATCATTTACGAAGAGGAGGGCGTCAAACACGAAGCGCCCCTCGACGCAAAAGTTTCCATGAACTTCTGGTGCTTCCACCCTTCGGTGTTCGAAGTGACCCGCCAGCAATTCACCGACTTCCTCCGGGCTCACGGCCAGGAACCCAAGTCGGAGTTCTTCATTCCCTTGGTGGCGGATGAGTTCATCCGGTCGGGGCAGGGGACGGTGCGGCTGGTGCCCACTTCCTCCCAATGGTTTGGCGTGACCTACCAGGAGGACGCACCGTTCGTGAAGAAAAGCATCAACGACCTCGTGGAGCGGGGCGAATATCCGGCAAAATTATGGCCATGAAAATAATAGCATTCCTACTAATTTCAATTCTCATTGGTCGCGGTACGCCGCCCCCTGCGGACGTCGTTGTCAAGGCTGCTTGCCAGAAAGCCAAAGAAGAAAATAAAAAAGTTTTCCTCATCTTCCATGCCTCCTGGTGTGGTTGGTGTCACCGCATGGACAGCATCATGAACGCCCCCACCTGTAAACCCCTGTTCGACAAAAACTACGTGATCGAACACCTGGACATCATGGAAGTAGGAGAGAAGAAGGCCCTGGAAAACCCCGGCGCCATCGACCTCTATAACAAGTACACAGGGAAAAATGACGGCATACCCTTTTACCTAATCATGGATGGCGATGGAAATGTATTACAGGATTCGAAAATCAAGTCCACCGGTGCCAATGTAGGCTGCCCTGACAAGCCGGAGGAGCTTGCCTGTTTCCGGGAACAATTGAAAGCAACGAGCACGCTTAGCGACGGGGAAATCGAAACGATCGTGGGACAATTCAAGCGGCGCTAGGCATGAAAGGCTTCTGGGCCCACTACGGTATGACGGTTTTCCTCCTGGGGGGCATCGGTCTGGGCTGTGTCCTTGGTCTGGTGTACGGAAACCACATCCTGGTCCTGGAGCCAATAGGGGATATTTTCCTGAATCTCCTTTTCACCATTGTCGTCCCCCTGGTCTTTTTTGCTATCGCTTCCGCCCTGGCGGGCCTGGAGAGCTCCCTGAATCCCGGACGCCTGATGCGTGCCACTGTTGGCGTATTTACCGGAACCGTCCTGATCAGCACGTTCCTGACGATGGCAGCCGTTTGGATATGGCCCATCCACAACACTTTCCTGCAACCGGGACAACCCGTAACCGCCGCGCCCCAATCCGCCGGGGATGCAGCCACCAGCCTTCTGACCGTCCCCGAGTTCTACCAGCTTTTATCGCGAAAGAGCATGCTGGCCCTGATCCTGTTCTCCATAGGGACCGGAATAGCCACCAAACGGTCGGGGGTGAAGGGCGTCGCTTTCCGTAGTTTCCTCGAATCGGGAAATGAAGTGATGCAGGGCTTGCTCAAGCTCATCATGTACCTGGCCCCCGTCGGCCTGGGCGCTTATTTCGCCTGCCTGGTGGGTCGTTGGGGTGTCGACCTCCTGGGCGCCTATGGACGCGCCATCGGCCTGATCACGGGGGTGACCTTTTTCAATTATTTCATCGTCTTCAGCGGCTATGCCCTGCTGGCGGGTGGGATCAAAGCCCTGCGCCTCTATTGGAAATTCAACATCATTCCTTCCGCCACCGCCCTCGGGACCAGCAGCAGCATCGCCACCATCCCGGCCAACCTGGAGGCCTCCCGGAAGATGAGGATTCCTACCTATATCGGGGACCTGGTCATACCCTTGGGCGGCCCATTGCACAAAGAAGCCTCCGCCATCTCCGAGGCGATCAAGATCTACCTGGTATGCAGCCTTTTCCATGTGTCTCCGGGAATCTTACCAGTCCTCGGACTCAGTTTACTGGTCAGCGTCGTGGAAGGGGGAATACCCAATGGGGGCTATATCGGCGAGGTCCTCACCATCTCCGTGTTCGGCTTACCACCCGAGGCACTTCCACCCATGATCTTCATCGGCACCGTCACGGACGCCATTTCGACCCTGGTGAACGCTACGGGCGATACGGTGTCCGCCATGCTGATCACGCGCCTGGTCAAGGGGCGACACTGGGTCGATCAGGCGCCGGAAAACGCGATTCCGGCGGCGGCCGCGTAGATTGTGTAAACTTTACACATTTTCCCTAATTTGCGCCCTTATGAAAAGAGTATGCCTGCTCCTTGCCGGTGCCTGCTTCGGGGCCGGGGTTCACGCCCAGTCTGTTCAAGCCGGGAAAGTCCAGAAGATCGATAGCATCGAAGGCGGATATGCCTTCCACCTGGAAAACGGCTACGCCACCATTACTGCGTATTCTCCGACGATCGTCCGGATAAGGATCACCCGATCCAGGCCGGAGGCGGATTTTTCCTATGCCGTCGACGACCTGACTCCGCACGGTCACTATCTGAAAAAAACAGAAGACGCGCTGTACACCGACTCCATCAGGATAGCCATCGGGAAATCCCCGTTTCGCCTGACCTTCCTCAACGCCCAAGGCGATACGCTGAACAGCGACGACCCTGACCTGGGCGTCAGTTGGGAAGGGGACCAGGTCACGAGCTACAGACATATGGCAATGGATGAGCACTTCATTGGCTGGGGGGAAAAGACCGGACCCCTGGATCGCCGGGGTCAGTCTTTCGTGAACTGGAACACCGATGCTTTCGGGTATGGAGTTAACCAGGACCCTATCTACGGTTCCATTCCCTTTTTCATTGGCGTCCATGGAAGTGTATCCTACGGGATTTTTTTCGACAATACGCGAAAAGTGCTGGCCAATTTCGGGGGTGGGGTGGATGACGACAAATATTACTTCGGAGCGCCCGCGGGGGAAATGAACTACTACTTCTTCGGCGCGTCCACGGTGCCGGGTATAATTGAAGACTATACGAAAATGACAGGCCGCGCCCCCATGCCTCCCCTGTGGAGCCTTGGCTACCAGCAATGCCGCTGGGGCTACATGAGCCGATACGAACTTTTGCAGGTCGCTGAAATCTTCCGCCAAAAGAAAATACCCGCGGACGTGATTTATTGCGATATACAATACATGGACCATTACAAGGTCTTCACCTGGGACCTGCAGAAGTTCCCCGATCCCAAGGGTATGATCGATTCGCTGAGGGGCATGGGTTTCGACCTGGTCACCATCATCGACCCCGGGGTAAAGATCGAGCCGGGGTATAAGGCCTATGACGAAGGAACGGCCAAGGGTTATTTTGCGCGGTATCCAGGCGGCAAACCCTATGTCGGCTCGGTGTGGCCCGGCCGGTGCAACTTTCCCGACTTTACCCGCCCCGATGTCAGGGCCTGGTGGGGGAATAATTTCAAAGAGTCGCATACCGACATGGGTATCCGTGGTTTCTGGAACGACATGAACGAACCCGCCATCCTGGGGGGCAAGGAAGTCCCGACCCTCGTGGAATTCAATACCGGGACCCTGGCCAGCGTCAAAAACGTGTTCGGCCTGGAAATGGCCAGGGCCACCTTTGAAGGGACCAAAAAGTTGTTGAATCAGCGTCCCTTCAACCTGACCAGGGCCTCTTACGCCGGGGTTCAAAAATATTCAGCCGTCTGGACAGGGGACAACAATCCCCAGGATGAGCACATGCTCCTGGGCTACCGCCTGCTGAACAGCCTCGGCCTGAGCGGGGTGCCCTTCGTGGGCATGGACATTGCCGGATTCAGCGGCGACGCTTCCCCTGACCTGTTCTTGAGATGGATGTCCCTGGGCGTATATGCGCCCCTCTACCGCAACCACACGGCCATCAATAACCGCTATCACGAACCCTGGCAATACGGGGAGACCAACACGGATTATATGCGCCAGGTGATCGACTGGCGGTATCAACTCCTGCCTTACATCTACAGCAGTTTTTACCAGGCGCATACCTCGGGAATGCCCATCAACCGGATGCTGCCCATCGAATACACGCATGACACGAGTGTCTATAAAGATGCGTACGGTACCGAATTCGAATTCGGGGATAACCTCCTGGTTTGTCCCGTGGACAGCAAGACCCTGGTCGCTGCCGTATACCTACCTCAGGGCGCCTGGTATCGTCTCAGCAGCGACCAACGGTATGAAGGAGGCGCGGTAGCATATGTGCCCAGTCCCATCAAAGACCTGCCCGTTTTCGTCCGCGCGGGAGGTATCATACCCGAACAAAGCATTATCCAGAATACCAAAGAGGCCGGGGACGGGACTTTGTATTTGCACGTTTGGAAAGGAGACCGGGGCAGCTCCTATACATACTACGAGGATGACGGGCAGACTTATTCCTATGAACAGGGGAACTATTACAAGCGCAACATCCGGTACGAACCCCGGGATAGCCGCATCGTCCTGGACAAGGCCGAGGGCCCATACCAGACGCGCTTCAAGCGTATCCGCCTGGTTCTGCATGGTGCGGATGGCTGGGATAAGGTGACGATAAACGGGATAGCCGGACAGGCGACCAAGGATCAAAAGGTGTACTTTGTAGAGCTCAACAACAGTAATGACCCCATCACGATTCAATGGTAAGGCCCCAGTGCTGGGCCTGCTCCTGCTCCTGGGAGGCTCGGCTTCGTCCCAGACGCCCGACGCCATCCACGGCGCCCCGGCGACCCAAACGCCGGCGCCCGATACGACGAGCCGTTGGCTGCATGCAACCCATGTTTTCGACGGGGTAACCATGCACGACGATGGCTGGGTCCTGGTAAGAGGAAAGCATATCGTCACCGCCGTTTATGGACAAAAACCACCTACAGAGGGCACGCCCGTCCTGGACTTCCCCGGATGCACCCTGCTTCCGGGCCTGATCGAGGGGCACTCCCATCTTTTTCTTCATCCCTACAATGAAACCTCCTGGGATGACCAGGTTACCAAGGAATCCAGGGCGGAAAGGACCGCCAGGGCCGTAACCCATGCTCAAGCAACCCTTATGGCCGGGTTCACCACCGTCCGCGACCTGGGAACCGAAGGTTGCTGGTACGATGACGTAGGCCTCAAGCATGCCATCGAGAAGGGCGTGATCCCCGGACCCCGCATGCTTTGTGCCACCCGGGCCATCGTCGCCACGGGCAGCTATGGGGTGAAAAGCGAATCTTCAGACCTGGATTTGCCCAAGGGCGCCGCCGAGGTGGATGGCGTAGAAGGCATGATGCACGAAGTCCGTGTCCAGATCGGCAAAGGCGCGGACGTCATCAAGGTATACGCCGACTATCGCTGGGGACCCCATGACGAAGCCGAGCCCACATTTACGGTTGACGAGTTGAAAGCCGCCGTGGCCGTAGCCTCCAGCAGCGGACGCATAGTCGTTGTCCACTCCACGACGAAGGAAGGCATGCTCCGGGCCATACAGGCCGGCGTCACCACCATCGAGCATGGACAGGGAGGAGACGATACCGTATTCCGGTTGATGAAGGAAAAAGGAATTGCGCTATGTCCTACCGTTTCTGCGGGGGAAGCTATTTCGAGCTACCACGGTTGGCGAAAGGGCATTGACCCCGATCCGATCTCGGTGGTCCGCGCGAAGAAAAGCTTTTCCCAGGCCCTGGCCTCGGGGGTCACTATCCTGATGGGCGGGGATGTCGGGGTATTCACGCACGGGGACAACGCCCGCGAAATGGAAACCATGGTGGAATATGGAATGAGCCCCCTGGCGGTCCTGCAATCCGCTACTTCGGTCAATGCCCGCGTATTTGGGCTCAACGAGTTAGGCAACATCAAAGCGCGTTACCTGGCGGATATTATCATTGTGCAGGGTGATCCTACGCGGGACATCCACACCGTCCGCGCGTTGCGGATGGTTATGAAGGATGGGGTAATTTACAAGCTGGCGACTAATACCCCTTGACCATATACACGCAATCCTCGATCTTTTTGATTTGGCTAACCCTGTCGAGGTTTTTGATGCCCGATATGGTGGAGACGTGAATGGTGGGGTAGGTATTGCTGGTATCTCTTTTCAAAGAGTCCAGGGCCGCGAAAATATTCTTCGATTTCAGGGCAAACACCGCTCCATCGGCCGTCAATTGCTTGGCGCTAAGGATTCCGATCACCTCTCCCTTTTCATTCAGTACAGGTCCTCCGCTGTTCCCGGGGTTGGCAGAGATGGTGATCTGGCAACTCGCCGTATCTCCGTTATAGCCGGTCCGGGCGCTCAGGTATCCCTGGTTGTACACGATCTCGTTGCGGGGATAGCCCAAGGTAAATATCGGTTCGCCCAAATCGGCGCCCGTCTTCTTTATACCATAAGGCAGGACCCCCACGGGAGTGAAATCCGAATCGTCGATTTTCAGGATGGCCAAATCTTGTACCGGGTTGCTGAATACTATTTTCGCATTGAAGTTGTCTCCCTTTTGGTTTTGGACAACGATCGAGTTGACTCCATTCAGGACGTGCGCATTCGTAATCAGGTAACCGCGACCGTCGATCAGAAAGGACGTGCCCGTGCCTTTCAATTCGGCTTTGGGATCGATCCTGGTCTTGAACTCGTTGAGCTGCGTACTCATCACCTTTTGGTTGCGGTCCAGGTTGTTCACCGTATGGACCAGGTGCACCAGGGTAGGATCGAGTTTTTGCGAAAAGGAGGCAATAATGCCACTGATGGCCAGGGCAGTAATCCCGCCAATGCAGGCGGCCACGGCGATGGTCCAACGGTAGCGTCTCCATATATTAACCACCTTTCGGCCTGTGCTCAAAGGTTCGGACTTTATGGCGCCCTCTTCCAGCAATTCAGCCTCGACGGCGTTCAGCGCGCTCTTAAAGTCTTTTAATTGGGCATGTTTCTCCAGCTCCTGGAGGAAAAAGGAGTGCTCGACCACCATTTGGTCTACTTCCGGGCTGGTGTTTCGGAGCTCTTCGAAACGGATGCGTTCCTCCTGCGTCATTTCGTTACGCAGGTACCGGTCCGCCGCATCCTGTAATTGTACTTCATCCATCTCAACTCCCGCTTTTATATTGCGTATGAAATATTTTCTTTAACCGTGCCAGGCACTTGTATTTCTGGTTCTTTGCATTTTCCGCATTTGTATATCCGAACTGATCCGCTATCTCCGACATGTTCTTCTTCTGCAAATAGTACGCCTCCAACAAACCCTTACAGGGTTCTCCGAGGTATGTCAGCGACCGCTCCATTTGAGCAAAGGCCTCATTCCTTCTTTCGTGCGCCTCGATATCCTCGTCCACCTGGGCCAGTTCCGTCATCGATTCCACAGGAGCGCCGAAACGTTGCATGTGCTGTAGCCTTTTGAGCCATAGCCTCCTGGATACCGAATAAAGGTAGGTTTTGATCTGGGCGGTTAGCTGAAAATGACCCGATGTTGCCTTTTCATACAACACGATCATGGCCTCCTGGAAAATATCCCTCGCATCGTCACAACTGCCATTGTTATTCAGGATAAAGGCCTGAACCATCGCGAAATTGTCCTTATAGAGGGTTTCAACGGCCTTTTTATCATTTTGTGCCAGCCCAGCCAGTAATTGTTCTTCCGTGGATCCGGTTTTCACTATTGGCAAATATTAATACGCAAAGAAGGGATTTGTAACCCAAATCACGGCAAATTTTCTTTTTTATGACAAGTTGGGTTACCTTTTTTTGAATCCTGTATTAACCTCAAACCATTAGTAAACAATTAAAAAACATCATGATGAAAAAGGTATTGTTTGCATTTGCTATCGTTGCTTTCGCAACTGCTTGTAACTCAGAAGGTTCTGACAAGGCTGGTTCCGATACTGCCGCTAAGGCCGCTACGGATACTGCTGCTAAGATGGATTCTGGCAGCAAGATGGCCGGGGACACCACCCACCACGACACCACGAAGATGGCTACCGACACTTCCAAGAAGAAATAATTTTATCCGCTGGTCCCGATTGCTGTCTCACTTGACCAGTGGAATACGTCTTTCATATGGCAAGCAATCGTTAGAGGCCGCTCCTTTCCAGGAGGGGCTTTTTTTTCGCCCCCGGGCGCCCGCCGCTGGGGCCCCCATGCCGGGACAGTCCGAAAAAAAATTGGGCGATCGATTGGATTCCCCTAATTTTGATTCCATCAAACATTTGAAGTGATTTCTAAAGCAAACACCGGTTTTTTCTACTTTTTTTATTACTACTTTTTTAAAAGTAGGCCGGGATTGCTTTTGTTAACGAAGTAGGTAACACGAAACAAAACATAAAAGGATCCCGGCCAAACGGCCGGGATTTATTTTTTTATGACACCATCATCGATATTATCAGACGCGGAACTAGACAAAGGCGTCGCCATCCAGGGCTATGCCGGCAGCTTTCACCAGGAAGCCGCTCAAAGCTTCCTGGGCAAGCAGGTCACGGTTATCCCTTGTCCCACCTTCCGGGAAGTCATCCAAATAGCCATGAATCCGAGCCTCTCGGCGGGAGCCGTGATGGCCATGGAAAATTCCATCGCCGGCAGCATATTACCCAATTATAACTTGTTGCAAAAGAGCGATTTAAGAATCGTCGGAGAAATCTACCTGCAAATCCGCCAACACCTCCTGGTCAACCCGGGGGTTGGCCTGGACGACATCAAGGAGGTCCATTCCCATCCCATGGCCCTCCTCCAATGCATGGACTTCCTGGACAAGCATCCCTGGAAACTCATCGAAACCGAAGACACCGCTCTGAGTGCCAAGCATATACATCAACACCGCTCCAAGCATATCGCGGCCATCGCCTCGGGAACGGCCGCGGCGCTGTATGGTTTGGACATTTTAAAACCGGACATCCATACCCTCAGGAACAACTACACGCGCTTCCTGGTGTTGCGCCGGGAAGACGATGCAACGCCGATCAAAGACGCCGACAAAGCCTCCCTGTACTTCGAAACAGACCACAGCAAAGGCAGCCTCGCCCGGGTGTTGACCCGGATCGCGGACGGGGGCATCAACCTCAGTAAACTTCAATCCTTTCCCATCCCGGGCAGCGAGTGGAAGTATTTTTTTCATGTGGACATGGAGTTCGACAGCCCCGAACAGTTTAACGACGTACTGAAAGGCATGCAAACATTCACCCACGATTTGAAAGTCTACGGAATCTATAAAAAAGGGAAAACGGTATGATACGAACAGCGACACGTTTGGAAGGTATCGGTGAATACTATTTCTCCACCAAGCTGAGGGAAATCGAGGAGCTGAATCGTCAGGGAAAGGACGTGATCAACCTGGGCATAGGCAGCCCGGATTTGCCGCCCCACCCTTCGGTTGTCAAAGCCCTGGTGGAAGCCGCCGAAAAACCGAACACGCACGCTTACCAAAGCTACAAGGGCGCTCCGGCCCTCCGCAAGGCTATCGCGGATTGGTATCTGACCTGGTATGGCGTGACCCTGGATCCGGATTCGGAAGTGTTGCCCCTGATCGGCTCCAAGGAAGGGATCATGCATATATGTATGACGTACCTGAATGAAGGTGATCAGGCCCTCATCCCCAATCCCGGGTATCCTACCTATTCGAGCGCCGTCCGTCTGGCGGGAGGTACGCCGGTACCCTATGCCCTGAGTGCGCGGACGGGCTGGGCACCCGACTTTACAGCGCTGGAGGCACAAGACCTCAGCCGCGTGCGGCTGATGTGGGTGAACTATCCCCATATGCCTACAGGGCAAAGGGCCAGCTCCGAATTATTTGATCGCCTGGTGGCCTTCGGCCGCAAACACAATATTCTTATCTGTCACGACAACCCCTATTCATTCATATTGAACGAACACCCTCAGAGCCTGCTCGCCACGCCAGGTGCAAAGGATGTCGTCCTGGAGCTGAACTCCCTCAGCAAATCCGCCAACATGGCCGGATGGCGCGTGGGAATGCTGTGCGGCGCCTCCGAACGAATCAACGAGGTCATGCGTTTCAAAAGCAATATGGACAGCGGTATGTTCCTGCCCGTGCAGCTCGCAGCGGCCAAGGCGCTGAGCCTGGGGCAGGATTGGTACGATACGCTCAATTCGGTGTATGCGCGTCGACGTGAATTGGTATTCGAACTCCTGGACCTGTTACACTGCCCGTACGACCGCGACCAGGTAGGACTGTTCGTATGGGCGGCGGCGCCCGGTGGGGACGGCTATGCCCTGAGCGATGCCACGCTGAATGGCGCAGCGGTATTCATCACCCCCGGGGGTATCTTCGGATCCGAAGGCAATGCATATATACGCGTCAGCCTCTGTTGTACGGAAGAAAAGTTAACCCAAGCAATGGAACGTATAAATAGAAACGTATGACGGTTACCGTAATCGGAACGGGTTTGATCGGTGGGTCCATGGCACTGACGTTGAAGGAAAAGGGTCTGGCCACCTCAGTCCTCGGGGTCGATAGCAGCCCGCGACATTTGGAACGGGCACGCGTTTTGGGCATCATCGACGAAGAAGTTTCCCTGGAAGAGGGTGTCCGACGCGCGGACCTGATCATCCTTGCCGTGCCGGTGGACGCGGGCGCAGTCTTGCTGCCGCAAATCCTCGGGTGGGTCGATCAACAGGTTGTCATGGATGCGGGTTCAACGAAAGGACACATCATAGAGGCCGTCCAGGGTCATCCGAATAGGGCACGTTTCGTTGCCACTCACCCCATGTGGGGGACCGAGTTCAGCGGGCCTGAAGCGGCCGAGCACGGGGCCTTTGTAGGCAGGGCGGCGGTCATCTGCGACCGCGAAGATTCGGCAAAAGACGCCCTGGAAAAAGTGGAGCAGATATACGCCACCCTGGAAATGCGGTTGGTCTATATGGATGCGGCCAGCCACGATATGCACGCGGCCTACGTCAGCCATATTTCGCACATTACTTCGTTCGCGCTTGCCAATACCGTGTTGGAAAAAGAAAAAGAGGAGGATGCCATCTTCACCCTGGCCAGCGGCGGTTTCGAAAGCACCGTGCGGTTGGCGAAAAGTAACCCCGATATGTGGGTGCCCATCTTCCGGGAGAACCGGGAAAACGTGCTGGACGTGCTTAACGAGCACATCACGCAACTGCGCAAATTCAAAAGTTGTCTGGAAAAAGAGAACTATACATACCTGAAAGAGTTGATAGAACAGGCGGGGGAGATCAGGCGGGTGCTGAACAAATAGCCTACCTTTACGAAAATTTTTGAATACATGAGCACATTTGAAGCGTTAGGATTGGATGCCCGGTTGGTTCAAGCGACCGACGCGCTTGGTTTTTCTACGCCTACGCCGATCCAGGAAAAGGCGATTCCGATTTTATTGAGTGGACAAAAGGACTTTGTGGGATTGGCTCAAACGGGTACCGGGAAAACGGCCGCTTTTGGCTTGCCCCTGCTTCAACTCCTGGACGTGCAGAAACGCTACCCCCAGGCCCTGGTGGTTTGTCCCACGCGGGAACTCTGCATGCAGATCGTCAATGAAATGGAGCAGTTCAAGAAATTCATACCCGGCATGCACGTGACAGCCGTATACGGAGGGGCCTCCATCGTGGCGCAAATACGCGATTTAAAAAAAGGTGTCCAGATCGTGGCGGCTACGCCCGGACGCCTCATCGATCTGATCGAAAGGAAAGCGATCGACCTGCAAAATATCCATTACGTGGTGCTCGATGAGGCCGACGAAATGCTCAACATGGGGTTCCGCGACGACATCGAATTTATCCTGCAGAATACCCCCAACAAACAAAGTACCTGGCTCTTCAGTGCCACCATGGCGGACGCGGTAAGGCAGGTCAGCAAGCGGTATATGACGAATCCCGCGGAAGTTACCGTGGGGAAAAAGAATACGGCGGCGGCCAACATCGACCACCAGTACTACGTCACGAATGCCCAGCAGCGCTTCGAGACGTTGAAGCGCATCATCGACTTCAACCCGGGCATATATGGTATAATTTTCACCCGCACCAAGATCGATGCCCAGGATATCGCCGAAAAACTGATCCGCGACGGTTACGATATTGATGCCCTGCACGGGGACCTGACCCAGCAGCAAAGGGATAAGGTCATGGGACAATTCCGGGACCGGAGTCTGCAACTGCTCGTGGCGACCGACGTGGCGGCCAGGGGTATAGACGTAAATAACATCACCCATGTGATCAATTATGAGCTACCCGACGACATGGAGGTGTATACACACCGCAGCGGGCGCACGGGGCGTGCAGGGAAAAGCGGGATCAGCCTGTCCATCGTCCACAGCCGGGAGACCTTCAAGCTGAAACAGATCGAGCGGATCATAAATGCCAAGCTGAACAAGATGGACATCCCTTCAGGGAAGGACGTTACCCGCAAGCAGTTTTACTACTTCATGGACAAGATACTGAATGCCGACATCAGTCACGGGGACTTCGAAACCTTCGTCCCCATGATCGAGGAAAAATTCGCGGACGTGAGCAAGGAAGAAATCGTAAAGCGTTTTGCCGCCCTGGAATTCGACCGCTTCCTGAAGTATTATGAGAACGCCGCAGACCTGAACGTACGCGAATCACAGCGCCCGTCGGCGAGGGAATTCGGCCCAAAACAAGCACGCTACGAGGGCAATGGCGAATTCACTAAGCTCTTCATCAATGTCGGCACCAAGGATGGCTTTTACAAAGCCAGTTTCCTTCAATTCCTCCTGGACATGAGTGACCTTAAGAAGGAATCCCTGGGAAGAATTGACCTGAAAGAAATGAACACCTGGGTGGAAGTGGATAAAAAAGTGGCCGGAAAAATGATGCGGGCCATGGACGGAAAGACCTTCAAAGGAAGGAAGATCCGAATGAACGAAGCCAATCGGTAAATATAAATATATGGAAGCTACAGTTACTACACCGATCGATATCACAGCGGTGTTGAGCAAAAGACCTCTGATCATCTCCGGCCCTTGCAGCGCGGAGACCGAGGAACAGGTGATCGCTACTGCCACCCGTCTGGCCCAAACCGGGAAGGTGGATGCCCTCAGGGCCGGTATTTGGAAACCCCGTACACGCCCGGGCAGTTTTGAAGGCATCGGTACCAAGGGGCTGCCCTGGCTACAACAAGCCAGGAAGCTCACGGGGCTGCCTACTGCCGTCGAGGTGGCTACCGGCAAGCAAGTGGAAGATGCATTAACCTTCGAAGTGGATATCCTTTGGCTTGGGGCTAGAACCACGGTCAATCCTTTCAGCGTACAGGAAGTGGCCGACGCCTTGCGGGGAGTCGATGTCCCCGTCCTGATCAAAAACCCCATCAATCCCGACCTGGAATTATGGACCGGCGCAGTGGAGCGCGTGGCCAAAGCGGGGATCAAGCATATCGGTTTGATCCACCGGGGCTTTAGTTCCTACGGCAATACGGAATACCGCAATGCACCCATGTGGCACCTGGGTATCGAAATGCGCCGGCGCAACCCGGACGTCTTGATGATTTGCGATCCAAGTCACATGGCCGGTCGCCGCGACATCCTGCTCGATACCGCCCAAAGGGCCATTGACCTGGGATACGACGGGTTGATGATCGAAAGCCATATCGATCCGGACAAAGCCTGGAGCGATCCCAAACAACAAGTTACCCCTGAACGCCTGGCCGAGTTGCTGGACTCCATCAAATGGCGCCATGAGAATACCGAAGCAGCCGAATTCGTCACCGCCCTGGCCAAACTCCGGGAGCAGATCAACCATATCGACGACGAGCTCCTGGCTTTGCTCGCCCAGCGTATGAAGATTGCCGATAAGATCGGTCAGTATAAAAAGGAAAACAACATCACCATCCTCCAGACCAGCCGCTGGAACGAAATCCTCGAGCGCGCCGTGCGCAAGGGCGAAAAGCTGGGACTGGGAAAGGAATTTATTACGAAGTACCTGGACGCGGTTCACCTGGAAAGTATCCGTCATCAGAACAAGGTGATGAATGAAGAGTAGGATCGCGTTTTCCACAACGGTTACGGATTACCACTTCGATGCTTCTTCGCGGAAGCTCGACGGCATCGTACCCCGGGATCGCACGGTTTTGATCACCGATGAGCACGTATTTTCGGCGCATCAGGCCCTCTTCGGGGATTGGAATACCATCGTGCTCAAGCCCGGGGAAGAATTCAAGGTCCAGGAAACGGTGGATTCCATCGTAGAGCAACTCCTGGAATTCGAGGCGGACCGGAGTTGGTGGCTCGTGGGCGTGGGCGGCGGAGTCGTCACCGACATTACCGGCTACGCGGCCTCGATCTACATGCGGGGCCTGCGTTTCGGATTCATTCCCACCAGTATCCTGGCCATGGTGGACGCCGCCATCGGAGGGAAAAACGGGGTCGATGTGGGGGACTATAAGAACATGGTAGGCACGATCCGTCAACCGGGCTTCCTGCTCTACGATACGGACCTGCTGCGCTCCCTGCCCGAGGCCGAATGGGTCAATGGGATGGCCGAAGTGATCAAGCACGCGTGCATCAAGGATGCGCCTATGTTCCGTCTCCTGGAAGAGCACACGCTCAAACAACTCCGCCGAAACCGGGAATTGCTGGGTAAGTTGATCCGCCGCAACGCGCTCCTCAAGACCAAAGTGGTGCAGGCCGATGAGTTCGAACAGGATGAGCGGAAGCTCCTGAATTTCGGGCATACCCTGGGCCACGCCATAGAAAACCTTTACGACCTTCCCCACGGACACGCCGTTTCCATCGGGATGACGATGGCCTGCGAGCTTTCGGCGCGCCTGACGGGGTTTTCGCAAACGGAACGCGTGACGCGCGTCCTGACGAGGTACGGACTCCCGACATACGCTGATTTTGACATGGAGGCCGCCTGGGAAATCCTCCTCCACGATAAAAAGCGCGCAAGCGGTTCCATGAACTACATCCTACTGGAAAAAATTGGAATGGGGGTTATCCGCTCCATCCCTTTGGAGGAATTGCACACGCTACTTAAGCAGTTATGATCGTCACCATACACCCTTCCTCTCTGAAAGGGGTTATCACCGCCCCGGCTTCCAAGAGCTCCATGCAAAGGGCCTGCGCGGCCGCGCTGCTGCGGCGGGGCGTCACGGTATTGCACAACCCCGGGCATTCCCACGACGACCTGGCCGCCCTGGATACGATCTCCAGACTTGGCGCGGATGTCGCCGGACCGGTGATCACAAGCCGGGGAGTCCATCCCGGCGCAACGGAAATCAATTGTGGCGAATCGGGTCTGGGTGTGCGCATGTTTACACCCATTGCTGCATTATCGGAAAAGCCCCTGGTCATCAACGGTCGGGGAAGTTTACTCACGCGCCCATTGAATTTTTTCGACGAGATTTTCCCGTTACTTGGCATCCGGATCACCTCCCGGAACGGATTCCTGCCCCTGCACATCCAGGGGCCGCTTCAGCCCGCTTCCATTACGGTCGATGGTTCTCTGAGCTCCCAGTTCCTGACGGGCCTGCTGATGGCTTTTGCCGCGGCAGGTGCGGGCGAAGGCATCACGATCACCGTAGATAATCTTAAGAGCAAACCTTACATTGACCTGACTTTAAAGGTCCTGAATGACTTCGGCTGGAATGTGACCCACGAGGGACATCGTCACTTCTACTTCGGTCCGCCGATCCCGTGGCGCGACGCCACGCGCGGTGGCCGGGCTTCGGACGATCCCCTGCACTACACCGTCGAAGGCGATTGGAGCGGGGCCGCCTTTCTCCTGGTGGCAGGAGCCATTGCCGGCCCGGTCGATGTGAACGGCCTGGACCTGGGGTCCACCCAGGCCGACAGGGCAGTCCTGACGGCGCTGGAGGATTCAGGTGCGTCGCTTTGCCTGCAACCCGAAGAAATCAACGTATCGCCTCAACCTTTGAAACCCTTCCGCTTTAATGCGACGGATTGCCCCGACCTTTTTCCCCCATTAGTAGCACTCGCGGCCTATGCCCACGGCATTTCAGAACTGCGCGGTGTTTCCCGCCTCCAGCATAAGGAAAGCGACCGCGCCAATGCTTTGCAACAAGAATTTGGAAAGCTGGGTATCCGGATAGACCTTTCCGGCGATCTCATGCGCATCCATGGAGGGACCGGTGTCCGGGGCGCCATAGTGGATTCGCACAACGACCACCGGATTGCCATGGCTTGTGCGGTAGCCGCCCTAAAGGCCGATGGTCCCGTGACCATCGAAGGCGCACAGGCTATCAATAAATCCTACCCTGACTTTTATGACCATTTGCGCGGATGGGGCGTGCCCATGGATGCAACGACGTAAATTCGCACGTATGAATACATTCGGCCGCCTTTTCCGCGTTCACATATTTGGGGAATCCCATGGCCCCTGCGTCGGCGTCACCATAGACGGCTGCCCCGCCGGGATGCCCTTGACCGGGGATGATTTCATGGCAGATTTGGCGCGGAGAAAGGCTGGCGCCAAGGGTACAACTCCCCGCGTGGAGGACGATATCCCGCACTTCCGGAGCGGCATTTTCAACGACCGGTCCACCGGCGCCCCCATCACCATCGAATTCGACAACAACAATATTCGCAGCGGAGATTATGAAAAGCAAAGGGCAACCCCCAGGCCCGGCCACGCCGACTTTGTAGCCCATCATAAATACGGGGGCTTCGAGGATTACCGGGGCGGAGGCCATTTCAGCGCCCGCCTGACCACGGGTATCGTGGCCGCCGGGGTCATCGCCAAACGCATCCTCGCGCCCGTGCAAATTTCCGCCGTCCTCACCGAAGCCGGCGGAGAACCCGATATCGAAGCCGGTCTTCAAAAAGCCATAGACGCCAAAGACAGCATAGGCGGCATCATCGAATGCCGGGCCACGGGCCTGCCCATCGGTCTCGGAGAACCCTTTTGGGACTCTGCCGAGTCGCTCCTGGCCCACGCCGCCTTCGCCATCCCCGCCGTCCGCGGCGTCGAATTCGGGACCGGCTTCGCCGCCGCCCGCATGTTTGGCAGCGAGCACAACGACGCCATCATCAACCCCGACGGCACTACCCGCACCAACCACGCCGGCGGTGTTGTCGGCGGCATCACCAATGGCAACGACCTCGTATACCGCATCGCCATCAAACCCACCTCCTCCACTCCCAAGGACCAACAAACCCTCAACTGGGAAACCAATCAAGTAGAACCCTTCTCCGTAAAAGGCCGTCACGACCTGTGCGTAGCCCTTCGCGCCCCCGTCATCCTCGAAGCGATGACCGCCATCGTGCTCGCTGAC
>Ga0210391_10001632_pt1 | contig 20148 bp, 17 predicted proteins | sample IncBWC12OmetaG_FD_160573 | JGI IMG/M metagenome (GOLD analysis project Ga0210391, IMG submission 160573) | Forest soil microbial communities from Barre Woods Harvard Forest LTER site, Petersham, Massachusetts, United States - Inc-BW-C-12-O ...
TAAGAACCTGCCGGATGCAGAGGCATTCTTGAAGTCAGGGCTTCACGATTCGCAACGATTGTTTACTCCGGCCGGAACAGAAGAGCAGAAGATGCTCGCGCAGATATGGGCCGACGTGCTCATGCTTGATCGCGTCAGTATCACGGACAGCATCTTCGAACTTGGCGCGGACTCCTTGCTTATATTCCGGATCGCTGCGCGTTCTCAGAGGGAAGGTCTGCCTCTCACGGCCGCTCAGATATTCAAGCACCGAACGATCCTGGCCTTATCGAACGCCTTAAGCGATGGGGCGGGGGCGCCAAATTCCTCAAAGGCTAAAGTTGCACCTCGAATTGCTGTAGCTCCACGAAAGAGTTATCAGGGCGAAAGCAGGACACGTGAATGAAGGAACAATTCCAATCGACGACCGGTGTGACAATTAGATCGCCGGCAGAGCTGCCTGTCGAAGACCCAATGCTTCCTGCAGACGAAGTGTATGCCATGCCTGCAACGCAGGGGCAGATCCGCTTTTGGTCTCTTGACCAGATGCGTCCCGGCAATCCTGCATTGAATATGCCGCTGATGTGGCAATGCCGTGGCGAGCTGGACATCGATCTGTTAGCCATGGCATTCACCCATGCAGTGCGCCGCCACGAGATGTTGCGGACGACCTTTGCGATGGTCGACGGGAGCCTTGCGCAGATCATTGGCAAGTCATACAGCGTCGCTCTGCCGGTCAAGGACCTGCAGCACGTGCCGAACGCGGCCGCATCGCCGGAGGCAGGAAATCTTATTCGCGAGCATGCGGCCTATCACATGGACTTACGTAACGGTCCGCTGCTGGTCCTCAAGCTGCTGAAGTTTGCCCCACAACATCATCTATTGCTTGTGACCATGCACCACATCATTTGCGATGGCATCTCGCTTGGCATTTTGCTACGCGATATTGCGGTCTTCTACGAGGCGCTTGTTGAAGGACGACTGCCTCAGCTGCCGGAGTTGCCAATCCAGTTTGCCGACTTTGCAGTCTGGCAGGAGGAGTGGCGGAAGGGCGAAGAGGCCAAGACATCACTCAACTTCTGGCGCGAGACGCTGGGGCAAGACTTCAGCCGGATCGTGCTTCCGCACGATGCTGCTCCTCAGGGAGTGCGGGACGATCGTACGGACTCCGAGTCAGGAGACATTGAAACGCTGCTAATTTCGCCGGAGCTAACAGCGTTAGCCCACGAGCTTTGCAAGAACCAAAATGTAACGTTGAATATCCTTCTGTTCAGCATCTTCTGTGCGCTGCTTTACCGGGCGACCGGTCAGCGGGACATCGTCGTTGGCTCTCCGTGCGCGAACCGTAACGAGGAGACAGAAGAGCTGATCGGCCTCTTTATGAATATCCAGGTGTTGCGCGTTCAAGTGGAGCGGGGAGAAACATTTCGTGCTTTGCTTACGAAGGTCCAGGACTGGACGTTGGGTGCGTACGAAAATCAGGAGCTACCGTTTGAAGAGCTGATTTACGACTCGCATTTTTCTCGCCGCAATACTTCATTCGAGATCCCGATTTTCTTTCTGTATCAAAAGTCCTTTATGGTGACCCAACAGGTCGCTGGACTCGAGATTGTTCCTCTGCGATCGATGAGTCCGGGCGCTGTTTTCGAATGGATGTTCGCTATCGTGGACCGGCCCGAAGAGGGTCCAAGGCTGCAACTCGAATACAACCCCAACTACTATCGCTCGACGACGATTCAACGCTATCTGGAGAGTTTTATTGCGTTGCTTGAGTCCGCTGTGCACGACCCGTCCGCTCAAGTTGATGAGATGGCCCCTTCGGACGACTTTCTGCTCTCAAGGAGAGCGAATAATTCGGGAAGTGCTGCCGATCGGGGGACCTTACAACAGAACAACACCGACGATGAAGCGCTCGTACAGTTCTCGGACCGTCCGTATACGACGAACGATCCGATTGAGCTTCACCTTCTTGACCTTTGGCGATCCGTGCTCGGCGTAGAAAAGATCAATGGGGATACGAATGTCTTTTCGCTGGGCGTAAGTTCGCTTTCCATTCTTCGGCTCGTCACCCGGATGAACAGCTACTATTCGATGGGCTTTGGCCTTGCCAGCCTGATCTCCGCGCCAACGATTGAATCGGTCGCAGAGTTGGTTCGCCGACGTTACGCGCCAAATACTGCGACGTCACTGGTGCCGATTCAACCCGTAGGGACAAGACCACCCCTCTACATCGTCCACGGCGCTGGGGGCAATGTGGTTAATGTCTACGGACTTACGACCAGGATTGGCCCAGACCAGCCTGTATACGGAGTGCAGGCCCAGGCGCTACAGGCAGACCGACCAGCGCTAACCAGAATTGAAGAGATGGCGGCCCATTACCTGAAGGAGATTCGACGACTCCAACCCGAAGGGCCGTATCACTTTCTGGGCTATTCCTTTGGCGGCATTGTCGTCCTTGAGATGGCCCACCAACTTCGTGCAGTGGGCGAGCAGGTTGGCTTACTTGGCATGTTGGATACGAGAGCAAGGGACTATATGGGAGGTACAGCTACCCAAACATCCTCCGGCGATTCGGCAAAACGTGGGCGCCTCAGCGGATATTTTCATAGCAACCGGGGCCACAAGAGCTATAAAGCGTGGTGGAAATATTTCACAAGTGACCTCAAAGAACGCCGAGTGCGTTACGTCACCAGGTTTGCTGCCAGCGTGTTTCCCGCAATACCAGCATTTCTGAAGAATACGCACGAGATCAATTCCTTCGCTGTGCGTAACTATCGCGTGAGGCCGATTTTGGATAAGCTGACCCTCTTCCGGGCCTCGAAACAGGCAGCCGACAGCGTGCCCCACGATAATGGCTGGGGACCCATTTTCGAAAAGGGAATCGAAATTCATGAAATTCCCGGAGATCACTGGCAGGTCTTATCAGAACCAGGTATCGACGTGCTCGCGCAATCCATCCGTGATTGCCTCAGCTACTTTGACTGATCGCTCGCGTAGGGGCAGGGTTTTTCCGATGGACCACAGAGCACCCGGTTGTAGAGATGCAATGGCATTGCGGTGAGCTCTTTGTACGTCAGGCTATTGAGGTGAGGACGTGCCCGCGGGTGCGGGTCTGGATTCCGGTGCGAATTGTTCTATCCGCACTTCACGAAATGGGCTTGAATTTCCGGATTGGAGTAGACCAGGTTTCCCTCCCCGAAGCGTCTCATCAAAAAAAGCAAGTACGTATGCGCGGACAATCGTTTGTATACGACCCGGCGAAATATGTCCTCGTTCGGTCCAATTGCGCCAAGGAGACACCAGAGAGTGATCGGTGAAGTCCATATGAGAGGCGGTGTCCACGTACAGCCGGTAGCCGCCGTACTGCTTGAGACTGGCAACAATCTGCTTCGCATCCGGCACATCAAGCTCCGCTTTCGTGCGCACAGAAGGATCTTTGGAGTTTAGGTCTTGCGGGCCTAGACCATGTTTCGTTCCGTAGAGAAACATGATTTGTTGATTGGATGCCCGATAATGAATGTCTCCGAACGTCCATCCGTCCAGGTTCAATGCTGATCGGATACGAGGATCCACGCTACAAACCTGCACCGAGGCGGCCCCTCCGAACGAGTGGCCAAAGGCGCCGGCCTGGTCAGTGTCGAGCCGACCGTACCAAGGACTTTCTTTATCAAAATTGTCGTTCTGCAGCGTATTGAGAACAAAGACCTCGTCAGCGACCCATTTAGTGAGCTCTTTGTTCCAAACGTCCCTGATTTGTGTGGATGTACGCTCGGAAACGTCGATGGGACTGTATCCGAAGGCGTCCTTGATGACGCGGCCATCCGGCATCGCGACCTGGCCGGCGTTGAATGGGTGGTCGATTGCGGCAACGACATAACCATGGCTCGCGAGGTCTTCTGTGAGAAACGTGTCCTGTGTGCGGAGCCCTCCCCAGCGATGATTGAATAGCAGGACGACGAACGGACCTCCATTCGTTGCGATAGGTGCATTGATTCTGGAATTGGTCCACAGGACACCGCGGTAGGAGGTCGCAAGCGTTGTCTCAGACATTCTCTGATATGCGGCTAGATGGTTGTTTGAAGAAGCGGCTGGATACCATATCTGGACAATAAGTTCTCGGGGGCCTCCCGGATGGGGCCCCTGGCCTTCAGTACGACTCGTGTCCTTTAAGTAGAGGATACGGGTCCCTACTGGATATGGGCCCGTTGGCTTCGGAAGAGAAAACATGGGCACCAACAGAAGTAATCCCAAGCTTGTTGCGGAGAGGATTGCAATCGATGGTGTGAGAAAATTCTTAATCGCGGCGCCGCGGGACGATCGAAAAGACATTGGAATCAGCTGCCAAATAATAAGTAGAACGAGTCCCGCCAAAGCAGGAAACATTTGCCAGTGGATGACCTCTCGAATGTGCCAAGCGCCGATTAGAACTCCGAGAAGAGTAAAAGACAGTGACCATCGAGCGGCGAGGCCCGTCATTTGTGCTACCGCGGCAGCTATCACGACAAATATCAAAATGACTTCGAATGACCGCATAGGGTGTCAACAGAACGAAGGTGTCGAACTTATTGGGTATGGATGGCCCTGAATGGCTCGCGGAATGTTATGGCCGACCGCCGAGACACATTACAGGCATGCTTTCGTCCGAGAACAGATTTGCCGCAACGTTCCTCGTATTTCTAGTGAGATTTTCTGAGAGAAGATAGCTTGTGCAACGCAGATTTCGCAGCCATCACGGGAACCATGGAACGGGACTTAAGATAATCCACCGCAGGGGATTGGCCCGGCGGCCTTGGGGTAAGGCCAAGTGTTCGAAGGGCGTGGTTTGCACGGTATGTGTTTGCGCGAAGGGTGTCTTTGAATTGGACATTGACGTTGAGAGAGACTGATACGTTGTCGTCGTTTTCGACCCAGTGGGGGCAATTTACAGGAATATGGACGCCATTCCCGGCGTGTAACTTGTAAGAGGTCGCCCGGCCTTGAAACTGAGGTTTATAAACCGGCGCATTGTTGTCGATTGTCCAGAACCTCTCGATCTCTTCTTCGGGAAGGACCTCTCGATCTGCGCGATCAAAGATGTGGATGGTCTTCGTCCCCTTGATTTGAAGTAAGAAACTGCATTCACGATCGATATGGTAGGTTGCGATGCGCTTTGGAGAGGTGACGAAGATGAGAGCGTCTTCGCGCAGGACCTGCGAGTCCAGTTGGTCACTAATCCTGGATTTGATCTTCTCCCACCCGTTGCCAAGAAAGTCCTTGTAAACGGAGTCATTCTGGACGTCTTTGAATAAAAGCCAGGCTCCGCAGGTCTCGATACGTTGCATGCTTTCGACGGCGGAAAATTGCTTCTTCGGCATCTGGTCCCATCGTTGATCGACCTTGATATCGCCTGCGTCGTAGTAGATGTCGCTTGGCCTGGTCTTTATCGTCCGCTCTGCTAACTGCATAAGCTCGGGAATCTGCAGGAGAGGATGTTCCGCCAGTGTGTGAGAGATCTCGAAAGGCTCGCGATCAAAGCGGCGGCTCAATTCTTCACGGTCTGTCGTGATCCAGCATTCATCCAACAGATCGGTCGAAGTGGTATCGGTCAACATGGTTAACGCTTCCTCCAGCCAGCAATTGCTCTTGCAAAGTCTATTCGTTGAACTTCCGCCCTACAACGGAGAAATCATGGCGGTAGTACAAGTAATGACTAAAGTAACTGGTAGGTTATCTATCTGGATTTGAAGAGATATCTTCCAAGTTACTGAGCTTATAGGTTATAGCTTTTGGCCCCTAGGATCGATCCAGAAATAATGATCTAGAAGTTGTAGGTTGGATTTACACCTCAAACTGTTACAATCACCGCTACTCCATTGGCTTCCTTCTTACTCAAGGAGCATCTTGTATGTCGGTTAACCTGACCCCTGCTGCCAGTCCAGACATCACCTCATCGATGCGCGTTGGTCTGGAAGACGCTCGTCTCCATATAGATCCAGGACCCTACCAGACGTCCTACAACAGGACGCCATTCGGGTTTACACATAACCTGCACCGGCTCGACATCTTCGGATTCGACTCGATATTAGAGTTGCTGGATCGATACACCGGGGCGAGCAATGATTACTATGTGGCCGGAAGCGCGGCCGCGGCGGGAAGTGCCTTTTTTGATGCTCCGCACATCAAGCTGACTCCCAGGGAAGCGGTCAATCGACTCGATGAACGGCCCACGCGGATCCTGCTGAAACGTCTGGAAAACCATGACGACCGGTTCCGTGCGCTGGTTGACGTGCTGATTAAGCAAATCCGCAGTATTCCGGGTGGTCTCGGTCCTCAGCCTATCTTGCGGATGCAGTCAAGCCTGTTTATTACATCGGCGGCTTCGACCACCCCTCTTCACTTTGATCCTGAGGTTGGGTTTTTCACGCAGATCGAGGGGGGCAAGACCTACCACGTCTACACTCCGGACGATGTCAGTGAACAGGACCTCGAGAGCTTTTATGTTCGAGGGAAGGTCAGCATCGGTCAGCTCGATCTGGCCCAACGAGATCCTGGAAAGGAGCGGGTCTTCAATCTCAGCGCGGGGCTTGGATTTCATCAACCTCAGAATGCACCTCATTGGGTGGAGACTTGTGGCACGAGATCAATCTCCTACAGCCTGGTCTATGAGACGAGCGCTGATCGAGCACTGGGTCGTACGCGCGCGTTTAATTTCTATGAGCGTAAGTTAGGTATCAAGCCGTCGCCTCCCGGAGAACGCTCCCATCTGGACGGCATGAAGGCTGAAGCGATTATTCCCGATCGCTTGGCTCGCAAGGTCATCGACAGGATCCGCCACCGCTAAAAACTGTCACGGGAATATGCGAACCCTCAGTCGCTCGAGTTCCGACGCTACGACGATTTGTTGACGTAGGCGCTGGACGACACGTGGTCTAGTCTGTCGAGCTTTTCTGTGGAAGCGAGCTGAACGCACAGAGCTACTGCTTTGGCTGCTTCTCTGACCTCAGCCAGATTTGGAAACGAGGGTGCTATGCGAATCGTGCGGTCCTCGGGGTCATTGCCGTGAGGGTGGGTCGCTCCTGCAGGAGTCAGGACAACGCCGGCCTCCTTAGCCAATGTGACGACACGCTTCGCACACCCTTGCGGAACCTCCAGGCTGATGAAGTACCCGCCCTTGGGTCTGGTCCAAGTGACATCCGAAATCGGGGACAACTCAGCTTCGAATATGTCGAGAACAGCATTGAACTTTGGAGCAAGTAATTGCCGGTGCTTGTCCATCAGTGCGGCGACGCCTTCCTTGTTCTTCAAGAAGCGAACATGGCGAAGTTGATTGATCTTGTCGGGTCCGATCGTCTGTGGCATCATGCGGGCGAGCAACCATTGAACATTCGGCTGTGATGCAGCCATGGCAGCAAGGCCAGAACCGGCAAAGGTGATTTTGGACGTGGAGGCGAACACCAAGGCCCTGTTCGCGTGTCCATGTGTCGCGCTCCGTTCCAGGAGGTTTGCGATCGAGACCTGCTCTTCGGTGAGGTGATGCACAGCGTATGCGTTGTCCCAAAAGATGCGGAAATCGACAGCGGCGGTCTTCATCGCTGCAAGCCGCTCCACCACAGAATTGGAATATATCGTGCCGGTGGGATTACTGTATTTCGGGACGCACCACATTCCTTTGATGGATGGGTCGGCAGCGACGAGTTCTTCCACTTCATCCATGTCAGGGCCGTCCTCACGGAGACGAACAGGAACCATGCGGATGCCGTAGTCTTCGCAGATTTTGAAGTGGCGATCGTATCCAGGTACCGGGCAGAGGAATGCGATATTGCCGTGCTTCGACCACGGCCCAGAGCTATCGCAGGTCCCTTTAAGCAGGGCGAAGGCCACGATGTCGTGCATCAAGGCGAGGCTGGCGTTGTTTGCGACGACAATCTGCTCAGGTGGAGCTTCCAGTAGGGTGGAGAAGAGACGGCGCGCCTCGATCAATCCCTGCAATCCGCCGTAGTTGCGTGTGTCGGTGGCATTTTCGGCCACGAAATCCGTTGCGCCAGGAAGGTGCAAAAGTTCGGCGCTCAGGTCGAGCTGCTCGGGGGATGGCTTCCCCCGCGTCAGATCGAGCTTAAGGCCGCGCTCTTGGAGAGCGTGGTAGTTTGCCTGAAGCTGCTTCAAAGACATACCTTTTCCTCTCATATATAGGAACGTGCAAATGGAGTCCAAACGAGCTGCAAAGGAGCGACTGTCCGTGGCGATCCTGGCACCAAAACAACTTACGCGGCGGTTGCGGAGCGTTCCATGGTGCGCGATTGCAGCAGAACCTTTGTTTGGACGAGAGATAGAGCCTGCAACTAAGGGCTATGGGGACTCCCGATAACAAGGATATGCGGCGGATAGGAATTTCCGCAATGATAGCCGCATAAATAATTAAGATGCGAGTTTTGGAATTCCGAGGGGGCCTTGAAATATCCTCAGTCGCTTTTGTGATAGCCTGCCGAGCCAGGAGGGCGTTCTGTCCTGATGTGTGTTTTCCTGCCCAGGTAGAAGAACCTCGCCATTGAACGTGTTGAGTGCCGCAAAAAGCGACCGTTCTGTTCTGCAGGTGATCGTATCTCTGGTCTGCGGACTTTCCTGCCTACGCACCTTTGCGGTAATGAGCAGATGAAGAAAGATCCGGCATGACTCTCTAGCCTAGGTCGTTCAGAAAAGCTTGGAAATCCCACAGACACTGTTCCTCGAGAGGGACAAAGGAGACTACGATGAGTGCAATCATTGAGTTGAGGAAGCAGGACCTTCGGAAGGAAACCGATAGCCTCGGCGAAGTTGATGTGCCAAGCGACAAGCTTTGGGGAGCACAAACACAACGGTCACTTGAACATTTCAGCATCGGGCATGACCTGATTCCGCGGGAGATGATTGCGGCGTACGCCACTCTGAAGAAAGCCGCCGCTAATGCCAATCATGCCGGCGGGCGGCTCGACGACAAGCGGCACAAACTGATCGTTCAGACGTGTGATGAGATCCTCAATGGACAGCATCATGACATGTTCCCCCTGCACGTATGGATGACGGGCAGCGGTACGCAATTCAACATGAATGTAAACGAGGTGATCTCCAACCGCTGTTGTGAGCTCGCAGGCATGCCGCTCGGAAGCAAGGCGCCAGTTCATCCTAACGATCACGTCAACATGTCGCAGTCTTCGAACGACTCTTTCCCCTCCGCAATGAACATAGCGGCGGCAGTGAATGTGAAAGAGAGACTGATTCCGGCGGTGAATGCCTTAGGAGGTGCGATCGGGGCGAAGGCCGACGAGTGGACGAACGTCGTCAAAATTGGCCGGACGCACATGCAGGACGCCACACCTATTACACTGGGGGAAGAATGGTCGGGTTACGTGGGTATGCTTCGCGATAACCTCGAGCGCATAGAGGACGCGTTGAAAGGTGTATACAGCCTCGCGCTCGGCGGCACAGCCGTAGGAACCGGCATCAACGCAGCTCCTGGGTTTGGTGAGGCGGCCGCTGTAGAAATTGCGAAACTTACGAGGCTACCTTTTATAAGTGCGCCGAACAAGTTCGCGGTGCAAGGAGCTCACGATGCTCAGGTACAGCTCTCTGGCACACTTCGCACTCTTGCGGTCTCGCTCTACAAAATTGCCAATGACATTCGGTTGATGTCGTGCGGGCCGCGCGCGGGGTTTGCTGAGTTGGTGATTCCGGCGAACGAGCCGGGCTCGTCGATCATGCCGGGCAAAGTAAATCCAACCCAGGCCGAGGCGCTGACCATGATTGCCGTTCAGGTTATGGCCAACGATGTGGCCGTCGGCTTCGGCGGCGCGGGTGGTTATCTCGAGATGAACGTCTACAAGCCTCTCATCATCTTCAACGTGACTCACTCCATCACGATCATCACCGACGGATGCTCCAATTTCCGGAAATTTCTGATCGAAGGGACGAAGCCGAACTTGAAAAGGATCAAGGAGTATGTCGACCGTTCCCTCATGTTAGTGACCGCTCTTTCCCCTGTGATTGGCTATGACAAAGCATCGAAGATTGCGCACTACGCGCTCGACAACGACCTCACCCTCAAGCAAGCTGCACTGAAGCTGGGATTTGTAACGGAAGACGAGTTCGACCGCGTCGTTGATCCGGCGAAGATGGTCCACCCATATGTCGCAAAAGCCAGTTGATCACGAATCAGAGCTTGTGGTGCGATACAAAACCGAACGAAAAACTATAGAGACGAAGGGAAACGACTATGACGACAAATAAGCGCGGAATCGAATTGCTGCAGGACCCGACACTCAACAGGTCAACGGCCTTCACTGAGACTGAAAAGCAGGCACTCGGAATCGTTGGCCTCGTACCCGATGTGACCGAGACCGAAGACCTGCAACTGAGCCGGGTAATGATGCAACTCGGCCACAAGACCACGGACTTCGATCGTTACATTTACCTGATCAATCTGCTTGATCACAACGAAACGCTCTTTTATCGGACGGTCATGTCCGATCCGGCACGGTTTCTTCCGATCGTATATGACCCGACCATTGGCGAGGCATGTCTGAAGTTTGGGCACATTTATCGTCAACCACGAGGTATGTTCCTCTCGATGACGCGACGTGGCAAGGTCAAGGAGGTCTTAAAAAACTGGCCGCAAAAAGACGTTCGCTTCATCTGCGTGACGGATGGAGGCCGGATCCTTGGGCTTGGCGATCTGGGGGCGAATGGGATGGGGATCCCCATCGGCAAGCTGCAGCTCTACACCGCCTGCGCGGGAGTGCCTCCTCAATACCTGCTCCCCATGTACCTTGACGCTGGCACTAATAACGAACAGTACCTGCGCGATCCGTTGTACCTGGGCATGCGCAAGGCGCGTCCGTCGACTGAGGCCCTCTATTCCTTTGTCGACGAGTTCGTCGATGCGGTGCAGGAGGTATTTGCGAAATGCTGCATCCACTTTGAGGATTGGACGGGGACGGATGCCGTTCACCTGCTCCAGCGCTACCGCGATAAATACTGCGTCTATAACGACGATGTGCAAGGTACGGCGGGCATTACCCTTGCGGGGATGATCAATGCGACCAAACTGAAAGGCACAAAGCTGAAGGACGAGAGGTATCTATTTCTCGGCGCAGGCTCGGCCGGCATTGGCTTGGCCAATCTGCTTTGTTCCGCTCTCGTTGCCCAAGGTTTGACTCTCAAAGAGGCACAGTCGCGGGTCTACATGTTCGACATCAATGGTCTCCTGGAGTCGACCCGCAAAGACCTTGTTGATTTCCAGAAGCCGTATGCACACCAGCACGCGCCGACCCGGGACTTCGTCACGGCGATCGAGAGTATCAAGCCAACCACGATCATCGGCGTGAGCACGATTGGCGGGGCCTTCAATCAAAAGGTCGTCGAGGCCATGTCAAAGATCAACGACCGCCCTGTAATCCTGGCTCTCTCGAACCCGACCGAGCATGCCGAGTGCACTCCGGAGCAAGCTTATACCTGGTCGGAGGGTAAAGCGATCTATGCTGCCGGAGTTCAGTTCGAACCGGTCCACTACAACGGGAAGACGTTTCTGCCGGGACAAGCGAACAACTTCTACATCTTCCCGGCTGTCGGCATGGCTATCTTTGCGACGCAGGCGAAACGTGTCACAGATGAGATGTTTATCGAGGCAGGACAGGCAGTAGCGGATCAGGTACCGTCCGATCTGTTGAATCAAGGGCTACTTTATCCGCTGCAGTCGAACATTCTTGAGACCGAGATTCAGACCGCGGCCCGCGTTGCAAAGTTGGTCTTTGATTCGGGGCTTGCCCGTGTTGACCGTCCCAGCGACATGGTTGCGTTCATTCGTGGGCTTGTCTACAAGCCTGAATACAAACTCGAATCAGCATCCTTGAGCGCGGCGGCGTAAGAGCGGCCCATCTGCCAAGCAGCCGCAATCACGTAAGCCACAATAACCGTTCCATGGTCGTCCACGATTACGGCGAGGAGACGGCACGCTCCAGCAGCTCGTAGGCTAATTCGGGGTGTTTTGCGAACGCAAAACCCTGCCAACCGGGGACAAGGCGATCGATCAACAGAAATAAAGCCAGGCCTTCATCCTGAGTCCAGCGATTGCGCTTTCGTCGAACCTCCGGCAGCGCAAGCGTCGGCGCTATATGAGCGCCCTCAGGATCTGTAAGCCATGCATAAGCGGTCCATTGCCCCAGACCTTCCATCGTTAGAAATACCTCATCCACTTCTCTCCAATAGGCCAACTTACCGGTAAACCACATCGATCGCCTGGCGCGCACTTGCGCAAGGGCCTTCTTGGCGATTCGTCTTGCTTCAGCATCGTCTGGAGCAAGTGCGGCTTCATAGAGGAGATCGCGTTCTCGTTCGTAATCGGCGACATACTTGGGATCTTTGGAGAAAGCGTCTTGTAGCGAGTCGTCACCAATGTCATCCGACAAATGGTTCACTTTCGCCAATCGATCCATCGTCGGGTTGACGAAATAGAACTGCCTTGTATGGGTCATCTCGTGCAGAAGCACACCATCCATCAGACGTTCGAGACCCAGTCCACTCTGCACGTGGTTGGCGCGCCAAACAGAAGGCAGACTCATCACGAAGAAACCCGCGTCCGTATGACCTGCGACTGGTGCGGCGAACGAGACGACCCCGAAAGGGACCGTGCTCCCGTCTGGCAGAGCGATTGTCGAGCCATGTATCGAGCCCTTCCAAGTGGGACCCTTTTGAGGCGACTCAGAGATGTACTGGCAGCGATCGTCGAATACTTCGATGGGCGGGAGTGGTTTTGGGGTAAGGTGCAACTCACGTACCTCCGCGAACCGCCAGGCCGCTAACGCTTGATCGATCCATTTGTGATCGCTCTCAGATATCTCGCAGCGCTCGGTGCTGGACGCGACGCTTTCATTCCCAGCCTGCGCTGGAAGACTAGAAATACTGCTAAAGAAGGCAATGGTCCCGAAAGCGATGTGTCGCCATGCATGTATTCGCCTTATTGTCGTGACGCCTTTTCCGGCACTCGAATGGTTCGAAGAGCTTGCTGTGCGGCCTTGATCGAGAGTTCTCTTGGGAGTGAGAATAGTTTGTATATCCGTATTGGCACACATACTTTGACCCTTGGGTGTCGCAGGGTCAATCCGAAATATTCCGTCGTGAAAGATTGCCTCGACCTGAGCATCGATCATTTCTCCTCTAACTCTCCTCTTCCAACCGCGTACGTAGTCGCTACGTGGCATTGATCTCTCGTGAAAACACTCGATGCGACACGGGCGGGGACAGATGCCAGTGCTCTACGTTGCGCCGGCCGGCTTGGGCCATATGGCGCTTACCCATGCTGCTCTTCAAGTCATGATGATCCGTCAGCGACGGAGTCTCTAATGATATAGGACCTGTCGCCGCAGATTACTCGTATAGACGACAGATGTGGTTCAGCTCGGCTTCCTCTCAATCCCATCGAGGATCTCAGCCGCGCACATTCTGTAGCTGTCGTCGCAGAAATCGCCTCTCCGGCTCCGCACAATCACATTGCAGTGCAGCAGAAAATGCCGTTTCAGCTTCGCGAAACCGTCCCAGCTCCGACAGTACGCGTCCACGGACCGCAGGCAGCAGATGATATCCCCGCATCGCCGTATGGCCCTCCAGTGGTTCCAGTGCCGCCAGTGCTGCCTCCGCGCCATGCACCTTCAGCAACGCCACCGCGCGATTGAGCGCCACCACCGGTGACCTGGTCATCGTCAGCAGTTGATCGTAGTGTTCAAGAATCGTAGTCCAATCAATTGCCTCCGCACTCTCCGCATTGGCATAGGTTGCTGCAATCGCGGCCTGCACATGCCACTCGGAGATCTCCTCGCCTGCGATGGATCGGTCGAAGTAGGAGAACCCCAGCGCAATCAACTCATCATCCCAGAGACTGCGGTCCTGCTCCTCCAGCAAAACCAGGTCTCCGGATGAATCCGCGCGCGCAGGCAGACGCGCCGCCTGTAGCGCCATCAGCGCGACCAGGGCATCGACTCGCGGTGCGGCCATCGACGACGCAGCTATCAGCTGGCCTAAACGCAGCGCCTCCAAACAGACGTCGCGCCGAATGAGCTCCTCTCCGGTGTGCGCCGCGTAGCCACCGCTGAACATGAGGTAGATCACCTCCAACACGGAGTTGAGCCGCTCCTGCAGCCCCGCTTTATAAGGCATGAGCAGAGGCAAACTTCGCTCACGGATCAACCGCTTCGCACGCACCAGCCGCTGCGCAATCGTATTCTCTTCTGCCATGAAGATCCGTGCGATCTCATCGACACTGAAGCCACTCACCAACTTCAGGCTCAAGGCAACGCGTGCATCCTGGGCCAACTCCGGATGACAGCACATAAAGATCATGCGCAGCTCGTCGTCGCGCAGGTTCTGCTCTATATCGACATTCTCAACGCACTGCGTCCTGGCTTCGAGCGCGGCGATCAACTCACCGGTCTTGCTTTCAAAGCGGGTACTGCGCCGCAGTATGGAGATCGTATGGTTATGCGCCACGCGAAAAAGCCATGCCTCCGGTTTTTCCGGAACGCCCTGAAATGGCCACGTCTGCACTGCGCGTAACATGGCTTCCTGCACGGCATCTTCAGCCAGTTGCAGATGTTGCGAGCCGAGTAGCCCGGCCAGGCAGGAAATAATTCTTCCTGCCTGCCTGCGAAACAGGTGCTCCAGCAGTACCGGACTGTTCAAGTCATTCATCGGGCGCATTATCCGTTACGCAGACCGATGGTTCACTTCGCGGATCTCAATGGTTCCGAAGTCCACGTGGGGGTTGTCGGACGAGAGCTTGACCGCCTCCTCGAAGTTCGCGGCTTGAATCGTGTAATAACCGCCCATTACCTCTGTCGACTCGCTGTATGGTCCTGCCGTTACGCTCACGCTGCCGTTTTTCTTCTGCAGCACACGCCCCGTCTTCTCTACCAACCCAGCGCCGTCGACCACAAAAGGTCTGTTCCGCCAGGCAAAATACTTCTCAATGGTCTTCTGCATCTCTTCCGGACCGAGTTTCCCGAACAACTCCCGGTCATCGCGTAACAAAAGCATGTATTGTGGCATCGAACTCTCCTCTTTCCCTCGTTGGGAATCTTTCTACGCCAATAACGAACGAGGACACAAATAATCGACAGTACAGCGAATTTTTTTTGAATTAGCTCGATTCCCGCTCGACGAGTCGTCCGGCCTAGCATGGCTAGGGAGAAAATAGAGAATACAACATACCTGTGGGGTCCGTTTCACCCACATGCCGCAAGTTATTCCGTCTATGGTGGATCTGAAGGGGACCGAACTGCGGACCTCCTCGTTACGAGCCCCGTTGGAAGTGCTCGGGCAGCTGAAAAAATCCGCCGGGTACCGATGAGTTTGAGCCACTACGCCGGTTTTACACAATATAGGGGCAAGATCGGGCAGGCCAGTGGCAGCCCCAATAGGAGAACACCATGAATATTGAGAATAAGACAGTTTTGATCACCGGAGCCAACCGGGGCATCGGTCAGGCGCTCGTCAACGAGGCGCTTCGGCGCGGGGCGAAGAGGGTCTATGCCGGAACACGGGGCGCACCCACAATCACCGATGAACGTGTGACGCCATTGACGCTTGATGTGACCAGCGCTGAGCAGATCCAGTCGGCAGTCGACAAAGTCGACACGCTCGACGTCCTCATCAACAATGCCGGCATCGCTCTCTACGACGATCTGAGCAATTCAGGCGCAATCGAGCAAAGCCTGGCCGTCAACCTCTTCGGATCGTTCAATCTGACGCGTGCTTTCCTGCCGCTGCTCAGGCGCTCCAAAGGAGCCATCATTAACAATCTGTCCCTGCTGGCGCTCGCCCCCTTGCCGGTTATCCCCTCCTATTCGATTTCAAAGGCGGCCGCTTTCAACATGACGCAATCCCAGCGAGCGTTGCTGGCGCGTGAGGGTGTGACGGTCCACGGAGTTTTTCTTGGTCCCGTTGACACCGACATGAACCGCGGCTTCGATATACCGAAGGCCTCACCTGAATCAGCCGCTGCGGGCATCTTCGATGGGTTGGCGAATGGTGAAGAGGATATCTTCCCTGATCCGGCGTCTCAGTCCATTGCGGAGGGCTGGCGCACTGGAGTAGCCAAGGCGTTCGAGCGCCAGTATGCCGGTTTCCTGCCACCGTCTGCGGCATAACGGCATTCATTTCGCGACAGGCCGATATCGAGACGATCGACTGTAACAGCCCCCAACTTCGGGCAAGTCCTTTTGATCAATGAAGAGGAAAGATGAGCGATCAAAATTTTACTGCGACAATTACGGTCGACCAGAGTCCGGAAGAAGCTATCGAAGCCGTCAAGAACATTCGTGGATGGTGGTCGCAACAGCTTGAAGGTAGCACCGACAAACTCGGCGATGAGTTCACCTACCGTCTTAAGGACGTCCACTCTTGCAAGATGAAGCTGGTTGAAGTCATTCCTCAAAGGAGAGTTGTATGGCTGGTTGAGGACAATTATTTCAAGTTCACGAAGGACAAGACCGAGTGGCAGGGAACGAAGATCGTTTTCGATGTCTTCAGGAAAGACAAGAAGACAGAGGTTCGCTTCACTCATGAAGGCTTGGTTCCTGAATATGAGTGCTTCGATATGTGTTCCAAAGCATGGGGATCGTATCTCAACGGTAGTTTGCGTAACTTGATTGTTACGGGAAAAGGGCAACCCAATCCGAAGGAGTAAGGGGACGATTTGTGGCCGGCAGCGCCGAGCTACTCATGGAGCTACCGAGAGAACAGGAGTGGGGTTGTTATGCGGAAGTTGATCGCGGCGATGAAGGTTTCGGTGGATGAGAAGGTATTGGTCTCAGGCGGAACTGCGGATTGGGTCAATGCCTGGTCGGAGGACTACGGCCTTACACCGCTCATAGACGCGTGCGTGCTTGGTGCGGGGATGTACCCCGAGTACGAGCAATATTGGACCTCGATACAGAACGACCCGGACAAGCCCGCCTGGATCACGGACAACGCACCAACGCCGGCTGAGATTGAATGGGCCGACTTCGCCAAGCGCACCCCGCACTATGTGCTATCGAGCACTCTGACATCGGCCCTCTGGCCCAACACAACCTTTCTCCGGGGGCTCGACGAGATTGCTGCGCTTAAGCAACAGCCCGGCAAAGATATCTATCTCGTTGGCGGTGCCCGAACTACGGGGAGCTTTATCGATGCCGGGCTTGTGGATGAACTCCGATTGATCCTTTATCCGCTTCTCGCGGGGGAGGGGAAGGCGCTCTTTGCGATGACGGAGCATCGCCATCGGCTCGATCTGCGGAAGGTACAGCAACTTCCGGATGGGCGAGTCAGCCTGATCTACGCAATCGGCTAACGGAGCGTGGAGAACAGGATGCTTTCACTGCGAGATAAGAACATGGTCGTCATCGGTGGGAGCCGAGGGGTGGGACGACGGATCGTGGAAGCCGGTGTCCGCGAAGGCGCGCGTGTGCTTGCAGTAGCGCGACAGGAACAGCCCTTGCGGCAATTGGCTCGGGAGGTTCCGGGAGCTGAAGTTTTGTCGCTCGACGCAAAGGAGGAGGGTTGCCCCGTGAAAGTATTTGACGCCCTCCTGCCCGATATCCTGGTTGTGGGCGGGGGTGCGTTTTCGCCTTTTGTGCCGTTACACGAGCAGAGTTGGCAGGAGTTCGCTGTCAACTGGGAGAGCGATGTCAAAATTGCGTTTAATTTCTGTAAGGCGGCATTGTCGTGTCCTTTGCCTGCGGGCGCCTCTGTTGTTCTCCTCTCGAGCGGTGCCGCTCTCGCGGGCTCGCCACTTACGGGAGGGTATGCCGGGGCCAAACGCACTCAGATTTTCATGGCAAACTATAGTCAGAAGGAATCAGATCGTCTTGGGCTCGGCCTGCGATTCATGGCGATTGCGCCGCGCATCGTTCCGGAGACCGCGTTCGGAAGACGCGTCGTCGCATGCTATTCCCGCTATCTTGGTATATCCGAGGCTGATTTCATTCAGGGCATGGCTTCGCCGCCGACCGCATGCAATGTCGCGACCGCGGTCATCGAGTTGCTTCTGAATTCGGATCGGTCCCTCGGCGACGTGTTCATCGTCTCCGGGAAGGGACTCGAAGCCGTGGCTCGATGATAAGGTCCTTGGAAGAGCTGGAGGAATAAACAATCGCAATGGAAGCGCAAGAACCATCCCATCACGAGCAAGTTTCGGAGCATGCAAACCAGTCGTTTGAACGGCTTGCCGAACCGTTCCGCCGCGAGATCAAATTGCATTGTTATAGGATGCTTGGCTCCGTACACGAGGCGGACGATCTAGTGCAGGAGACCTATTTGCGTGCCTGGCGCAGCTTCGACAGCTTCGACGGCGGGTCCCTTCGCGCGTGGCTTTACCGGATCGCCACCAATGCCTGCCTGAGTGCGCTCGCCAGCCGTAAGAACATGCGGCGGTTCCTGCCCGACCAACAGGCACCTCCTGCTATGCGGATGCCTGAGGGCGGCCCGGCAGTCGACCTGCCCTGGCTTGAACCTTACCCGGATTCATATCTGCAAGAAATCGCTGATGACGCACCAGGTCCGGGTGCACGCTTTGCCTCCGGCGAGGCTGTGAAATTAGCTTTCGTCGCCGTCATCCAGCAGCTGCCTCCGCGTCAACGCGCGGCGCTCCTACTCTGCGATGTGCTCGGTTGGGCTGCCGCTGAAGCCGCATCGCTGCTGGGTGGGTCGACGGCCTCGATTAACAGCGCTCTCCAGCGAGCGCGCGAAACGCTCGCCAAACGCTATCCCGACGGCCGACGAGTGGCAGCATCCCGGCCCAATCCCGCGCAGCAAGAGCTTCTCGGCCGCTATGTGCGGGCCTGGGAAGGACACGATCTGGACGGCTTCGTGGCCCTCCTCAAAGAGGACGCGGCATTAACCATGCCTCCATGGCTCGAATGGTATGCGGGGCGGGAGGCTATAGGGTCTTTCTTTGCCATGGCTTGGAAGACCTGTGGCGGCCTTCGGTTGGTTCCAACTGCAGCCAATGGGCAGCCCGCCTTTGCCCTCTACGAACGCACCGGCGCAGATACGCGGTGGGACGCTCACTCTATCCATGTGCTCGGGATCGAGAATGACATGATAGCCACGTTGACCATGTTTGTGCCACCCATCGGCTCGAAATTGTTTCCAGCCTTCGCTCTTCCGCCTACCCACCCGGACTCTTTGAGCGCCGAATTGCCTCTTCTGGTGCGATGACATGGCCCAAGTCAAGATATTCGGTCTTCGACGTTCATTGCAGAATAGCCGCGCCGCGATATCGCAAGCGATCCATTTATCTGTCATGGAAGCTCTTGAATATCCGGCGGAAAAGAAATTCCACCGTTTCATAGCCCTTGACGAAGAAGATTTCATTTATCCGCAGGACCGCTCGGAGCGTTACATCATCATCGAAATTAGTATCTTTGAAGGTCGCTCTATCGAAGCAAAGAAAATGCTTATTCGGTTGCTGTATGAACGCATACCTCAACTCTCCGGCATTTCTGCTCAGGACATTGAAATCACCATCTTCGAGACACCCCGTCATAGCTGGGGCATCAGAGGAATGCCAGGCGATGAGGTTAGGTTGAACTACAAGGTTGAGGTGTGAGGCTGATTCAGACACCCGACATGCAGCAGACGAGGTTGGTTTAAATGAAAGCGGGCATCGGGTATCTCCGGTGCCCGCCTTTCAGTCATGCAGCGAATCATTTCGCCCGCAGGCAGAAGCCAACTTCGATGTTGTTCGCGTTGTGCTCGCCGGGCAGGCTGTTGACGATCGTACGGTCCCAGACATCCAGCCGAACCACGTAGCCGCATGGCTTCATGGCGATAGGCTTGGCCGTGTCCAAAGACCAGGCATGTCCGGAAGGTGCAGGGGCCGCATCCGTACTGGGCAATGGTGCCGGCGGCGGTGACGGCGGCGGAGCTGTCGCCACTGGTTGATTCGACGGCGTTGAAACGGTGTTAGGCTCCGTCGAGAGCGCCCATGCGCCAAAGTGCACGTCGTCGGCGATAAAGTAGCCGATGACCAAATCGCCCTGTCCGATGTCCTTGCAATCACCACCACCTGAAGTGATGTGGATGTCCATCGTGAGCGGCGACGCAGGCGGGCCCTCTGGCGCTGTGTTGTCCAGTTGCATGCGATACCACGGACTGCTTGCGAAGATGGAAGCTTCCGTCGCAGCC
>Ga0210391_10001633_pt1 | contig 20139 bp, 14 predicted proteins | sample IncBWC12OmetaG_FD_160573 | JGI IMG/M metagenome (GOLD analysis project Ga0210391, IMG submission 160573) | Forest soil microbial communities from Barre Woods Harvard Forest LTER site, Petersham, Massachusetts, United States - Inc-BW-C-12-O ...
AGCTCCGGTTTCCTGGCTCATGGAGCGCGACATCCTCAAAGGCCGGCAGGCCACGAATCTGTCTTTGTGGGATCGTTACTCCGCAGAACAACAGGAGTCCTTCAAGGCCAAGATTGTGCAGGAGACAAAGGCAGGTGAGATGCCCCTTCCGCAGTATCGGATGATTCATTGGAATGCGCGCATCAGCGATCGCGACATGCAAAACCTGACCCGATGGGCAAGAGGGAATCCCGGCGACGAGGCTTCGGCACAGTTAGTGCACGAAGGAGATCCGGTTCGAGGCCGGGAGACGTTCGAGAAGCGTTGTACCGGTTGTCATGCAATGGCTTCGGACCGTGAGGGTCCTCGACTGCAAGGGGTCTATGGGCGAACCTCGGGGACCGTCGAGGGCTTTGCTTACTCAGCGGCGCTGAAGAATGCGCATGTCGTCTGGAACGAATCTTCGCTGGAAAAGTGGTTGACCGATCCGGATGCACTGGTTCCAGGCAATAACATGGAGTTCCACGTGCCTAAGGCTCAGGAGCGCCTGGATCTGGTTGAATTTCTGAAAGAGAACACGAACAAATAACTCTATGGAAGGGGGGTCCACGGCCCCTACTCAGAAATTGAAGCCTTCGCCTCCTGGGGGTCGTCCTATTATCAGAGGGTAAGTTCCAACGAACGGCGAGGTAGCACGATGAAAACGTGGATGGTGTTGGTTATGTTTGCGGGTTTTTTGGGCGGTGCCAATTTGGCGCCGGCCGCCGGCAACCAAGGACCGGCTAAGGCAGATGCCACGAGCGTGACTAGCCAGACAAGTGCAGCCTGGGACCTGCTGAATACTGCGGTGTCGGCCACCAAGATACAGGTGCAACAAGCGAGACTCGATGCGATCACTGCCCTGGGTACCCTCGGTGATTTTCCGCACGCAGTGGATTTGTTGCGCGAGGCGCAAAAGGATCAAGACCGGTACATTCGCCTGGCGGCTGTAGCAGCGATGGGCGCGAGTAAGAAAACGGTTTTTATCCCCGACCTGAAGCGTGCACTCGATGACAGCGCCGCTGAAGTCAGTTTCGCGGCTGCGGTGGGTCTGTGGAAGATGAACGACAGGAGCGGAGAAAGTATCCTGAACGCAGTGGTTGCCGGGGATCGCAAGGCGAAACAAGGCGCTGTAAGTTCGGAAAAGCACCAGGCAGATGAGGATCTGCATAGTCCTTCGAAACTGGCGCTGATCGGAGCCGAACAGGGCGCTTATGTGGTCCTCGGACCTTTTGGATATGGACTTTCGGCCATTCGCCGAGGGAAAGAGAATGGAGCTTCTGTACGAACAATAGCGGTTACGCTCCTCGCAGAGGATAAGTCGCCCACAAGTGAGAAAATTTTCGTCGATGCGCTTGACGATCCGGATCCGGCGATTCGCACTGCTGCTGCGCGTGCGCTGGGCGATTACCACAGCAAGGACGTGCTGGATGCCCTAGGAGACGGATTATACGACAGCAAGCCTCAGGTGCGGTTGATGGCTGCTGCATCGTACATACGAGCAGCGCATACGGATACAGAGAACAAGGAACATACGGCGGACCAGCATGGACACGCTTCTGGCAGACGGCCGGTTGGTTGATGTGGCGAGCAGTTTAGTAGCTATCGTTAGGCGCTGGCGTGTAGTTCTCACCGAACTTGTTTTGGTGGTGAGTCATGATGTCTCCGCTGGCCTGTAAATCAAAAGTGCCGAGATCGGTGTTGGCCGGCGAGACATCGACTTCGCGGCTCAAGGCGTTGAGGCGGTCCACCGCTACATTCTCGGCCCAGACATTAAGCCGATAACTACCCGCAGGCACACCGGGAATCTTGATATCGCCATCCCTGGTCGAAACTCCGAAGTACGGCGTACTCAAGGAAATGACGACGGCACCCATGTCAGGGTGAATATTGCAGAAGATGTAGGAAACACCATCGCGATCGAAAAGGACCGCCCGATGTGTGTGCGCTTCATAGAGACCGAGATCAAAACGCTTGCCGTTAAACAGTGAAAAGACATTGTGGTAAAACGGGTCGAGATTGGGGAAATCCACACTACTGCCGGTGCGCACAACCAGGATATGCGGAATAAACTGCTTATCTTTTTGAGCCAGGGTGTAGCTTTGTTGGCCGCGAGGCGCGGGAGGCAGATTTCCTTTTGGCGTAAGCCAGACCACTACGTCAACGGAAGATTGCCGGGAGGAATGCTTTGCGCCCCGAGCTTGGGTCACTCTCACGTGGGCCGATAGATCCACTGTTTGTGCGGAGGCTAACGGCATGTACGCAAGACTGCATAACAGGATTGCGAGCAGGCCGATGCGTGGTGGTGGTTTCATTCTTGTGCCGATGTTCCTCTTCGCGCAACGTTCCGTCAGAATTCGAAACCTGCCGTCATAGTGAAAATGTTAGCGATGTTTGGGGAACCGTTGTAAGGCCACGTCTGAATCCGGCGATATTCCGGAGATAAGATCAGGTAGCTTTTAGGCCGGTAAATCAAGTTTCCCAGGACGGAGCGATTTCTGGCGTTGGGCGGCGTGCTGCTGATCGCAGAAGGACTAAAGCCGTCAAAGTTGCTGGTGAACGCGTCATCCATGCCGAAGGCCACGTTTGACTGGAGGGTAGAACTGGCGATGAACTTCAATTGACTCCATCCCCCTGCGGTGGCCACGCCGGTGGTTCGCGTAAGGCCGGTTATGGCATCGGTTCCGGTAAATATATCTTTGTAGGCCCCACCACCGAATCCTCCAAGAGATCGACCGCGATAGGCTTCTCCGCTGAGACCAAACCACTTGAAGATGGGAAACTCCCAATCTGCGGTCACCGCCCAGGAATGGATTTGGGTCGCACTGTTATAGAGCTGATGTGCAGAGTAGCCGCTTACGCCAATGGCGAACGGCCGCGCCACGCCTTTCCAGGAACCGTCAGCGCGGTAAGAAATGCGCCCTTCGTAACCCGGGTGCCGCGACGCCTCAACCGGAGTGTCGAGTTGGTCAGACATATAGCCGGAAGCCGGCGGATCAATGAGGCCAGCCTGGAGCCCTATGGTGCGCTGCTCGGTAATTGGAATCCGTTGCTCCACTTGCAGTTGGGGAGACCAGGTCCAAAGATTGCCGGAGCCGGTTAAGGAAGGGACCGCAACCGTGGCGTACGAGGTGGGCGACAGAGGAGAGATGAGCGGAACGGTGTATCCCACTTGAACAGTTGTCTTGTACCAATCGAGATTGGCCCAGGTTTGGCGCATGCGTAGCAGGCCCCCGGATGCACTGTAACCGTAACTGTTGGTAGAGCCCCCCCCGAAAAAGTCAACGCTCACTTCCGCAGAGCTGCGAGCGCCCGCGATCCTGGGACCGGTCGCATCGAGCGTAAGCAGGGTCTGGCGCAAAGTGGCACCCGAGCTACCATGAGATTCTCCTGGGGGACGGGCCAGGGCGATGGTGGGTAACTCGGCGTTATCCACCACACCGGCGTTGGAAAACGCGTTGAAAAGAATCAGACCGCTCAGCCGCAAGGGGTATTTTGAAAAGGTCTCTACCTTGGTTTGTTCATGCTGCTTGATCTCGGCCTGCATTGCATCCTGCTGTTCGCGAATGGCGTCTAGATCCTGCGAGTGGCCGTAGCCCTCATCTTGTGGGCTCGGAGCTGCGCCACTGGGAGAGACGGCGCCGGTTTGTGCGCGAAGCGCATCCAGCTGCGAACGAAGGGCCTGAATTTCCGCGCGTGACTTATCCAGCATCTTCTCCGTTTGACTCAGCGTCTCGGTCAATTGGTTGAGCCTGGTTTCGATAGCCACTACTTGTTGCTGGTCAGGCGAGCCTTGATGGTCAACCGCCTGGGCGAACGATCTCAGGGTTAACGCGCAGGGCAGCGACATAAGCAAAACGAAAAATGTGAATCCATAGCGACTGCTCGCACCTGGAGATAGCTGACCTGACAATGGTCTCATAGCAGCTTCCTTCCCCGCCTGGTCTCATTTGAGACCAGGGTTTGCCCTTGCAAATGAGTCTTAGCCGGAAACACCCAGGTCTCAAAAGCGAGACCTGGGCCACCCACTCAACGTTTCTACTGCTGGAACGTGTTGACCTTGACAGACTCTGCCTTGGTGTGGCCGAAGGCCTCCAGAGCCTGCTTATAAAGCAGGATGCTGAATACAGTTTCTCCGGGCACGGATTTCTCCAGCCGCACCTCGCCACCATGTTCCTGGGCGACGTGTTGCGCCAGGGTGAGTCCAAGACCAACTCCGTTCTCTTTGCCGGCGCTCACGAAGGGCTGGAAGAGTGTTTCCCGGATGGAGTCAGCAACCCCTGGGCCCGAGTCACGAATGCTAATTTCGATCCTGTCATTGTCTTCCACCAGTCTCACTACGACCCTGGCGACGCCGGCGCCAGTCTTAGCGGATTGACATGCGTTAAGTAACAAGTTGTAGACAGCGCGGGAGAGCTTCTTGCTGTCGACCCAGGCATAGACAGGGCCGGGAATTTCTGTGGAGATTTGTACCTCCCGGCATTCCGGGTGCTGGCGTACGTTTTGGATGGTGCGCTCGATCAAGCTCTCGACCGAGTCGCGGCGCAGATTAAGCATTTGACCTGTCTGGCTGAAGAGAAGCAACGATTCAATGAGGTCGGTCATGCTTTGTACCCCTTCCTGGACCTCAAGGTGTAGTTCTGCGCGCTCCTCCGCGCCGGCCTGGGGAAGGCTCATGAATTCGGCATTGGCGTAGATGGCCGAGAGATGGTGACGAAGATCGTGGGATACGGAACTGGCCATCCTGCCAATGGTGGCAAGACGATCCGACTCCAGGAGCTCGCGATGTGTGCGCCTGAGCTCATCGCGCATTCTGTCAAAGGCCAGCGCGAGCTCGCGGACCTCAGCAGCGCCATCCACGCGAAGCTCATAATCAAAATCGCCTCGACCGAGAGCGCGGGCGCCGGCGACCAGGGTTTCGAGCGGCCGGGTTACGGAGCGGGAGACGGCAACCGCCAGCACCAGCACAATGAGCAAGGTGGTCAAGCCAAGGGCTACCACCCACCGGTAGACGCGGCGAAGGTATTCGCTGGCGCGATCGTAGGACTTGAGAACCACGATCTGGATCTTTGTCCGCCCGGCGGCAGGGAGAGTGGCGGCAGCCGCTATGTAGGCCTCTCCGGCCAATTGCATTTTTTGCGGAGCAGAAGCCTCATCGAGCGATGAACTATGCTGACGAAGATCATTCAACCGGGTTGCGGGGAGTGTGGTAGCGGCGACCTCACCATCCACGAGAAAGGTAACGTCGGCGGCAGCGGCCTCACTGACCTCGGCCGCCAGCTGACGATCGATGGCGTAGCCGATGATCACATAGCCTAGGTAGGACCCGTTCTCTCGCGGCCCAAAATAAAGCGGCTGGAACGAAAGCTCATAGAGGCTGTGTTCGAAGGCGATCATGCAGGTGTCTTCGCCAGACCCCATACAAGCCTGGAGACCCCGTGTCACCGATGCTTGACTGAGCTTCGGGCCACGATTGGAATAGGCGAACAGGGTCCCGTTAGCAGCCGTCAGAGCGAAGAAATCACTACCGCTGGTAGCCCAGAAATCCTGACTCTCGTCCTGGATGGTGTGCGCATCCTGGGTGGACATCAGGGCTTTCAGACTGGGGAGGTCGGCCAAAAGGGCGGCTTCGCGGTCGAGCATGCGATTGCGCTGATTGGCCAGGTTTGAGAACGTAGTAAGGGAGTGGTCCAGGTCCGCCTGGAGACTCTTCCTGATTTCCTGCTGAACAGTTACGCGGATGATGAACAGGCAGGTAACGGTAAGTCCCAGCGAAACCGCCAGGAGAGATACCATCAAAGTTGTCCGCATCCGCCACTGTTTCATGAATCAGTGATCTCTTTTCACGACGCTGGTTGGTCTTATACCTGCGGCACGAATTTATATCCGATTCCATGAACAGTGCGGAAGTGAACAGGGTTCGCGGGGTCCGCCTCGAGCTTCTGACGAAGCTTGAGTATTTGGTTGTCGACGGTTCGGGTGGTGAGATGGAAGCTCATTCCCCAGACATCATTGAGCAGTTCTTCACGCGCAATGGCACGGCCCGGATTGTCGAGGAAATAACGGAGAAGCTTGAATTCGTGAGCAGTCAAGGGCACTAGGGCTCCGCCGCGATAGATCTCCATTTTCACGAAGTCGACAGAGACGTCGCCAAAGCCGAGCGGTAGTTCCTTCACTTTCTTTTGTGTGCGACGAATCGCAGCCTGGACACGAGCCAGCAGCTCGCGGGGGCTGAACGGCTTGGTCATGTAGTCATCGGCACCGGTCTCAAGCAGCAGGACCTTGTCTGCCACCTCAGAGACCGCGCTGAGCACGATCACAGGAATGTCTGAACACCAGGCCTTGATTTCCTTGCAGACCGTACGGCCGGAAAGTCCAGGCAACATAAGGTCAAGCACCACGGTTACGGGACGCAGATTCTTGCAAGCAGCGAGGCCCGCGGGACCTTCGCCTTCGATATGAACGTCATATCCTTCTGCGCTGAATTGTCGTCGCAGCGCCCGTTGAATTCTTGGATCGTCTTCAATAACCAGAATCAGACTCATAGTCACTCACTAGCTCCAGGCGTAGCCTGGGCGTTCTTCCAGCAAAAGCCTTTCCCTACAGTGTCCATCAGGAAGCAGCCAAATAAACCATGAAAAAACGAAATGACAAAGAAGTGACATTTTGCACCTTTCCAGGGGCTTATAGTGCGTTTGCATTTCACCTGGCGACCGCCGTCAGAGCTTCTGAAACAGTCAAATGCGAGCGGGACAGTCTGCCGAACATTGCCGTCGCTGCCAGCGCGAGCAGGGCGATCCCTAGTAATACCGGCGGGTAACCAAAGCGAACGATCGCGGCCCCCATGACTGCTGAGGCTAAGGCCTGGCAAGCTGAAGTAACAAAAAAGGTAGATGCGGAGGCGTTACTTCGTTCGCCGGGGGGAATTTGGTCCATCAAGAGGCTGTAGATGCCGGGCTCGTTCATGTACTGGATCGCCATGTAAGCGGCGTACAGCCATACGGCGGCGGTGCTACCCCGAATGAATGCGAGAAACGCAAGAGCAGCGGCGGTGGCAATCTGGGTTAGAACGACACCCCTGACCAGCCCCGTACGCCGGAAGAGGAGCGGAGCACCCAGGACAGCCAGGAACTGAACCAGTTGCGAAAGGGAAAAGACAAAGCCCACCTTTTGCAGGGACAATCCCAGGTGGTGAACGAAATACACGTTAGCGAAAGGCGGAAATGAGCCGGTGACCAGGGCCCAGACCGCTATCGCCGGCAGAAATCTACGCAAAAAGGGGTTCGAAAATCTTGGGAGCCGAACCCGGGGAGCCGCTCCGGGCAGACGGAGCCTGAGCAGAGGAATGATGGCAAGCGCTGCGGCGCCACAGGCACACTCCAGTGTCCAGCGAGTGGCCTGGATGGCTGCAACCGGGTGCGGCAGGTGGCGCAGCCAGGTGGGCAACTGGCCGGCAACCAGCGCGCCGAGCGCGGCTATGCCGATGCCGGAGGAAAACATCAAGCTGAAAGCGAACGGCCGCTGCTCCTCTGTCGTCAGGCTGGCGACGGTAGGAGAGAGACAGACCGCCCAGGAACAAAGGGTCAGGCCCGTCAGGATCGCGAGCACAAATTGTACGGGCTGGGCGACAAGATAGACGCGTAACAAGGAGAACAGCACAGTGCAAGATAGACCGGTCACGAGCGTTGGACCGATGCCGAAGCGTTCAGCGCTGATGCCGACGGGAATCGTCCCCAATATGCTGCCAAACGCCATCAGCCCCCCGATCAGCCCCAGAGAGCGTTCGGTAAGGTTGAAGCCGAGCAAATAGAGGTTAAAGAGAAAAAAGAAGATCGAGAACCCAAAACTGAAGAACAGCGAGGCGGCGTAGAAGAGCCAGAACTGTCCGCGAGGCGCTTTCGACAGACGGATCATGTGGGTTTGACCGGCGTGCGAGCGAGACGGTTGAGGCAATCGATCGCCTGCCGAAGATCCTGGTAGCGGAGTTCATATACGTCGGCCGCACAGAGGGTCTGGAGCGCTTCGGTTTGTGCCTGCCGAATCTTGTCAGGAAATGAAAGATATTGCTGAAAGTACCGGCTCGCGGCTTCCCTGGGAAGCGGCTGCAGTTCGGCGTGCGCCGAGGGCCAACGGTTCAGCAGAATGATGTGGTGAACTAATGCCTCGTCTGCGGTGACGATTCCGGGCAGCTCGGCGGTCGGCACCTCGATGGAAGGTTTGCCCTCGGCGCGCGGAGTAACGCTTCTGCCCTGCAATTCAGGAAAGAGATCCCTGGCGGACGGCCGGAAACGTAACTGATGCGAATTTCCGACGATGCGGAGCTCGCGGGAATTGTGCTTGAGGTAGCTGGAGTCGTCGGACGTAAAAAGCCATCCGCTGCGAGCGCAGGCGTAGGCGAGGGTTGATTTGCCGGCTCCGGAATCGCCGCACAACAAGAGACCCCTCCCGTACCTGCTGACGCACGCGGCATGTATGGGAGTGGCATAGGAGGTGGAGATAAGGATGAGAGCGACTGCCTCGATGAAGTGGTATCGGGTATAGCTGGAATGACGAACTGCGTCTTCCGTGAGCCAGGCGAAGGCAAAGCCGGCGTTGAGATCGCAAATCGCCTGGTTGTTAGCATCTGCGACCATCGAGAGCAAATTCTGTTGGCAGCGGACTACCGGGGCGGGCGGACAGTTTTGAGAAGTGCCCCTGGTCACCCCGATGCGGAGGCGCAGAATGGGGCCGCTGTCACGTTGTTTGGTGTGAGCCCAACTCCGGCCGGCCGCGTCCAGCACCGCCTGGCTGTTGGTGGTGATCTCGAAGGCGAAGCCAAGCGGATAAAACACAGCTCGCAGCGGCAGGTCCACCTTGCATAGTAGGGGATCGTCGATGAAGGTTTGCTCCTCAAGTGTTTCGAGTTCCATGGCTTCTCCTGTCTTGGCATCAGACGCCGGCTGTAGCTCCCTGAGAAGCGCTGGATAGTTGCGAAATGCGCGCGGCACGGGAAAATTGATTACTTTGTCCATGGCTGAAATTGGAGCACCTCAATTTTTTCTATTGCCCAGGCGATCAAGGCCCTGCTCTCAGGATTTGAGTCCTGAGGATTTGAGTCCTGCAGTCTACGCAACAACGGTAGGGCTTCCCGATCGCCCTGCCAGCCGAGAATGCGAATGATCCGCACCTGGGAAGCCGGATCGCTCAACGGCAACGCGTCGCGTAGAGGCGGGAGAACGGAAGGCCCGGCTTTCACCAACGCCCACTCGGCACGATCAGCTACTTCCGCGTTGGTGGAGCGCAGCGCCTGCATGGCGGGCGCGGGATCGGCGGCGATGCGGTCCCACATCTGATAGCCGGCAACCAACGCGGTGACCCGCGAATAATCTTTGACGGGACGAAATGCCTGGTCCGCGAGCGCACGACGAGCCTGTTCGGGTGGGAGGGACTCGAGCGATTGGATCAGTTTCATCTGTTCACGGTAGGCGGCCTCGATTGTCCCGATTTGTTCCGGGGTGAGCTTTCCCCCCAGGTGTCCGCGGGCGGCTCGTTCTTCATCACGAAGGAGTAAATCCATCACCGCAGAAGCGGCCACCTCAGGTTGATGGCGGGCGAGAGCCAGTGCGGCGGCTCCGCGCACCTCGGGTGTGGCATTGGCCAGCAATGGCAGAAGCGCTTCCGCGGGCACTTCTCCAGGGCAACGGCTCAGCGCAAGCAGGGCTTCCTTGAGAACCTTGGGGTCTTTGTCAGCGAGCAACGAAAGAAGAGGGCTTGTGGCTGGGGCGCCGGTGATTCCAATAGCCCATGCGCCATTTTGACGAGCTGTCTTCTCAGGCGCGGAAGTCGCGTCGATGTAGACCTGTGTGGGGGTGGCCGGCCGGGCAATCACGAGCGCGAGGGCTGCGGCGCGGGAGATGCGATCGTCAGTATCGCGCAGCCAATGAATGAATAGTTGCTGAGTGGGAAAGCCGACATAGTGAGATAGCTCGCTAATGGCTGCCAGTCGCACGGGCACCGGACCAGCCGATGCTGTGCGGGCTAGATCTGCGAGCCTCGTTTCTACCGGGCGACCCACGGCATCGGCTGCCAGGCGAGGATAGTCCACGTTCAGCGCATCCACGCCTGCCGCCACGGCTTCGCGCATAGCGGCGAGATCCATTTCATGTGCGTTGCCAGAAAAATTAGCCACTACGAATTTGCCTTGCTGCTGTAATTCCGCAACCTGCGTTGCGATGCAACCCGGTTCGACCCACGCGACTGGATCGCGATTTGCGTCCGGGTAGAGGGCTTTCACATCCTGCCATTCGCCGCCGAAGATGACCCGCTGCAGCATGCCTTCTCGTTCGAGGGCCTCAAGAAGAAGGGGCGCAATGCCCTTTGTCTTAATGTCGAGGTCGAGACCAATTCCCTGCTCGCGAGCCACCCGCAGGGCTTCTTCGAATCGGGGAACGCGCATCCCTTGAAACCGGTCTCCCATCCAGGCTCCGGCATCCAGCAATTGCAGTTCATCGTAGGTTGTAAGCTCGACGTTCCCCATGCCGTTGGTGAGCCGCTCAAGAAAGCCGTCGTGGTTGAGAACAAGGTGGCCATCCAGCGTTTTTCTGATGTCGATCTCGACGATGTTGCAGCCCATGCGCGCGGCGAGCGCCAGCGACTCTAAAGTGTTCTCCGGCATGTCACGGTTCGCCGTCCGATGGCAGATCAGCTGCACCTTACCGCGCTCGAGGATTCCGGCGTGCGCCTGCAATAGTGCAGGAAGGAGCAGCACGAGGAGCAACAGAGAAAGCTTTCGATCAAAATCCATATTTGGGGACGAACCAAATCATTCCCGGCTTGAGGGTGGCAGCGGCGATAAGCCCGACGGTCGTCGCGTCCTGTGAAGGACCTGGCAGGAGAACGCACACAGTCAAGCCAAACAGAACAAGCAACCGTCGCATCTTCACTTGTCGCGCCTTTAAGGAGGTATTTCAAACCCCTATGGCCGAGTGTAGGTAAAGTTGGAAGGCGGTTTGTCACCGAATTGTCGACGTTTGGTCATGATTTAGACCAACCTCGGATGGGAGGAAGAACGTACAGGTGAGTTGGTTGGCAACTCCGCCAAGCAATCGGTGAGGGCACGTCCTCAGGGCTCTAGCGGTTGTTTGAGAACTGGAAAGGGAAACGGCAGGTCCCCTCCACTACGCTTCGATATTTTCGAGGAGCATGGAACTCAGGGCAAGAAGCGCCGCTTGCAGATGGCAGTAAAACCCTGTGCTCGGCCACAGTCGCTGCTGTAAAGCAGCGTTTTGGAGTCGGGTAGCCAGGCGGGTTGAGTTTGATTGCAGCCCACGGTTGTAAGACGGCGCACCTCGAGGGTACTGAAGTTGCGCAGGGAGAGGTTCCAGTAACCGGATTGAAAGGTGCTGAACGCCAGCCAGCGTCCATCCGGGGAGATCGCGGGATAGCGCGCTTCGCCGACAGGGATTAGCTCCAATTGATCGACACCCCTTACCGTGTAGAGGCGCGATTCTCCCCTGTTTTTGGTCGCGGCAACCACAATGGAGCTGCTGGGTGAAATGGAAATCTCATCGAGATTCCAGCCAGCGACCGGCGTTGTGAGCTGCTGACCGCCAACGAAAAGCTGTTTACGGCCATCTATCTCACGAAGAAAGGCTAGTTCGTTTCCGCCTGCGAGCGTGGCCGGCGACTCCGCGTCGACGATGGAGGGCCCGAAGCTTGACTCGAGGATGGAACGGGCCTCCACTACTTCCGTCCAGAGTTGACCCCCTCCGACAGTAAGCGATAGCTCATCATTCACGCCATCAGCAGAACTGACGCGAACTGCATCGTCACCCATTGTGGCTCTGCGGTAACCGTTTCGGAAGAGCGCGATGGTTTGGATTTCGCTCCCTTGTGGAACTGGTTGGGCTGTCAGGAACATTTGCTGGCCCATGGGGAGCCGATAAGGGTAGTCGTCAAACAATCCATGCTGATGTTTCAAACCGCTGACGATGCTGATGGTGAGAGCCGCGGCAGCTCCTGCGAACCACCATATTCGCTGTTGAACGCGGGCACGGCTTCTGATTAGGGAGAGCGCGACCGTGGTCAACAAGATGAGCGCGTACAGCCTCTTTACATGGAGAAGAGCCCTCCAGCCATCTACAGGCGCTGTATTCCATCCCGGATAACCGACCGCGAGATAAAGTGCAATGACAATCATGAGCAGGGCGCTGCGCCGCTCTTGAACAAGGTACCCGCAAATAATGGCGACCGGCAAAATGAGTACGGTGAAGTGGTAAGAGGCGGGCAAGGGCGTGAAAGTGAGTGTAGCCAGCAACAACGCCGCCCACTCAAGCGCCGTGCGAGTGGCAGACGAAGCCCGTTCTTCGATCCAAATCAACGCGGGTAGTAGCAATGTCAACTCCAGCGCAGGGTGAAGAATGGCGAAGAGCCAGGGAGCATGCAGGGCTGGGTGGGTGTTTAGTTGTGGCTCGAAGATGAAGAGCCGATGAAGCAGGCTCGATAGCGAAGAACTGCTGAGGTTATAAGGGTCGAGAGCCTCGCCTCGCAGAGTCGCGGGAAGGACCTGAAGCAAATAGGCGCGATGAAGACTCCATCCAAAGACTGATATGGAGGCCACCGCACAGAGAAGGCCGGTGACCAGACACGCAATGAGAGCGGCCCAGTTCTTCTTTTTGACAAAGTGGAGCGCCAGTATGACAGGAAATATCTTTACCGCTACGCCCAGGGCAAGCAGAGATCCGGCGAAATAGTTACGCTGTCGTTGGACGGCCCAAAGCGCGGCAGTCAGAATTCCGAGCAGAGCTACATAGTACTGGCCGTACAGAAAGTTTCGATGCATGGGAAAGCACAAGCCCACAAGACAGCCCACTTGCAATAGGGATAGACCGGTAACAGATCTCATCAGCCACACAATGGGAAAGAGAAGGGCGAGATTGAAAATTAACCATGCGTGCTTCGCAGCCAGGGGTGGCAAGCCTGCGATAGGCCACATGGCCAAGGTAGAAAAGGGTGTAATCGGTACCAGCCCGACTACTGCCTGATCGATATTGCGATGGTCCTTTTCTCGCTGCAGCCAGATCCAGTCGTAGGCTCGCGAAGGGTCAACCCCCTCACGAACAAGCCGGGCCGCGAGATAGTAATTAGGAAAGTCGGTGTTGAGCGTCCTCCATGCACGTGGCAGGGTGTATCCCAGGAGCACCAAGCCCAGCAACCCCAGCAACGCCAGGAGGGCGCCGTCGGAAACACGTTTATACACGCTACCTGCTCATACTGGTAAAACGTAGTTTGCCCAGGTAGAGCCGGACGCAAGTGCGCAGGCTTTGGGGATTGTCCATGTACTTCAGCCACGCATGTTTAGGGTCCTTGAGGATGCACTCGAGCAAGATCTGCTTCTGCCGCGCGGCGGAGGCACTGTTCGGGGTTCTCAAGATCCACTCCTTTCAAGCGTGCAGCCCACATCGCAGGCACTTTCCTCTTCGATGGCAGTGCTGCCATGACGCAACTCTGTATAGAGCTGAAAGTACGCCTTTGCGATGCGATCGCTGGCATACCGATCGACGGTTGGCGTACGAAAGCGGAGTGTGGTGAGAGCCTCGCGGGTCGCGCGCACAAACGCGTCCTCAGGCGACGAGGATAAAGGAACGTAGTGACAGTACGATCCACCGACTTCACGAAATGCTGGAATATCGGAGCAGACGACGCGGCAGTGATGAAACATTGCCTCGACAATGGGCAGACCGAAACCCTCAATCAGCGAAGGCGCCAGCAGCAATTCGCAGTGTTTGTAACACCACTGTAGCTCGGCATCGCCAATTCCCCTCAAGAAGACGACCCGCTGTTGGAGCCCGAGTTCGTTGATGGCTTGATGGATGTTTTCTGTTTCCGGTCCTTCGATACCAATCAAGACGAGCGATGCGTTTGGGCTGATTTCGTTTGCCGACAAGAGGCGCTGAAAGACACGTAGAGCAACGACTATGTTCTTATTCCGCCGGTGCTGGGCAACGCAGAGTAAAAATGGCTGGCCATTCCAGGCCGGGATGGGGCTTTCGGTTGAGGTCGGCGGTCCGGGGTCGACGCAATTGTAGATGGTAACTGCCCGTTGCGCAGCTACGCGTGGAGCATAAAAGGAGAGACGCCTCAAGGTGGTTTCAGAGACACAGGCAATCTTGTCCGCAGCATGCAGACACTGCTGCAAGATCGCACGGTTGAAAAGGACCTTGGGGAAACCGAAATTCGATGGAATGTCGTACGGGTAGAGATCGTGCAGAGTCACCACCGCAGGACAATCGAGCGCGTTCCGGTTTACCGGAGCGGGATATGAAAAGTGAAGGATGTCAGCATTGAGCCGACGGGCAATATCCGGAAGCCGGTAGTAGTACCAGAGATTGCGGCTGATGGGATCACCGCCCATCTCCACTTTGTGGAGTGTGAGCCTGGGTTCCTGGCGTGGCAATGCCGAGTCCATCAAGTCACACTGAGAAGCCCCGGCAACCACATGGATTGCTGTCACGCCGGCGCGGGTAAGCAGACACCGGGCGAGGTTTGCGGCGTGACGAGAGACTCCTGAGAGATAGGTAGAGGAGCCGGCGACTGCGATGACGATGTTCATGATTGGCCGTCCTTTATCGGCGGGGGGTGGGGGGCATTCAAGAGCGAGCTGATGAGAAACACGAACCAAAGCGGCAGGGTGAGTTCGAAGCGATCAGTGTCACCAAAACCTCGTATCACGATGAAGAGAAGGAGCCCGTAGAACAGCGCCTTATCTGAAACCGAGGCACGGCGGAGTTGCAGGTACAAACTGCCGTAGACAGCAATGAATAGGAGTAGTCCGACGATTCCGTAGGTGTAAAACAGTTGCAGCAACTCGTTATGCGCATGCCAGGCTTCGAAGACGCCAAAGGCCGGCACTACATTGCGGAAGGAGTGAAATCCGTGTCCGATCCAGGGCTGTTCGAGCGCGCTTTCAAGGGTGTAGTTCCAGATGCCGACTCTTCCGGTGAGGGTCTCAGCCTCGTTGCCGGTAGTGGTATAGACCTCGAAATAGGCTGCAATCAACCTCCAGAATGCTGCGACTACCAGGCCGGAAGTAACCACGATCGCGAGCAGCTTACGGCGGGTAATTGCAGAATCGCGGACGAGCAGCAAAGCCTCACCGGCGATAAACGCAGCGATGGTCGTCTTACTGAGTGTGCGTAAGAGAGTGATAGAGAGAAGAACGGCAGCAATATTCCACGACCGATGCGAACGGCTCAGGTACTGGGCGATGAAGACACCGAAAGCGCAGATCAGGGCGATTGCATTGGGGCTGAAGTATTCGTCATCGCCCGGGCGCAAATCCTGCATGGTTGGCGATAGCCAGATAATCACCGCAATGACGATGGACCCCCACACGTACCCCTTCATGAGTGAGGCCGACATGGGCTGCGGTCCGTTGCGCAACAGCAACACGACCATGCCCACGTCTGCGGCCACCCCGCACCAATAGGCAAAGGCGACGCCTACCGATACGGTTGCGCTCCATACCAAGCTACAAAGTGCGATCAGCAGAAACGCGCCGATCGCGGGGAAGGCGGGTACGCGTACGGTTGCACTCAGAGTATTGGGCGCATCTCCTAATGAGTGGAACAGAACCAACGCAAAAAACAGGATGTTCAACGCCACACTGAATGCGGCGCCAGCGCGCGGGTCTGATTGAAAAAATAAGTATTCAGTGGCGTAACGGAACGCAAAATAGAAACCCACAGCCGCAGCCATAAGGCTGCAAGGCTGAGCAGCGGTTTCTAGCCTGACGATTGCGGCGCTGCTCATACGTCCTCACAGACTGGGTGGATGCCTGAGGACGATAAAGATGGAGCCCGTGCACCCCCCAGCACACGGGCCAGCGGGACGTACAACAGCAAAGCGATAAGGCCGTAGGATAGACGCGCCATCGCGATTCCGTGAACGCCCTGCAACTGTAGCAGCCAGACCATGAGAAGCAGCATGATCGAGCCGCCGGAAAGATTGAGCGCAGTGACCATATGAATATGGCCCAGCGCCATCAATGAGTAATAGCCGGTAACACTCAGCCCCAGCAGCGCAAAGCTGCAGACGATTGGGGTGAGGATGCTGACTGCGCTTTGGGCAACCGACCGGCCAACCCATGCGTAAAGCGCGACGGGGCCATAAAACAGCAGGATGCCGGTTCCTGCGGCCACGATCAGAAGATTGACGGCGAACGCTGCCAGGACAGCTTTCCTGATTGCGGCCGGTTCTGAGATTGCACTTCGCGCGGATAGGTAAGGAAATAAAAAATGCAGACCGGAAGCCGCGATGCCATAAACCGGCTGCGCCATTTGCACACACAACGCATAGGCCGTAACCGTCGTTGCCCCCAAAGATACGCCCAGCAGCAGCCGGTCGGCCTGAGTAAAGACAACGCTCGAGACAGCGAGTAACCAGCTAAATGCTCCGATGCCAAACAGAGCAGAGGTGGCTTGACGATCAAACGCAGGCAGGAGAGACGACGCTCCGAGGTAATGCTTCAGCCGTACAAGCTGGGCAGCAGTCGATAGAACCATCAAGCAAGCGGTAGCCACCATAATGGCAGCGACCCCGAATCCGCGCATGCTGAGCAACACGGCCGCTGCCACGGTGACCACCCGGGCTAAAAGGCTGATGCGGACCGCAGCCCCATATCGCTCGAAAGCTCTTTGGGTGCTGACGCAAACGCTCTCGATTGCCCTCACCAGCATGAGAGCGCTGGCTATGCGTAGGGACAGCAAGCAGGCAGCTTCGAGGCCTGCCGCAGAGCCTACTACATGCCTGGCAGCAAGCGGTACCAGCATCCACGAAATAGCCGCGAGCCCGGCGCCTAGCAGGAGGTTGATGCCTAACATGCTGCGAACCGCCCGCAACAGGACGCCAGAATCGCCAAAGCTCCGGGCGCTCGAGATGTACTGGATGTTGGCGTCTCCAAAGCCCGAAGCGATGATGCTGCCGGTGTTCAGCGCGGCGGTCGTCACGATCCAAATGCCGTACTGCGCGACGCCCAGATGTTTCAAAAGCGTTGGAGCGGAGGCCAGCATGGCAATCGGATAAGCGGCGTAATCAAGCACACCGTAGGCTGCGTTTGAGAGATGACTTCTCATTCCGCACCAACCCTTCGGCGAAGACGACGCTCCATGTGACTGCTCAAATTCTGGCTAATCTCGTGCGCCAGCATCTTCCTTGGATCGGCTGGGCTCACCTGCTGCCACATAGCGGTGAGAACGATGTAGTACGACGTTGTCATGACCGCAAACGCAGTGACGATCAGGATGATCAGCAAACGTGGCGGAAAGGACTTTTTCTCAGCAACCAGCGGCTGATCGAATACCGAGACTACCGGAGTGTCTTTCGCTTCCTCGATGCGCGACATCTCATATTGCTCGGAAAGCAATTCGAAAACGGTTTCCTGAATCTTGACCCGCCGGTAAAGATCGGTGTAAGGAACCGCGAGCTTCGGTATCTGCCGCAGGGACGGATACAGTTCGGAGCTATCTCCGCTGGGCTCGTCGGAAGAGCTACCGCTCATCTTGGTGAGTTCGCTCTTCAACACTCCGATGCGGGCGCGGGCGGCGCGCACGCGTACATTCCCATCCCCATAGATTTGCTGCAGCGAATCGAGCTCCGACTGACTAAAGATCAGCTCGCCCTGTAGTTTCGCCGCCGCGTCAACCATCGCGTGAGTCTGTTCCTTGATATCGAAGGTCACATTGTTGCTGGAGAACTGACCGAGTTCTTTCTCCGCCGTCTGCAGTTCGGCCTGCACGTTCACCAGCCGTTTCTCGATAAATTCACGTTCCCGGCGTGCGGAAGAGGTATTGGCGTGGGTCACGAGGCTATTCAACTCATCGAGATAAGCCTGCGCGATGGCCTGCGCACGCCGCGGGTCGGTATCGCTAAACGTAAGCGTGATCACGCCACTCTTTTTGTCGTCGACCACCGTCGTATGGCGTGCGAGATATTTGACCGTGTCGATGCGATAGCGCTTTCTGTAAACATGCTGCAGGTTAAAGCGGTCGATGATGTGGTCACTGATGGTGCGGCTGTGAAGAAGATCGATATACAAGGCACTTGAGGTTCTCCCCCCCAACAGACCGGCCAGGCTACCCAAGCCACTCAATCCTCCGAGTGAATGGCCGGCTAGCGCGGCGAGCATGGCAGCACCTGAAGACGGCTGTTCCGGAGGCATGAGACGTGCGACGGACTCATAACGTTTGGGAATGAGGAAAGCGATGGCGGCGCTCAGTACAAGAGTTATACCGGCCACTCTCAGCAGCAGGCGTCGACGATCCCAAAGCAGATTGCTGTTTCTGACCCAATTCGACATGGTTTGCGTATGGGTCCCCATGATCTCAGCTGTGGCCATTAGAGTCCTCCTGCTTTGGGATGGTAGGAAAGCTGGATCGTCGTGGTGACATTGTTGTGTGGCGCCGCCGAAAAGAGCGGGAACCTCCAGCGCTCCTGTTGTACGGCTGCACTTAGCTGCCAATGAGGGCTTAGAGCAAGATCCGTACTGACTTCCAGGTCGCGAAGAGCTCCGCCGCGGAGAAAGACCGAAGCGGCGCTTTGATCACGGGCGCCGAGCTGTACTGAGCTCCGAGGAGAGATCCACCACGTGCTCCACAATTGATATCCGTTGGACTCGCGTCCGATCCAGCTGCCCAGAAGCTGCCGTTCGTTGGTATAGCCGCTCAAGTAATGGACATTGAAGTAGTAGAACCCCGGAAAGGTGCGGCGGGGGGTTAGATACCCTTCGCCGCGGAAGTCCACGCGCGGGAGATGCGGCAGGCGTGCAACATAAAATCCTGGCGACCACGCGCTGTGGGTCGGGTAGGCAAGGGGAAAAAGCTCGTCATCGGTGAACGTATCCACATAAATCTTGAGCAAATCGTGGAGCTTTGGAACGGTGAATTGGACGTCCACGCCGACCCGGCGATCACCCGGGTCGGTCTTTCCGGGGGCGGGGTTGCCGGTAGAAAATAAGCTGCGCAAGAAAGTGGCAGTGGTAAAGCCAGCTCCCGCACCGGCGAAGATGGTTGTGCGCGAGACGCTGAATTCAAGTTGGGGCCTGGGCTTAAACGAAAACTTCTGGCCGTTAATAAACGGCTGGTTGCCGAGCGCAACCCCTGGCTGGCCGAACGTTTGGTCCCCCACATGGGTAAATTGTTGACCGGCGAGACGTCCTACAAAGAACTGCGCCCGGATGGGGCCGAGGAACCGGCCAAAGCCCGGGAGCTCGATGGGCGAGACACGATCATAGCGAAGCATGGTAATCGGCTCCGCGTTGTTGCTGAATAGCAGCGGCCCTCCTTTGGTCGGACCCCACCACATCGCCTGCTTTCCAAAGCTGAACTGATTGTTGTGAAACGCGTAGGAGACATAGCCTTCGAGCACCCGTCCGCGAGTAAATCCGGATACAGGCCCTTCGGCAGCAAGCGGAGTAAAGTCGGCGGCGGCGATGGCAGCATCGGCTGACGCAGGAGCCATAGCCGCTGGCGCTGTTCTTTGCAGATCGAAGCGCACATAGGACGCGAAGGAACCGGAAGCCGCACGGGCCGCGATGCCGCTGTAGAGGTTCTCTCCCTGGCCATAAGGCCGCCCGTAATCGTTCACGAGGGTTTGGGCGAAGTGGTAGCCATCCGTGATCGGGGGACCAGCGATCGCCGCACTGCGCGAATAAACAGAGTCAATCGTGGCCTGGCGGTTGCACTCGCCGTCCCGCTGACGAAGCTCCTCGGCAAACTCGTGCGCCAACGCTTTTACCAGTGAATTCATTTGCTCGTCGACGGCGTCCTGGGAATCTTGATCTGCCTGTCGTTCTTGTGCTTCGCTTATCAGGCGCGCTATTTCCATACGCGTCCAGGGACGCAGGCCTGCAAACTCGGTCTGGACGTAGCCGGCAAGCGCCAGCCTCTCGATCGCGGGATAGACCCAGCTTTCAATCGGAACATACGTGGATGCCATGTTCGAGGAATCGCAGTCTTCATGGCCGTCTGGTGTGTCGCCGAGTGCGCGGGCAGAGCACTGCACGATCATGAGCGGCACCAGCAGGAGCATCGTTGAAGTTCTCATACGAAACCTAAAAGACCCCGGCTACTGCGGCGGTGAAAGCAA
>Ga0210391_10001634_pt1 | contig 20136 bp, 20 predicted proteins | sample IncBWC12OmetaG_FD_160573 | JGI IMG/M metagenome (GOLD analysis project Ga0210391, IMG submission 160573) | Forest soil microbial communities from Barre Woods Harvard Forest LTER site, Petersham, Massachusetts, United States - Inc-BW-C-12-O ...
CAACCGCTTCGTCGAGATCATCATGACCCGGGTCACGATTCCGCTGGGTGAGGATATCGGCTTCCTGCCGGGCACCGAGGAGGAAAAGATGGAGCCGTGGATGGGCGCCCTCATGGACAACCTCGAGGTCCTGACGCAAAGCCAGGAGGGGGGCAACTGGGGCCGGGCCGCCACCAATGACCTGCTGCGCAACCGCATCAAGATCAGGTCCTTGAACTTCATGCGCGGCCGCACTTTCCTCAACCGCTTCATCATCCTGGATGAGGCCCAGAACCTGACGCCCAAACAGATGAAGGCCCTGATCACGCGGGCCGGCCCGGGCACCAAGATCGCCTGCCTGGGAAACGTGGCGCAGATCGACACCCCGTACCTGACCGAGACCACCTCGGGCATCACCTACGCGGTCAACCGCTTCCGGGGCTGGGCACATTCGGGCCATGTCACCCTGGTGCGGGGGGAGCGCTCACGATTGGCGGATTTCGCCTCTGACGCGTTGTAGCATGGCTGCGCTGGGTTTCGCGAAAGCTCAGCCGGTTACGATTGCTTACCCAGTCTGCTGAAACTCCGCAGTACCGTGTGTTGTCTCAGGCTCTATGCGAATATTGAACAAAATCAGTGTGGTCGTGGCCGCCGGCCTGCTCGGCGGATTCATCACCTGTGCCTGCGCCCAATCCAATTCCGAGCTGCCCGATATCGGCAACCCGGCGGGCACCATCGCCAACCTGGACGAGGAGTATGAGATCGGGCGCATGGTCATCCATGAATTTCGTGAACAGAACGAGATCATGGAAGACCCGGAGGTCAGCGACTACATCCAGACCCTGGGACTGAAGCTCTCCTCCCAGGCCCCCGACTCGGAGCGGGTGTTCCACTATTTCGTCGTCAACGAAGGCGACATCAACGCCGAAGCCCTGCCCGGGGCGTTCATTGTCTGCAACTACGGCACCATCCTCGCGGCCGACAATGAGTCGGAGCTGGCCGGGGTTCTGGCGCACGAAACGGCCCATGTGACCCAGCGCCACCTGGTGCGCGGCGTTCTGGCCTCAGAGCACCAGAGCCTCGCCACGGCGGCGGCCATCCTCGGTGCCATCGCCCTCGGCGCCCTCGGCGCAGGTCCCGCAGCCATCGAAGGCGGCATCATGGCGGCCCAGGGCATGGGCGCGCAGATGCAGATCAACTTCACCCGCGACCAGGAGTACGAGGCCGATCGAGTCGGCATGACCTTCCTGGCCCGTTCCGGCTTTGATCCGCAGGGCATGCCCAATTTCTTCGAGGTGCTGTTCCGCAAGTACGGCTACGGCGAACTGCACATGCCCCGGATGCTGGTGGATCACCCGGTGACCAGTGACCGTATCGCCGAGGCGCGCAACCGCGCCGCGCAGCTGGATCGGCCCAAGCATGTCGAGGAAAGCGTCGATTTCGGACTGATCCAGGAGCGGCTGCGGGTGCTCACCGCCACGGACGACTTTGATCTGCGCGGCTACTACGCGGGGCGGGTCAACATGCGCGATCCGCCGCTGGCGGCGCTGTATGGTCAGGCCCTGGCACTAGTACAGCGCGGGCACCCGGCCGAGGCCATCCCGATCCTGCAGCCGCTGGTGACGGCACACCAGGGCGTCATCATGCTGCACAGCCTGCTGGCGCAGGCCCAGATCGCTGCCGGGCGTGTGCCCGAGGGTATCGCGACCTTCGAGCGTGCCGAGGCGCTGTTCCCGCGCAATATTCCGCTCACCCAGCGCTATGCCGAGGCGTTGATCAGCGTCAATCAGGCCGCCAAGGCGCATCAGCTGCTGCTGGACCTGTTCAACAATACCCCGCCCAGCCCGGCGCAGATCCGCCTGACGGCACTTGCCGCCAGCAGCGCCGGGGATGCCGGGGATGCCTACTACTACATGGGCGAATACAACATCGCCAACGGCGAGTTCCAGCTGGCCACGCAGCAACTGGAGCTGGCGCTGTCCACTCCGGAGCTCACTGCCGTACAGCGCAAGCGCTTTCAGGCGCGGCTGAAGGAAGTCCGGGAAGCCATCCTGGAGGACCGGCGCGAGCATGGCGGCCGCGCCCCGGGTACCGGCAACAATGGCGGTGCGGGTGGCTGATCGACGCTGAGTTGCCCGGTCGCACTTGCTACACTACCGGGTAGTTCCTCCAGCATTGGCTTCACATGCAAAGACAACTACGGCCGCTCGGGCTCTGCGGCGCGCTCCTTATGCTGATCATGATGAGCGCTTGCGCCACGCTGCCGCCAGGCTCCGTCCGTGATCCTCACGATCCGTTCGAGCGCCTCAATCGCACGACATTCAAGTTCGATGACTTCCTGGCCCACAAGGTCGCCCTGCCCATCGCGCACGGTTATCGGGCGGTGACGCCGACTTTCGTCCGCCGCGGCATCGCCAATGTTTTTGAGAATGCCCATACGCCGGTGATCATGGTCAATGATCTGCTGCAGGCCAAATTCATAGGCTTTGGCCAGGAAACGACGCGGCTGGTGCTCAACAGCACCCTGGGTCTGGGCGGACTGCTGGATCCGGCCACCGGGGTCGGCCTGCCCAAGGGCGACAATGATTTCGGGCGCACGCTTGGAACCTGGGGTGTGCCCACGGGACCGTACCTGGTGCTGCCGTTCTACGGTCCCTCGGATACGCGCGATGGCCTGGCCAAGCTCGTCGACCAGTTCGCGGTGCCCCAGAACTACATCCGCAACAAGGAAGTGTTCTACGGTGTCTATTCGCTCGACCTGCTGAACACCTTCTCCGAATCGCTGCTGCCCACCTACCAGCTGCTCGATCAGCAGAATGCCTTCGATCGCTATGCGTTTGCGCGCAATGCCTACCTGCAGCGGCGCGAGTTCCAGGTGCACGGCGACAGCGGCGGGGTCGACCAGGAGGAACTGCAGCTGCAAAAATCGCTGCAGGATGATTCGGCACCGGCGCCGGCCACGCCGGCTCCGAACAGCCCGGCTCCGAACAGCAAATAGCAGGCCTTCAGGCCGCCGCGTCGGCCAGTACGGCGGTGACTTCGCTCAGGTGGGCGATGGCACTGATCTGCACCGGCAGATTGACGAAGGTGAGATGGCGGTTGTGCTGGTGGGCCCAGCGGCGCCACTCGATCAGCACCGCGAGGCCGGCGCTGTCGGCATTTGGAACCCCGGCACAGTCCACGATCAGCGCGGCACTGCCGTCGCGCACGAAGCACTCAATGCCGGCCGCGCACACACGCCGCGCGGTCGCGAAGGTCAGCACGGCGCTGATCGCAATACGACCCGGTGCTGCGATGCTGACCTGTGGATCCGGGTGCGTCATTTGCTGGCCGCGGGCAGCCCCGCCGGCCGTTCACCGGACTGAAGGCGCGTGATCACCGCCTCCAGGCCCTTCTGTTCGATCTGCGCGGCGAAGTCGTCGCGGAAGCTCTTGACGTAGCTGATGCCTTCGATCTTCACATCCCAGGCCTTCCAGCCATCGGGGGTCTTGTGCAGCACGTACAGCACCGGCACGGTCGAACCATCATCCCGAGAGATGGTGGTGCTGACGGTGGCCAGATCCGAAGCCGGATCCACCCGGCCCGGCTGCACCTTGAGCCGATTGGCGGTGAAGTTCACCAACGCATTGCCGTAGTTCTGCAGCATCGAATCCTTGAACGCCTCGATGAAACGCATGCGCTGATCCTCGGTCGCGCTACGCCAGTAGCGGCCCAGCACCAGCTGCGCGGCATATTGCGTGTCGAAGTACGGCAGCAGGTACTTGTCGGCCAGCTCGCGCACCATTTTCGGATTGTTGGCATAGGCGGCCCGGTTGGCATCGAGCGCCTTGAGGATGTTCGAAGCGACATCCTGAACGAGCTGGGTCGGATCCTGCGCGTTGACTGCGGCGGCCGGAGCCGCTGCCGGCGCTGAGGGGGCCGCGCGGGCCGCCATCACGCCGCTGAGTGCCATGACGACCAGTGCGCCCAGCGCGATCTTCACAGGAACTGTGGTGTTCATTTTGCGCTCTCCTTCTTCGGCGCCGAGGAGCCGGTATCGCCACCGGTACTGCCGGAACTGCCGGAATCCGCGCCCTTGCTGGCCTGGCTGGTGAAGAATTTGTTGATCAGATTCTCCAGCACCAGCGCCGATTGGGTCAGGGTGATCTGGCTGCCTTCCTTGAGAAAGGTGTTCGAACCACCGGCGCCGATCCCCACGTACTTGCCGCCCAGAAGGCCCTGGGTCTGGATACTGGCGTCACTGTCATCCGGAATCTTATTGTACTGCGGATCGATGCGCATGCTGACGTTGGCTTTGTAAGTCGTCCAGTCAATGCGGATGCTTTCAACCTCGCCGAGGTTTACACCCGCCATGGTCACCGGCGAGCCCACCTTCAGATCCCCCACATTGTCGAATGCGGCGCTGATGTGGTATCCCGCCTTCGTGCTGGCGAGCTTCAGTCCGCTTGACGGCAGCTGCGTTGTCAGAAACAGCAGTGCGATGAATCCCAGCACCTCGAACAGGCCGGTACCGATTTCTATTCCGCGATTCGAGCGCATGGGACCCCTCAATCAATGCTGGCCGCGAAGTCCTAGAGGAACGCGGCCGTCAACATGTAATCCAGCAACAGTATCAGTACGGATGAGGCCACCACGGTGCGGGTCGTGGCCAGGCCCACGCCCTCGGCGGTCGGCTCCGCGTGATAACCCTCATAAACGGCGATCAGGCTGCAGATGAAACCGAACACCAGGCTCTTGACGATGCCTTCATTGACATCGTGCAGACTCACCGAACTTTGCATCTGTGACCAGAACGAACCATTGTCGACGCCCATCATGCGTACGCCCACCAGATGGGCACCGAACAGGCCGATTACGACGTACACCGCGTTCAGCAACGGCATCGAAATCAAACCGCCGAGAAAGCGCGGCGCGACCACGAAGCGCAACGGGTCCACCGCCATCATCTGCATCGCCGTGAGCTGATCAGTGGCGCGCATCAGACCGATTTCCGAGGTCAGGGCGGTGCCGGCACGGCCGGCGAACAGCAGCGCCGTGAGCACCGGCCCCAGCTCCTTGACCAGCGCCAGGGCGGTCGCGAATCCCAGCGCCTCCTCCGAACCGAACCGCTGCAGCAGGTTGAAGCCCAGCAGCGCCAGCACCATGCCGGTGAACAACCCCGAGAGCATGATGATGACCAGCGAGCGCCCACCGGCGTTGTAGATCTGGTTGATGACGAGGCCGGGCCGGGCCAGCACCCGCCCGCACTGCAGGAACATCTGCAGGAAGAAAATGGTCATCCGGCCGATGCGGCCGAGGCTGCGCAGCACAAAGCCGTCCTGAACCACCGCGCTGTTCATGGCGGCCCATCCGCGAGCAGCTCGGTGGTGAGCTCTGGGGCCGGATAGTGAAACGGCGCCGGACCGTCAGGATCACCGCTCATGAACTGATGCACGATCGGTTCGTTGCTGCGGGCCAGGTCCTCGGGCGTTCCGGAGGCCACGATCCTGCCCTCCGCCATCAGATAGGTGCGATGGGCAATGCTCGAAAGCTCATGGACATCGTGCGACACGATGATGCTGGTGATGCCCAATGCCTGGTTCAACTGCTGTATCAGACGCAGGATCACGCCCAGCGCAATCGGGTCCAGTCCGACAAACGGCTCATCGTAGATCAGCAGCTCCGGATCCATGACCACGGCGCGGGCCAGCGCCACGCGTCGGGCCATGCCGCCGGAGAGTTCCTCCGGCATCAGCTGCGCGGCGCCACGCAGACCCACGGCGTTCAGCTTGGTGAGCACCAGGCTGCGGATCAGTGCCTCGGTCAGGTCGGTGTGCTCGCGCAGCGGAAAGGCGACGTTCTCGAAGACATCAAAGTCGCTCAGCAGCGCGCTGTTCTGGAACAGCATGCCCATGCGCTTGCGCAGCGCGAAGATCTGTCGCGAGCCAAGATCTGCAAGGTTCTGGCCAAATACCCGCACCTCGCCGCTGTCGGCATAGATCTGCGCCGTCATCAGCCGCAGCAGCGTGGTCTTGCCGGTGCCGCTTGGCCCCATGACGGCCGTGATCTGGCCCTTCATCGCCTGCAGTGACAGGCCCGAGAAAATCGCCCGGCCACGCACCGAATAGCACGCGTCCCGGACGTCCACGATTATTTGTTCCGTCACGTGCTTTTAGAGTGCCTCAGGCGGCCTTGTTTTCCAGGTCCGGGGTGTAGCGTCCGGCGCTGGCGAGTCCGTTCAGACGCGCCCGCTTCAGATATTCCTTCTGCCCCACGGCGTAACCGGCCGGGGTACCACCCCAGCCCTTGAGCGCCGCATCCTGCAGGGCACGACCATAACTGAAGGTCAGATGCCACGGCAGCTCCGCCACCTGGTTCATCAAGGACAGATGCAGCGTGGCTTCCTGCGAGGCCTGGCCGCCTGAGAGGAAGGCAATTCCCGGTACGGCGCTGGGCACATGGCGCTTCAGGCAACGCAGCGTCGCGGTTGCGACCTGCTCGGGCGAGGCGCGATTCGCGGCCTTCTTGCCGGAGATCACCATATTCGGCTTGAGCACCATGCCTTCCAGATAAATTCGATGCTTGTACAGTTGATCAAAGACCACCTGCAGGGTGTCATTGGTGACCGCCTCGCAGCGTTCGATGGAATGATCCCCGTCCATCAATACTTCGGGTTCGACAATGGGCACTATCTGTTGTTCCTGACACAGCGCCGCATAGCGCGCCAGCGCCTGCGCATTGGCCTCGATCGCATAGGCGCTGGGGATGTCCTGGGCGATATCGATGACGGCGCGCCACTTGGCAAAGCGCGCACCGAGCTTGTAGTACTCCTGCAGACGTTCACGCAGGCCATCCAGGCCCTCGGTGATGGTCTCGCCGGGAAATCCCGCCATGGGCTTGGCGCCCAGATCCACCTTGATGCCGGGCAGCACGCCGATGCTTTTGAGATAGTCGGCGAAATTCACGCCGCTGGAGGTCTTTTGGCGGATGGTTTCATCGTAGAGGATGACCCCGCTCACCCACTCCTGGGCCCCGGGGGCGGTCAGCAGCATGTCGCGGTAGGTGCGGCGATGTTCTTCGGTCGAGTCCAGCTTGATGCCGTCGAAACGCTTCTTGATGGTGCTCGAGCTCTCATCCGCGGCCAGCAGACCCTTGCCCTTTGCCACCATGGTGCGGGCGACTTGTTCCAGATCGCTGAGATTCATCGTCGCGTACCCCCTTAGGCACTTTTGATTGAGCGGGAATGAGCCCGGAAGAATAGCAAATCGGCATGGCGCCCCGAGACATGCTGCGCCGCGGCGACTGGCATTGGACCATAAAGAGTACTAAAATAGTCCTAGTTAGCCCGCACCCCTCACGGCAGCCGTACCCATGCTACGCATCAGCAAATTGACCGACTACGCGACCGTCGTCCTGGCCGCGCTGGCCGAGCAGCCCGAACAGCTGCGCACGGCCGCGGCGCTGGCCGGCCGCACCCACATCGCGGCCCCGACGGTGAGCAAGCTGCTCAAGCAGCTGCACCGGGCGGGGCTTCTGACCTCGGTGCGGGGCCTTCATGGGGGCTACCAGCTGGCCCGCCCTCCGGCCCAGATCACGGTTGCCGCCATCCTCGATGCCCTGGAGGGCCCGGTCAGCCTCACCGACTGCTCCGGCGGCCAGGGCCAGTGCGGAATCGAGCACCACTGCCGGGTGGCCTCGGTGTGGCAGCGCCTGAACCTCGCGCTGCGCCGCGCCCTGAGCGATGTAACGTTGGCGGAGCTGGCCGGAGTGGACTCCGTGCAGCCGCGCCTGCCCATCCTGGAACATGAAATCAAGGTGGCGGCGCGCCATGACTGATACCAGCGACCTGGAACAGCTCGTCAGCCGTCAGTACCAGCACGGCTTCGTCACCGACATCGAGTCCGAGACCGTGCCGCCGGGCCTGGACGAGGATGTGGTGCGGCTGATTTCGCGCAAGAAGGGCGAGCCGGAGTTCCTGCTGCAGTGGCGGCTGAAGGCCCTGCGGCACTGGTTCACGCTGCGTGAGCCGCACTGGGCGCAGGCGCGCTATCCCGCCATCGACTACCAGTCGATCTCCTATTATTCGGCGCCCAAGGCGAAGACGGACGGCCCGAAGAGCCTCGCGGAAGTCGACCCGAAGCTGCTTGAGACCTATGCCAAGCTCGGCGTGCCGCTGCACGAGCGCGCGCGGCTGGCGGGCGTTGCGGTGGACGCGGTATTCGACAGCGTTTCGGTGGCCACCACGTTCAAGGCACGGCTGCACGATGCGGGCGTCATCTTCTGTTCCTTCTCCGAGGCAGTGCGCAACCACCCGGCACTCATCGAGCAATATCTGGGCAGTGTCGTGCCGGTCGCGGACAACTTCTATGCGGCGCTGAATTCGGCGGTGTTCTCCGACGGCTCATTCGTCTACGTGCCCAAGGGCGTGCGTTGCCCCATGGAACTGTCCACCTACTTCCGCATCAATGCGGCCAACACCGGACAGTTCGAACGCACGCTCGTGATTGCGGATGATGGCGCCTACGTGAGCTACCTCGAGGGCTGTCTGCCCGGCGAGGAGGAAGTCAGCTACGGCGATGAGCTGCGCTGTGTGCGCGACGTGGCGATTGGCGACACCGTGCTCAATTCACTCGGCGAGGAGGCGCCGGTCGCCAAGATCATGCGCCGCGGGTACACCGGCGATCTCATTGCCATTACCCCGCGTAGCCCAGCCAACCGCTTCTCGGTGACCCCCGAACACCCGGTGCTAGTGATTCCACGAGCTGCGGTGCAGACCGGCGCACGCGGGCCCGGTCGACTGGCGGACCTTGATGCGTCCAAGCTCGCCAGTGCCACTGCGCAGTTCATCCCCGCCGGCGAGCTTAAGGTCGGTGACCTGCTGTGCTACCCGATCAATAAAGTGGAGCGCGATGATCCCACCCTGAGCGATGACTTCCTGCGCCTGCTCGGCTACTACGTGGCCGAAGGCTGTGTCACGCAATTCAACGGCTGTCCCGCCGTCGAATGGTCGTTCGGCGCTCATGAACCCGAATTGGTGGAGGATGTCTGCCAACTGGTCGGGAGGCTCTCGGGCGAGCGCCCTTCCGTCGCGCATGATCGGCGCAAGAACGGACTGCACGTCGTTACCTGTTCGAAGGAACTGTGCTTCCTCATGGAATCGCACGGCGGCAAGTACGCTCACGACAAGCGCTTCAGCAAAGCCGTGATGGATCTGCCGCCGGCAAGACAGAAACTGGCGATCACGACCTATTATCTTGGCGACGGCAGCATCGGCGAGCAAATCGCCACGCCGCGCAGCGGCGAACTCGGCGATCCTGGCAGGTTGCGCAGCACACGCACCGTCACGGTGTCACGCCGGCTCGCATTCCAGCTGCAGGAGCTGTGGTCGCGCAACGGCGTCTTCGTGTGCATTCACGAGCGCAAGGCGTATGCGCAAACCTTGTCGGACGGGCACACGATCCAGCATCGCGATGCCTGGGTGCTGCACCACTGCGAAGGCGCGCGCAGCCGGCGCGCGCTCCGGCATGGGGACATGTTCCTGGTGCCGGTGCTCAGCATCGACCGTACAGCGCATCAGGGCTTTGTCTATAACTTTGAGACGGTCGCGGAACCGCATTCCTATCTGGTGAAGGGCTTTGCCGTTCACAACTGCACGGCCCCGATGCGCGATGAAAATCAGCTGCATGCCGCGGTCGTGGAACTGGTGGCGCTCGAGAACGCCTACATCAAGTACTCGACGGTGCAGAACTGGTATCCGGGCGATGAGCGCGGGGTGGGTGGCATCTACAATTTCGTGACCAAGCGCGGCGAGTGCCGCGGCCGCAACTCGCATATCTCCTGGACGCAGGTGGAGACCGGGTCGGCCATCACCTGGAAGTACCCCAGCTGCGTGCTGCGCGGGGATGGCTCGATCGGCGAGTTCTACTCGGTGGCGACGGTCAACAACTATCAGCAGGCCGACACCGGCACCAAGATGATCCATATCGGCAAGGACACGCGCAGCACCATCGTCTCCAAGGGCATATCAGCCGGCCACGGTCAGAACTCCTACCGCGGCCTGGTGAAGATCCTGCCCAGCGCGCACGGGGCCCGCAATTTCACGCAGTGCGACTCGCTGCTGATGGGCGGCAACTGCGGCGCGCACACCTTTCCGTACGTTGAGGTCAAGAATCCGACCGCCACCGTGGAGCACGAGGCCAGCACCTCGAAGATCAGCGAGGACCAGTTGTTCTACTGCCAGCAGCGCGGCGTCGGCACCGAGGATGCGGTGAACATGATCGTCAGCGGCTTCTGCAAATCGGTCTTCAAGGAGCTGCCGATGGAATTCGCCGTCGAAGCCCAGAACCTGCTCGCCGTCAGCCTGGAAGGGGCTGTCGGCTGATAGTCATCGGAACAATATTCGGACGATCCCAGCATGTTAATAGTCAAAGATCTGCACGTCAGCGTGGGCACCACCGCGGTATTGAAGGGCCTTGACCTCACCGTACCGACCGGCCAGGTGCACGCCATCATGGGCCCCAATGGTTCAGGGAAAAGCACCCTGTCGTATGTTCTGGCGGGCCGACCGGGATACACCGTGACGGCAGGCTCGGTGACCTATGACGGCCAGGACCTGTTGGCGCTCGCACCCGAAGAGCGGGCGCGCGCCGGGGTGTTCTTAGGGTTCCAGTACCCGGTGGAGATTCCGGGTGTGAACAATGTCTACCTGCTCAAGGCCGCCCTGAACGCCGCGCGCAAGCAGCGCGGGCTGCAGGAAGTGGATGCCTTCGAGTTTCTGGGGCTGGTGCGCGAGAAGATGAAGCTCATGCAGATGCCGGAGACGTTCCTGTCGCGAGGCGTCAACGAGGGCTTCTCCGGCGGCGAAAAGAAACGCAATGAGATTCTGCAGATGCTGGTGCTGGAGCCACGCCTGGCCATCCTGGATGAGACCGACTCCGGCTTGGATATCGATGCGCTGAAGGTCGTCGCCACCGGCGTGAACAGCCTGCGCGACGCCACCCGCTCCTTCGTCCTGGTCACCCATTATCAGCGCCTGCTCGAGCACATCGTACCGGACCAGGTGCACGTACTGGCGGGCGGGCGGATTCTGCGCAGCGGTGATCACACCCTGGCCCAGGAGCTGGAGCGCCGTGGCTATGACTGGGTGACCAGCGAGGCGGCCTGAGGGCCCAGGCCAAGCCATCATGAACAGCCCCCTCCTCACCCGCATCGCGGCCGAACACGACGCCGCGCTTAGCGCCCAAGCAGCGCCGCCCGAGAGCCGCGCCCGGCGCCGCGCGGCCCTTGAGCGACTCCTGGAGCGTGGCCTGCCCACGACCCGTGATGAAAACTGGCGCTACGCCAACTTGCGCACGCTGGAGAAGGCGAGCTTCATGCCCGCGACGGCCGCTGCCACGCCCAGCGCCGCGGACCTGCCCGCACCGATTGAAGGTTTCGCGCGCTTCGTTTTCATCGACGGTGCGTTCGCTGCGCATTTGTCGGCCGCACCCGGCGCCAGCGGTGCCGCCCTCCTGACCCGACTGCAAGGCGCATTGCCCAGCCACGATCAGGGGTTCGCCCTGTTGAATGAAGCCTTCGCGTCCGACGGCGCCGACCTCCAGGTCGCAGCCGCTGGTGCGGCGGCCGCCATCGAGCTGCTGTTCTACAGTGCCTGCCCCGGCGCCGCCTATCCGCGATTGCGGGTGCACCTCGCGCCGCAGGCGCGACTGCTGCTGATCGAGCGCCATGTGGGCTCGGGTGCGGGCGCGCAGTTCATCAACTCGGTAGTGCAGGTGGAAGTCGCCGACGGCGCCGAGTTCAGTCACTACCGGCTGCAGGAGGTTGATGCCGCCGCCACCTGGAACGACACCCTGCGCGCCACCGTCGCCCGCGATGCCAGCTACCGCCTGCACCTGCTGCAGGTCGGCGCCCTGAGCGCGCGCACCACGGCCGATATCCAGCTGGCAGGTCCGGCGGCGCGCACCCGGATCGACACCGTATCGCTGGCCGGTGCCCAGCAGGTGCATGACCATTTGTTTGTCGTGGAGCATCGGGCCGCGCATACCCGCACCGAGGAGAATTTCCGGGGCATCGCCGCGGATCGCGCCCGCATCGGCTTCAATGGCATGATCATCGTGCGCCAGGACGCCCACCACGCCGACTCGGCGCAGTCACTGAAGGGATTGCTCGCCGGCAACGACGCCGAGATCGACCTGCGGCCGCAGCTTCAGATCCACACCGACGAGGTGCGCTGCAGCCACGGCGCCACCACCGGCAAGCTCGATGAGGCCATGCTGTTTTATCTTCTGACCCGCGGCATCGAACCTGCGGTTGCACAGCGCCTGCTCAAGTGGGCGTTCATCACCGACGTGGTGGCCAATATCGATGTTCCGGCGCTGCGCACCCATGTGCAGCGCAGCCTTGCCAGCCGTATGCAGGATGCCCGCAGCCTGGAGGATCTGTTGTCATGAGCGCCACACCCCTGCGGGCCGCCACCGGCAGTGGCTATGACGTCGAGCGCGTGCGCCGCGACTTCCCGATTCTGTCGCGGACCGTTCACGGCAAACCACTGGTCTATCTGGACAGTGCCGCCTCCTCGCAACGTCCCCTGGCCGTGATCCGCGCCGTCGATGACTACGAGAGCCATAGCCATGCCAACGTGCACCGCGGCGTGCATGCCCTGAGCCAGGAGGCCACGGCGGCCTATGAGGGCGCGCGCGAGCGCGTGCGGCGCTTCCTCAATGCGCGCTCCACGCGTGAAATCATCTTCACGCGCGGCACCACCGAGTCCATCAACCTGGTGGCCCAGTCCTTCGGCCGCGCGCGGCTGGGGCCGGGCGATGAGATCCTGATAACCGCGCTCGAGCATCACGCGAACATCGTGCCCTGGCAGCTGGTGCGCGATGCCACCGGCTGCTCCCTGGTGGTGGCGCCCATCGACCGCAGCGGCGAACTGATCATGGAGGAATTCCACCGGCTGCTGACGCCGCGCACCCGCCTCGTGGCGGTCGCACATGTCTCCAATGCCCTGGGAACCATTCTTCCGGTCGCACAGATCATTGCCGCCGCGCATGCGCGCCGCGTCCCGGTGCTGATCGACGGCGCGCAGGCGGTGCCGCACACCCGCGTGGACGTGCAGGGGCTGGGCGCGGACTTCTACGCCTTCTCCGGCCATAAGGTTTATGGCCCCACCGGCATCGGCGTGCTCTACGGCCGCGAGGAGCTGCTGGCTTCCATGCCCCCCTGGCAGGGCGGCGGCGACATGATCCTGAATGTGACCTTCGAGCGCACCACCTACAACGAGCTGCCCTACAAGTTCGAGGCCGGCACCCCGAACATGTCCGGCGCGGTGGGTCTTGCGGCCGCCATCGACTACCTCGAGGCGCTCGGAATCGAAGCCATCGCGGCTCATGAGCACACGCTGCTGGAAGCCGCCAGCGCCGCCCTTGGCAGCATTCCTGGCCTCACCCTGATCGGCACCGCCCGGCACAAGGCTTCGGTGATGTCCTTTGTAATGCAGGGTATCCATCCCCATGATCTGGGAACCATCCTGGATGCCGAAGGGGTGGCGGTGCGTACCGGCCATCACTGCGCCCAGCCGGTGATGGATTTTTTCGGCATTCCGGCGACGGCCCGCGCCTCGTTCGCCTGTTACAACACCCTGGCGGAAGTGCAGCAGCTGGCAGCCGCACTGCGCCGGGCGCAGGAGGTTTTCGGCTGATGGAGTTGAAGGACCTGTATCGCGACGTGATCCTGGATCACAACCGGCAGCCGCGCAATTTCGGGCGGCTGGATCCGGCGGATGCGACGGCCGACGGCCACAATCCCCTGTGCGGCGACCGTCTGAGCCTGTCGCTGCGCCTGTCCGGGGACACGATCACGGACATCCGTTTCGAGGGCAAGGGCTGCGCCATATCCACGGCGTCGGCCTCCCTGATGAGCGAGGCGGTGAAGGGCCGCGACCGCCGCGCCGTTCACCAGCTTTTCACTCAGGTACATGCCCTGCTCACCCAGCCTGAGGCGCCGGTAACCGATTCGCTGGGGAAGCTCGCCGCCTTATCCGGCGTGCGCGAATTCCCCTCGCGGGTGAAGTGCGCAAGCCTGTGCTGGCACACGCTCAATGCGGCGCTGGATGAGGGCGGCACGATTTCGACCGAAGCCGGCAATGAATCCTCCTCGGAGGGTACCCGATGAGGTCGCATGAGAACGAACCGGTGGTCATCTACCGCGAAGTGCAGGCGGTCGTGGTGCCCGCTGGCCAGCAAGTCACCCTCAAACCGGGCCAGGCCGGGTACATCACCCAGGCACTGGGCGGCAGTTTCACCGTCTATATCGATGGCAATCTGTATCGGCTGGCCGGAACGGATGCGGATGCCATCGGCAAAGAGGTGTTGCGGATTCCCCAGCTGCCACCCAATGCCAGTGAAAACGACGTGCTGGAGGCCGTATGGGCACAGCTGCGCACCTGCTTTGATCCTGAGATCCCGATCAATATCGTGGAGCTGGGTCTGGTCTATGACTGCACGGTGCAGCCGAAGGCGGACGGCACCCGTCAGGTTGACATCAAGATGACCCTGACGGCCCCCGGCTGCGGCATGGGCGACATCCTGGTGGACGATGCGACGGATAAGATCAAACAGATCCCGACGGTGAGCGAGGCCAAGGTCGAACTGGTGTTCGATCCACCCTGGAACCAGTCGATGATGTCCGAAGCCGCACGCCTGCAGACCGGAATGTTCTGATGGCGGCGCGCTGGGTGGATGTCGGCGCGGCCGACAAGGTGCGCGAGGATCGCGCCTTCAGTGCCGAGGTCGATGGCTGTCCCATCATCATTGCCCGCTGCGGCAATGAGTTCTACGCCATGGAGGATCGCTGTACCCACGATGGCGAATCCTTCGCCGCCGCCGATGTGGAGGAGTGCGAGATCATCTGTCCGCGCCATTTCGCGCGCTTCTGCCTGAAAACCGGTGAGGCGCTGAGCCCGCCTGCCTACGAACCCGCGCGGACCTTCAAGGTTAGGATCGAGAACGGCCGCATACAGGTCGAGTCCCAGCAGTAGCCGCCTCCCGGCCAGACAGCGATCGGCCGTATACTGCCGCGGGGGAAATCACCAGAGCAGGCACAGTGGGCACGACAACCGGTCCTGATACGCTCCGTCCGCGGTCGCATCTTTGGCTTGGGGCACTGGCGCTGCTCATGATCAGCGTGACGCAAGGCCAGGCCGCAACGTCGGCCTCGGCCATGCGCCAGACCGTTTCGGGAGACTTCTGGGTTGAACCTGCGACCTTGCGATCGCTGGGCTTCGAGTGGCGCATAGCCGGCGATGACAACCGCAATGCGACGGTCCAGGTCAGCTATCGCAAAAAAGGCGAGCCGCTGTGGCACAGGGCCCTGCCCCTGTTTCGTCTGCAGAATGAACTGGTCATGGGCGGGCTGCCGCGCGATGGGGACGGCCAGCATTTCAATCGCTATGTGGCGCCCAACATGTTCGCGGGCAGCATCCTCAATCTGCAACCGGACACCGAGTATGAGGCGCGCCTGGTGCTGTCCGACCCGGATGGAGTGCGGGGCATCAAGGTTCGCACCCTCAGCGTGCGCACCCGCGGTGAACCCCAACCGGCCGCCGGCGGGCATGTCTACCACGTGTATCCCTTCGACTATAAGGGCGCCCGGCAGCAGCCCGGCTTTACCGGGTTGCTGGCGGCGTACTACCTGGGATCGGACCAGTCCGACCACTCCCGGGAGATGCCCCCGCGCGTGCAACCGGGCGACACCATCCTGGTACATGCCGGTGTCTACAAGGACAACCGCTTCGTATACAGCGGCTTTGACCGCAGCATCGCCGCCTACGGCACCCCGTTTGACGGCACCTACTACCTGACGCAGAACGGAACCCCGGACAAGCCCATCGTCATCAAGGCCGCCGGCGACGGCGAGGTGATCTTCGATGGCGACGGCTGCGACAACCTGTTCAACCTCATGGGTGGCAACTACAACTATTTCGAAGGCATCACGGTGCGTAATACCCAGGTGGCCTTCAAACTGGGCATCAAGAACATTGCAGGTTCCAGCGGCTTCACTCTCAAGCACAGTCGGGTCTATGACGTCGGACGCGTGATCGAGGCAGGCTGGTCCGAATCCAAGGATTTCTACATCGCCGACAACGTCTTCATCGGACGCCACGATCCCGTCAAGCTGCAAAGCTGGTTCACCCCGGAGGTGTGGGCCAAGTTTCCCGGCTATCCGGCCCTGATCAAATCCGAGTACGCCATCAAGGTGTACGGCCAGGGCCATGTCATTGAATACAACTACGTCGCCAATTGGCACGACGGCATCGATGTGGACACCTACGGCGATCCGGATGGCACGCCGAAGGAGCTTCGCGACCGGGTTCCGGTGGCCATCGACATCAACAACAACGACATGTACAACACCGATGACAACTGCATCGAGGCCGACGGCGGTGCACACAACATCCGGGTGTTCCAGAACCGCTGCTTCAATTCCACCGGCGGTGCCTTGAGCGCCCAGCCGATATTCGGCGGCCCGCTCTACTTCTTTCAGAACCTGGTCTACGCTCAGACCACCGGCGGCTACCTGAAGCTGGTCGACACGCCAGCGGGCGTGCTCATCTATCAGAACACGCTCATCGGGCAGGCCCGCTACTCCGGGCCTGCCTCCAATATCCACTTCCGCAACAACCTGATCCTGGCCGACGGCTGGACGACGATGCTGTTCGCGCTGAAGACCTACACCAGCTATTCGGATTCAGACTACAACGGCTTTCGCACCACGCCCGGCGCCGAGGTTTCCTTCGACTGGGACTCCCCGGCCGCAGGCTTGCGCACCGATTATCAGGGCAAGCTGGAAGTGCATCATTTCAAGACATTGGAGGAATTTCGCGCCGGCACGGGCAATGAAGCGCACAGCGTCGCGGTCGACTACGCCATCTTCAACCATGTTCCCATGCCGGAACGCGACGATCCGCAGCATCTGTATGACCCGGAGGACCTGGACTTTCGCCTGAAGCCCGGTTCGGCCGCAATCGATGCCGGCGTTGAGCTGCCCAGCATCACTGATGGATTCACCGGCAAGGCCCCTGACCTCGGCGCCTACGAGCTGGGGCGGCCATTGCCGCACTACGGGCCACGCTCGGCACCCGCAGGCGCACCGCCAGCGGATGCGCCCCGGTCCTTCCGGGGACCGCCCCCCGGACCATAGCGGGTCAGGCACCGTGCTGACGCGCCGAACCTTCGTGGGCTTCAGTGGCCTCGCCATCCCCGGGCTGGGATGCGCCGCCTACCGTGGCGCCGCGGATGTGCGCGGCCGGCTCGAGCAGCTTGAGAAGCTCAACGGTGGTCGCATCGGCGTGACCATGCTCGATACGGCCACGGGCGGCTTTGCATCGCACCGTCAGCACGAGCGCTTCCCGATGTGCAGTACCTTCAAGTTCCTGCTCGCCGGGGCGGTACTGCAGCGGGTCGATCATGGCCGGGAGAGTCTGCAACGCGCCCTGGCCATCCCCGCACTGCCGCTGCTGAGTCACTCACCGCTCACGCAGGCGCACGCCGGGGCAAGCATGAGCATCGAGGCGTTGTGTCACGCGGTGCTCACTCAAAGCGATAATACCGCCGCCAACCTGCTGCTGGGCACCCTCGGCGGCCCCGCTGGCATCACTGAATTCTCACGCTCCATCGGCGATGGGGAAACCCGCCTCGACCGGACCGAACTGGCATTGAATGAGGCCCTGGCGAATGATCCGCGCGACACCACGACGCCCGCGGCCATGGCCGGTGATATGAAGTTGCTGCTGCTGGGTTCGGTACTCACGCCGGCGTCACGAAGCCAATTGACCGCCTGGATGCAAGCCAGCGTGACCGGTCTTGACCGGCTGCGTGCCAACCTGCCCAGTGGTTGGCGTGCTGCGGACAAGACCGGCAGCAACGGTCAGCACACCACCAACGACATCGCCATTTTCTGGCCTCCCGCCCGGCCTGCCGTCATCGTCACGGCCTACATCACCCAGTGCAGGGGCCCTGAAAGCAAGCGCGCCGGGATTCTCAGGCAGATCGGGCAACTGGTGGTGGAGACCATCGCCTCGGGCTGACCGACGCGCCTATTGGACCACGATCGTGGCCTTCATCTGCGGATGAATGGAACAGAACACATGATAGGTTCCGGGCTTGTCGAACCTGAACGTGAACTCATCGCCGGTGTCCAGAGCCCCGGAACGAAACAGTCCCGTGTCGCTGACGATGGTGTGGGGCTCATCATCCTGATTCACCCAGGTCACAGCCACCCCGACAGTGGTCCTGAACTCCATGGGTGCGAACATGAAGTCCTTGATCTCGATCCGCATGCCAGCCGGTGGCGCATCAGCCGCGGTGGCGTCGGAGGCCAGCCACAGCGCCATCAGGGCCACCGCAATTGCGCGCTTCACTGATGACCTCATAGCGTCGCATCACTCAGTGCCAGGGACCGCGGATGGCGCACCTGCGCCACGCTGGTCACCCCCAGCATGGAGGACAACTGCTCGGCGGGAACCTTCAATGGCCCCGGACCCGGGGCCGTGCCGGGCGCCGGCTGGGGATAGGCGGTGGAACGGGCGGTATGGAAGGTGATGTTGCCTTCGACCTTCTGCACGATCTGGTGGATATGCCCGTTGAGGACGGTGACCGAGCCGAACCGGCGCAGCTGCGCCATCAGCTGAGCTGCATCCCCGGTTCCCCAGCCCCAGGGCTCATAGATGGTCCACAGCGGCAGGTGCGCAAACACCACGATCGGCGTACTCGACGAGCGCGACTTGAGATCCTCGGTGACCCACGCCAGCTGCTCGGCGCCCAGGGACCCCAGACCCCCGGCTTTGAAGTTCAGGACATTGATCAGCGAAACGAAATGCACTCCGGCGTGATCAAAACTGTAATAGCCGCGGTTCTGCGAGGCGCTGCCGAAGCGCGCGAAGTACTCCGTGACGGCCGCATCGGCGGTGTCGTGTTCGCCCGGAGTCGTGTGCAGTTCGGTGGTTCGCAGGCGTGACAGCAGCTGCTGGGCCAGATCGAACTCCGCCGGCTTTGACAGATGGGTGATGTCGCCGGTGTGGATGATGAGCGCCGGCTGTTCCGCCATCCCGTTCACCAGATCGATGGCGTGATTCAAGGTGCCAGTGACGTCCGGATTGGCATCCTTGGCGAATCCTATGTGGGTATCACTGATCTGGACGAACAGCGGCTTGCCAAGCCGGGCCACGGGCACCTTGGCATCCGCGGCGGCCGCCAGGTCGATGGGTGTGAAGATACCCGCGGATAGCACGAACAGCGTGCCGGCGCCGCCATAGGCCATGCACTTGAGCGCGTTGCGCCGCCCGCGCAGGACTTGATCATCGGTCATGTCTGTCTCCGCTATGAAGGGGTTCGGGAGTACAGACTGCGAGCGCGCCGGATTTATTCCCGGCCCTGGCGAAGGGTGTTCAATGGGGCTGGTCGCGTGCGGCTTGGCCCTGAATCAGGCCTGCCAGGACTTCCAGTTCGGTCCAGCCGGCGTCCGAGACGGCACAGTACTGCAGATCGCCCTGTTTCCAGAACGCCAGGTGGTAGCCGCGGCGTGTCGTGTCCTGCGGCACGCCGCCGCTGCCGGCCGCCCAGGTGTACACATTGATGAAATGCGCGCCATGCTGGTACACCAGCACCGCCGCGCGCTGCTGATCCAGGACCTCGACGCGCCCGCCCAGCAGGCGATACCCCTGCGCAGCGAAGTCGGCCACCTCCGGGGACACATCGGTACGGCCGGCAAACCAGGGTTTGACCGTGTGCTGGTCGGTGGACACCACATCGATCAGGTGCGAGGACAGCAGCGAATGGGTGTGATCGGCGACCAGTTCCGCGGGCAGCGGATTGGTCAGCAGCGGCAGCAGGAACACGAACCCGAGCGCCGCAGCGACGGCACTGCCACCGATGCCGCTGAGCACGCCGAACCAGAAGGGTCGCGACGGCTCCGCCCGCCTGCCACGCGCAGGCCGGGTGGGTTCTTGATCCAGGGCGTCGGTGATCCGACCCCGAAGCGCGGCCGGTACGATGGGCCGCCTCGCCGGGCCGCGCAGCAGGCCGCGGACCTCCTGGAGTGCGGCCAGCTGCCCCTGACATTCGGCGCAGGTCTGCAGGTGCCGTTCAAGCAGCAGCGCCGCGGCACTGTCGACCTCGCCAT
>Ga0210391_10001636_pt1 | contig 20126 bp, 15 predicted proteins | sample IncBWC12OmetaG_FD_160573 | JGI IMG/M metagenome (GOLD analysis project Ga0210391, IMG submission 160573) | Forest soil microbial communities from Barre Woods Harvard Forest LTER site, Petersham, Massachusetts, United States - Inc-BW-C-12-O ...
GCGAGGTTTCCGCGGTAAGCCGCCCCGTGCAACGCACCACCGTCGCGTCTTCCCAAGCATATGTGTGGAGATGCAAACCAAGCGTAGGAATCGACACATCACTGGACATTTGAGCTGCTTGTTTACCCCGCCTACCCAGCAATGGCAAGCTTTTTCGCCGAACCCGCGCAGTTGCGCAACCCGACAATCGCCTCAAGCCAGATTTTGATTGGTTGCTTGCGGCCGCTGGCTCAACCGGTCGGTGCAACACCAACGATGTCAGCTTCGAACTGCTCAGAAAGTCCGAACTGCCAACCTCAGTTGTTCATGAAACCATTTGTGAGCAGGTTCATTGGTGAGTCGCGGATGCCATGCCATGAAATACGGAAAGGACTTGATCTCACGCGGCGCCTCCACCACGCGCACACCAGCCATCCCCGCGGTTAACTTTGCCAATCGGCGCGGCAAGGTGAGAATCAAGTCTGTCTGTGCAATGGCAAAGATCGCGGGCACAAAAAATGGCACGGTAAGCGCGACACGCCGCTTTTCGCCAAGCTGCGCCAGAGCGCGATCCACTAAAGCCTGTTGCCCCTTACGTATCTCCACCAGGGCATGCTCGAATTCCAGATATTGTTTCAGCGTCAGACGACGACCACGAATCCGCAGCGCCGCGCCAACCAGGCAAACAAAATCTACGGTAAAAAGCATTTCGGAGTCTAGGGAAGGGGGCGCTTCTTCTGCGCAAAGAAAGGTATCGATTCTTCCCGCCGCGACATGCTCATAAGTCTCACCCCCAGACGCGGACACTTCCACCTTTACGTGAGTCGCTGCCCTCCTCAAGCTCGCCAAGAGCGCTGGCAGCACAATCATCGAGGCATGGTCGCTCATCGCCACGCGAAATACTTCCTGGCTTCGCGCCGGATCGAATTTTTCTCCTCGGACCATATCCTCAAGCCGTGGCATGAGCGACTCGATCTCTCGCAGCACACGTTCTCCCCGCGCCGTGCGCTCATAGCCGCGGCCGTTACGAACAAGCAGAGGGTCTTCGAACATCTCGCGTAACCGCTCCAGCGCCCGGCTCATCGCCGATTGACTTAAGAAACTTCGCTTCGCGGCACGGGTGACGTGGCACTCCTCCAACAGCGCGTGGAGGGGATGTAGCAGGTTCAGGTCCAGGTTCCGTAAATGCACGTCGCGCATGTGAAGCATTCTAACAATGCATGCACCAGATAGCATGCCCGAATATCTAAGAAAACGTAGAAGGGCGAAAACAGCGAAACGCAGGAGCGTAAGACGGAATCAGCAATCTCAAAAGGAGGAGGAGAAATGCCAATCGTTCGGATTGACCTCATCGAAGGAAAATCAGAGGAATATCGCGCTCAAGTCGGCGAAATTGTCTATCAGACTCTGCTGGATGTCCTTAACGTTCCCAAGGGTGATCGCTTCCAAGTGATTACAGAGCATCGCAAGAGCGCCTTGCCGTTTGATCGTGACTATCTCGGCGTCCATCGCACCGACGATTGCATCTACTTTCAAATCACGCTCAACGCAGGACGATCTGTAGAGCTGAAGCAAAGTTTCTACAAGGAACTTACTGACCGCCTCCATCAGGCCGTGAAGCTTCGCAGCGAGGATGTCTTCATCAACCTTGTCGAGGTGCCAAAAGAGAATTGGTCCTACGGAAATGGACTGGCCCAGTACGTTTCGCGCTGATCTATCCAATCGAACTAAAGGAGGTGGAAATAAAATGACTCGTCTGAATGATTTAGGCCGCCGCAGCTTTCTGAAAACCGCGGCAGCACTTGGCGGCGCTTCCACGGTGGCAGCGTTGCCCCACCTCGCTGGCGCTCACGATTTGCCACGACAGACCGAAACCCCAGCCACAACGCTTCAGAACGTACCGTTCAGTTCCGGAGCCAAGCTGACCATCGAGCGCCGCGGGCAGATCGTCCTTTTTGGCATCAATCGTCCCTACATCCAGAACCGCATTGATCCTGAGACTTTCGAAAAACTGGCCGAAGCCTATTACCAATATGACCACGATCCCTCGCTGCGCGCCGCGATCCTATTCGGCCACGGAGAGAACTTTTCCAGGGGCATCGACGTTGAAGGATTTAAGTCGCTCGCAGGGACGGGCAAGCCATGGACCGCGAGCACTGGGACGATAGACCCTCTCGCAAAGCGTGCTCCGTTCCTCACCAAGCCTCTAGTCGTGGTTACGCACGGCGACACCTGGAATATGGCCCATGAGTTCCATCTCGTCGCCGACATCCGTATCGCTTCAGCCGACACCCGGTTCGGCCAGGATGAAAATACACATGGACGCTTTCCCGGAGGAGGCTCGACCATCCGCTTCCCCCGGGAAGTAGGCTGGGGGAATGCCATGCGCTACATCCTCACCGGAGATCACTGGAGCGCCGAAGAAGCATACCGTATCGGAGAAGTGCAGCAGGTAGCTCCGGATGCGAAGCAAGCGCTAGAGGCTGGCATTCGAATCGCGAACAAGATTTCCAGTTGCGCCCCGCTTGGCATCCAGGCCTCATTGGCGTCGGCTCATCTGGCGATCGATCACACTGAGGAAGAGGCATTGTCAAAACTCGATGCGCAATTTGCAGCCCTTTTCCACACGCAGGACTTTCTGGAAGGCCGGAAGGCAGAGGCGGAAGGCCGGAAGCCGGTTTACCAAGGAAAATAAGTGCGAACCACTAAACACGACGCCAACCGGCAGACTTTGACATCAATGCATGACAAAGGAGACGCCATGCAACAATTCGCGCGCGTTCAACACGGCAACGCTGTCATACCAGCGCTCGTCCGCGATGCCGGGCTTCTGGATCTTCGCGCTCTCGTCGCCGACATCACTCCAGAGACGATCGCGAGCGGCATCCTGACCAAAGTGAACGCCGCTATTCTCAAACCCATCCCGGGAGACGTGACGTATTTGGCGCCCGTTCAGGGCGCGCGACAGATACCGGCGACAGGCTTCAACTACAAGAAGCACATCGAGGAAATGAAGGTGCCCACGCCAACCGAGCCCGAGGTTTTCCTTAAATCGATGCTCTCGCTGACCGGGCCTTTCGATCCCATCAGCCGCGGTCCCAATCCGGGCGTCAAGCTGGATTGGGAAACCGAGCTTGCCATTGTTGTCGGGCGCGAGGTGCAGGACATCACGGCGGACGAAGCTGCCAGCTACATCTTCGGCTACGTTTGCCTCAACGATGTTTCCGATCGTTCAACTCAGGTGGACGCGCAGAAGCAGCAGCACCTCGTGCGTGCCAAGTCGCGTCCCACGTATTGTCCCATCGGGCCCTATCTCACCACAGGTATCAATCCAATGGAACTTGACGTATGGACAAAATTGAACGGCCACTATGAGCAGCAAGGGAACACGAGCGACATGTTGTTTTCCGTTTACGAGCTGCTTGCTTATTTTTCTCGCTACATGCGAATGGTTCCGGGCGACATCCTCGCAACTGGAACTCCACCGGGTGTGGGCATGGGCAAGAATCGATACATGGCGGTTGGAGACATCTTGGAGTGCGGCATCAATAGTTTAGGTGCTCAACGCCACCAAATCATTGCGTGAGGTGGTCTGCGACCATGTCGCGTAACTCCTCCAGCGCCCTCCTCCTCACCGACTGACTCAAAAAACTTCGTCTCGCCGTGCGCACGCGTAACCTAGCACTTCCCCAACCACGCCTCGTTTCTTGCCAGCCTAATTTCTTCCCTCTGAACGCACGCGACGTAGATGTAGGGGCGGGTCTCAGACCCGCCCGCTCCACAAGAAAGAGATGTATGAAATTCAGGCCCAATTTCCGCAAATGTACGTAACGCATGAGAGTCATTCCAACAATGCATGGAACAGATAGCACCGCCGAACATCCAAGAAAGCGAAAAACATTTTTTCCCCGCGCTTGCACGTGTTCCGGCAAGAGCGCAGGTCTCAAGAAAAGGAGAAACCCATGATTCGTACCAACGTTTGGATGAAGCTACTCACAACGGTTCTCTTCGCCGTGGCTGCCGCCTTCGCTCAGTCGTCAAATCGATTGCCAGCTACTGACGATGAGAAGATCGCGGACGCCCTGCGAGCCGGTCCCGCATTCGTCACCAAAGACGCGACACTGCTCGATTGGCCGGCGGCGCCTGGAGGCGAGTACCGGCTCCTTCGTAAAGGCTCAAACGAATGGACCTGCCTCCCGGGCGTTCCGGGGTACACGCACGACGAACCGGGCTGCTTCGATCCCGTCTTTATGGAATGGATAAAGGAAAGTCTTGCCGGCAAGGAGCCGCACATCGAAACCGTAGGCATTGCCTACATGTATGTCGGCGCATGGGTACCCAACCTGTCCGGTCCAGGCACGAAAACCCAAGATTTTCACGTCGGCCCTCACATCATGATCGTGACTCCCCACGAAAACCAGAAGGAACTGGAGTCATTCAGCCATGACGGGTCGAACGGAATGCCTTACGTGGCACATCTTCCCAGCGGGAAGGATCTTTACCTTGTGCTCCCGATCCGCGAATGGAACGAGCGCCACGTTCAACAATGAGCTCACCGCGCTGCTGCACGCAGCTGCTGCGGTGCAGGCCAATGAGCCTCGCGCCGCCGTCAACGATAAAAGCTACAGAGCGGCGAGCGATCAAGATCGCATCGCGAAAAAAAATTGAGTCGATAAAAAAAGGAGCAATCACATGAATTTCGTTATCAATATGTTAGTCAGAATCGGAATTCTGAAGGACGATCTGGACTATCACTTAATCAGATCCTCGATGGTGATCATCTTCTTGTTTTTTGGATATCAGAAATGGTTCGCCTATGAAGCGCAGGCGTTGATTCCATACATTAGCCATGGTCCGCTGATCTTCTGGATGTACCCAGTGTTTGGTGTCCGAGGGGCCACTTATTTTCTGGGAGCTTCGGAATGGCTGTTTGGGGCGCTGTTGTTCGCTGGATTCTGGAACAAGAAATTAGGAATTCTCGGCGCGCTCGGTGCCTGCTTCAGCTTTATCGCCACAAGCACCATTATTCCATTCATGCCCGATGGTTGGGCGGCGTCGGCCGGAGGATTTCCGGCGATGACCGAGCACGTCGCTTTTCTGATGAAGGACCTGCTGTTTCTTACGGCATCGTTCTATCTGTTGAAGCAGGATGTAGCCAGAGCATGGCTTTCCCAACAGAGCGGCGACCATGAGGCGAATGTTGAAATGGCCAAAGCGGCATAGAGCGGCTGATCGAAAGTAGGATGGGATCACCACGCGGATCATGTGGGGCGCGAGCCGAGGCCGGCTCTCTCGCCGCGCCCCTCCATCAAAAACATGGCAAAGTCCGTCGAGAGCGGCTCCGCGGCAAGTTGCCGCATCATCAGCGCCACCTGACCCCTATGGTAAGTGGAGTGGTTCGCCAAATGTTGCATCAGGTGCGCCAGGCTGATCTGTGTGGTGCCCACAGTAAGCATCCTTTCCAAAGATTCGTTTGTTACGCGATTCACGAACTCGACTTGCTCTCCCTCGACTTCCGCCCACTTTCGCTGCACCGCCGCAAGGTCAGCAAACGCATTTGCATCAAAAAGAGTGTTGTGCCGCGCCCAAAAATTCATCACGAACCCGGAGCTGGGCGACGTTTCCTTCCAACACGTTAGCCAACCCAGCTCGCTGTGCACGATGTGCATCAGCGTGTCGCGCACCGAACGGAAGCTTCCGCCCAGATCTCGCGTGAACTCCTCAGAGTTGAGACTGGAGGCCGATTGCAACACACTATTGTTCGCCCAGCGGTCGTATTCGTAGAGTAGCTGAATATCATCTTTAGTCATTGGGGAGTTCGGCCTCGGTTTGAGCAATCTCATCTTGCCACGGGAAGTCGCCAGGACCCTAGATGCGGCAGCTCCTGCCGCCTCGCCGTGCGAAGTTCCGGTAAAATCGCCGCCGCACGCAGGCGAAGCGTACCACCCGCGAGATATACGCCCGAATCCAAAATTCCAGTTACAATATTGGGGACAGGATCCAAGGCGGCGCACAGCATGAAAAATCGCGCATCGGTTTTTACCTTTCGCCCAGCCAGAGTCTTCGCACTCAGCGCGCTGGCGTTGTGCGCGGCGTTGCTTCCCGCCAACCTGCGTGCGCAAGCCAAGCCCGCGTCCGAAGCTGAAATAGTCGCGCGCGTGAACAACGACGTCATCACCCTCGCCGCTTATCAGAAAGCCGAACAAACGCTGCGCGATGAAGTGACCCGCGATTGTGAGGGCTGCCCGCCGGAAAAGATTGACGCCCAATTTAAAGACCAGCAGAAAGATTTGCTGCGCGGCATGATTGACGAGTCGCTGATCGTGCAGCGCGCCAAAGACATGAACGTCAATGTCGAATCCGACGTAAACAAGCGCCTCGACGAGGTCCGCCAGCAGAACGGCCTCGCCACCCTCGAAGATCTACAAAAAGGCGTCGAAGCTTCCGGCCTCAGTTGGGAGAATTACAAGACCACCATTCGCAACGGCCTGCTCCAGAAAGAAGTCGTGCGCCGCGAAGTCGGCTCGCACGTGGACATTACGCGCGAAGAAGTGAAGCAATATTACGATGCCCACCCGCAGGAATTCACCCTGCCCGAGCGCGTGGTGCTCTCTGAGATTTCACTCAGCACCGACGGAAAGAGTCCCGAAGAAATGGCTGCCGTGCGCAACAAAGTCGAAGGCCTGCGCACCAGCGTCCTCAACGGCGATGATTTCAACCAGGTCGCGCGCCTTTATTCCCAAGGCAGCACCGCGAAAGACGGCGGCTCGCTCGGCACTTTCAAAAAAGGAGAGCTCGCTCCGCAGCTGGAACAAACCGTCTTCCAAATGAGCAAAGGCCAGATCACCGACGTAATCCAGACCCGCACCGATTTCGAAATCTTGAAAGTTGATGATCACCTGCAGGCCGGCTTGCAACCGTTCGAAAAAGTGGAACCAGATATCCACGGCGTCATCCTCGCGCAAAAAATGCAGCCGCGCATCCGCGATTACCTCGCCGAACTCCGCGAACAAAGCAACATAGTCGTAAAGCCCGGCTACAACGACAGCGCCTTACTCTCTGGCGCCAACGTCCCGCAGCCGGACAACGCTCACCTCTGAAAATCGCGTTTGCCGATGCGCCGCGCAAACAACTACTCGTACCTTAATGCCACCATAGGATCCACGCGCGTCGCCCGCCGCGCCGGAATGTAACACGCGGCCAGCGCCACCAAAGCCAGCAGCACCGCCGCCGCGATCATCGTCACCGGATCGCTCGCGCGTACCTCGTACAGCATTGAAGCCAGATAACGCGTCACCCCCAGCGCCACGCCGATCCCCACGATCGCGCCCGCAACCGCCAGCGCAATTCCTTGCCGCAATACCAGCCGCAACACGCTTTCCGGCTGCGCGCCCAGAGCAATGCGAATCCCGATTTCCCGCGTGCGCCGCGACACTTCATACGAAAGCAATCCGTACAATCCGATGCAGGCCAGCACCAGCGCCAGAACGCCGAAAAATCCCGCCAGTCGCGCCACCAGCCGCTCCTGAAATAGCAGCCGGTCAATTTGCACCGATTGCGTGGTCACATTAAAGAGCGGCAGGTCCGCGTTCACTTGCCCCACCACCTCGCGAATCGCCGGCAGCAATGCCTGCGGGTCCGCCGCCGTGCGTATCTCGAACGTCGCTACGCCCACATGATGTGGCGCGTACATCATGGCTTGAATTTCCCGCCGCAGATCGTTGTATTTTGCGTCGCGAACCACGCCCACGATTTCATACCCCGGCGACGCTGTGCCAAACTGTCCCACGGGCTCCGAGCCATAGACCTTCCCAATCGGATTTTCTTTTCCCAAATATTTCTGCACGAACGCCTGATTCACAATCACCGGCGTCGGCGCCGCTGTCGGCTTGTCCCCGCCGTTGGCAGCAGCCAGCTCAAAATCGGAAGCACTGAATTCGCGCCCTGCCAGAAACGGTATGTGCAGCGTCTCGAAAAAGTTCGGCCCCACGTCTAGAGCATCCGACTCCGCGGTTTGATCCTCCGGCGTCCCAGGCCAGTGGAACACCGTAATCACCAGCCCGTTGCTCAGCAGCGGAATCATCGAATAGCTCGCCGAACTCACGCCGGGAGTTTCCGCCAGCCGTCCCTGCAAATCGCGGTACAAGTTGTCCGCCTGCGCGTCTTTGTAACCGGCCAGCATCGGATCAATTTCGAATATCAAAATATTGTGCGCATCGAATCCCATGTCCACGCTGCGCAAATTCTGCAGCGTGCGCACCAGCAGCCCCGCGCCCACCAGCACCACGATCGCCAGCGCGACCTGCGTCACCACCAGCGCGTTGCCGATGCTGAACCATTTTCCGCCCGAATTTCCCGTTCCCGCCGAGCCGCCGTCGCCCTCCTTCAACGCCGGCGTCAAATTCACGCGCGCGCCGCGAAACGCCGGTGCCACGCCAAAAATTATTCCCGTGCACAGCGAAACTGCCACCGTGAACCCCAGCACTCGCAGGTCCACGCCTGTCGCGAATCCCAGTGGCCGCGTCTGATTGCTCGATACAAACGAAACAATCGCGTGCGCGCCCCAATACGCGAATAAAATCCCCAGCGCGCCGCCCGATACCGAGAGCATCACGCTCTCCGTCAGCAGTTGCCTCACGATGCGTGCGCGTCCCGCTCCCAGCGCCAGTCGCACCGCCATTTCTTTTTGTCGCGCCGCCGCCCGCGCCAGCATCAGCCCCGCCACATTCGCGCAAGCGATTAGCAAAATAATTCCTACCGCTAGCATCAATACGTATAAAGGATCCGTGTACCGCGTGCGCGTCCCCGACAGGCCGGTCTGCGCCGACACCAGCGTCACCTGCGGATCGTCGTCTGCCGTCGAAAGTGTCTTTGGCGCACTCGGAACTTGCGGTGCTTCAGTTCCAGCCGGATGCGCGCCTCCCGCCGCAGGCGCTGCTCCCGGCAGCGGCACATCCATCGTAAACTGCATCTTCCCCTTCGCCGCAGCCCGCGGCGGCGGCCCACCACCCGCTTCGCCGTGAAAGCGAATGGCCGCGTTTCCAGGCCCACCTGGCATCGGCACCGGTGCAGGGATCGGCCCCGGCGCCGGTGCACTTGCCCCCATATTCGGCCCACCCGCCATCGGAATCGGCAGTGCTCCCATCTTTCCGCCAGGGAAAAGCTCCACGGCTCCATGCAGCACTTCGTTGCGGAACATCCCACTCACCACCGCTTGCGCATGTGCCACCGAAGTTCCCGGCTTCAGCCTGCCCACAATCGTCAACCACCAAAACCCCACATCCGTCCGGCGATCATTTCCGCCCAGCGGATCGATCATTCCTTGCAGTGGACTGATTTTTTTCTGATTCGAGAGCGGCACCCACACATCGTAATCGCTCCCCGGAGTAATTCCCGTAAAACGCTGCTCTGTCACGCCCACAATCGTGAATGGCACCGCATTCAACTCTATCGTGCGACCGATTACCTCGCGCGAACCGCCGAACGCGCTCTGCCAATATCCATAGTTCAGCACCGCCACAGGCGCGGCCGCTGGCGTGTCATCACTCGCGTCAATCAGCCTACCCACCGCGGCTTTCAGTCCCATCGTGTGGAAAAAATCTCCGGACACCAACTGCCCGCTGATCACGCTCGCCGGCCCGTTGCCTGTCAAATCCAGCCGTCCGCTGTTCGCAAACGCAGCCGTCCCCGAAAAAATATTGGCCCCCGCGATTTCGCGATACATCGGCTCCGAAAACGAACAGCCCTGCGGGTTCAGACGCGCGCCCAACATATCGCTAGGGCAATCGCCCGAGGACATCAACCCGTGAAGGTTTGGCGCCTTGCGCGCTCTCCATTTCAACAAAACCAGCTCCGCGGGATTCTCCACCGGCAACGACCTCAGCATCACCGCATCAATCAAACTGAAAATCGCCGTGTTCGCTCCAATTCCGAACGCCAATGTCAGCACCGCCACGGCAGTGAAACCCGGACTCTTGCGCAACATGCGCAGCGCGAAGCGTACGTCCTGCCATAGCTGCTCCAGCCCCACGAAGCTCCACAATTCGCGCGCGTCTTCCTGCACGCGCCGCACGTTCCCGAATTTTCGTAGCGCCGCATAACGCGCTTCCTCCGGCGACATCCCGCGCGCGATGTTGTCCTGCGTCTCCATCTCGATGTGCTCGCGAATATCCTGTTCCAGATCTTCCATCATGCGCTCGCGCCGCTTCATGATTTGCCCTCCTGCTCCGAAGGCCGCAGAATCCGCGCAATCGCTCCGGCCAGTTTGTCCCACTTGCTGGTCTCCAGCACCAGTTGCCGGCGGCCCTTCGCCGTCAGCCGGTAATATTTCGCTCGCCGATTATTTTCAGACGTGCCTTCCTCCGCAGAAATCCATCCCCGCTTGATCAGCCGGTGCAACGCGGGATACAACGATCCCTGCTCCACCTGCAACACCTCATCGGAGTTGAATTCGATCGCCTTCGCGATGGCATGGCCGTGCGCCGGCCCCAGTATCAGCGTGCGCAGGATCAGCAGGTCCAAAGTTCCTTGCAGCAGTTCGATGCGTTGTCGTTGCTCTTTGGTAGACATACTAGGGGAGTATACAAAGCTTCCACTAGAATGTCAAGGTGAGTAGTTCAGGCAGAGGCCAACATACGTTATTCCTCGCGCAAGGCTACCAGCGGATCCACCCGCGTGGCCCGCTGCGCCGGAATGTAGCAAGCGAAAAACGCGACCCCAGCCAGTACCGCAGAAGCGGAAAAAAATGCTATCGGATCAGAAGGCGCCACGTTAAAAAGCATGGACTGGAAAAATCGCGTCAATGCCGCGGCTCCAGCCAGACCCACAACCAATCCGATCACCACAATCCGCATTCCTTCCACCAACGCCATGCGCAGGATATCCAGCCGCTGCGCCCCCAGCGCCATGCGAATTCCCACTTCATGGGTGCGCTGGCTGAACGCGTAAGACATCACGCCATAAATCCCAATCGCGGCAAGCAGCAGCGCCACCGCCGCGAAAACGCCCAGCAGCTCCAGCGCAAATCGCCGGTCCGCCACCGATCGCGCAATAATCTGATCCATAGTGCTGACGCTGTGCACCGCCACGTTCGCATCCATGCTTCCCACCACGTGCCGCACCGCTTCGCCCAGATGTTCCGCGTCGCCACGGCTGCGGAAGAACAGCACCGCGTTGATCGGCGCGAATTGCCCCAGCGCAACATATATATGCGGCACGCTCGGCGATTCAAAACCGTCCGATTTGATATCGCCCACCACGCCAACAATCGTCACGCCCTTTGGACCCGGCCCAAATCCAAACTTAACCTGTTGCCCCAGCGGATCCTTCTCCGGCCAATAACGCCGCGCCAGTGTCTGGTCAATCACCGCCACCGCCTGGGTCGAGCTCGTATCCAGAGCGCTGAAATTTCGCCCAGCCATCAAAGGAACTTCCATCGTGCGAAAATAATTTGTATCGACGATTGCGATGTCCGCCACCGGGCTGCGCTCGGAATCCGTTGGCCGCCCTGGAATCGTAAAAAGAGAATAGTTCCGCCCGGAGTTCATCGGCAGCGTGTCGTTGCCGGCAATCGCGGATTCTTCCACGCCTGGCAGCGTGGTCACCCGGCGATAAATTTCCATTAGAAACGCGGCGCGCTTATCCATCGGACCATAAGGATCCATGTCCGGATTATTCGGCTGCGGAATCCAGATTTGCACCGTAGCCAGATGCGTGGGGTTGAATCCGGGGCGCACTTGCAGCACGCGCCAGAAACTCCGCAGCAACAACCCAGCGCCCGCCAGTAAAATAATCGAAAGTGCTACCTCGGACACGACCAGAATCCGCGAAAGTCGCGAATGTCGTCTGCTCGCTCCCGATCCGCGCCCTCCTTCCCGCAGATTCTCCACCTGATTGGGATTGGAAGCCTGCAGCGCCGGCGCCAGCCCGAACAACACGCCCGTGCAGATCGAAATAACAAATGCAAAAAACAGAACTTTGCCGCTGACGTCCACTTCATTCAACCGCGGAATATCCGCCGGCGCCAGGCTGACGATCGCATTTTTCAAGAACAAAACTGTCACTAGCGCGACGACTCCAGAGATCACCGCCAGCAGGGTGCTTTCCGTCAACAGCTGCCGCGCCAACCGCGTGCGGCTCGCCCCCATCGCCAACCGTATCGCAATTTCGCGCCGCCGCCCCGAAGCGCGCGCCAGCAACAAATTCGCGATGTTCACGCAAGCGATCAGCAGCAGAAATCCCACCGCGCCAAACAGTATGAATAATTCCGTCCGCTGCGGCCCCACCAAATCCTCTTGCACTGAAACCAGCCGTACGGCCCACTTCGAAGCAGCCGGATACGCCGCGGGATACTCGCGCGTGAGCTGCGCCACATAAGCATCGAGCTGCGATTGCGCTTGCGCCACCGTCATCCCCGGCTTCAACCGCCCAATCGCCGCCGGAATCAATCGCAGCGTTCGATCCGCAGGCACAGGAAATGGTTGGCCATTGAAACCCGTCGCCAGCCACACTTCCACGTCCGTATCCAGCGTCCGCCCGGGATGACGAAACCCCGGCGGCATCACTCCTACAATCGTGTACAGATCGCGATCAAGCGACATTTTTCGCCCGACGATCTTCGGATCCGATCCATAATTCCGCCGCCAGAAGCCGTCGCTGATCACCACCGGCTCCAGAAACCCCGGCACCGAATCCTGCCGTGTGTACACGCGGCCAAGCTCAGGCTTCGCTCCCAGCAACTCAAAATAATCGGGGCTGGTGATCAAAGCCTCGGCGCGCACCGTTCGCTCTCCACCGCCCACAGCCGAATTGCCAGGCGCCACCGCGGAAACTTCTTGAAACACACCCGAACGTTCCTCCAGATCCCACAGCTCCGGCGCGGACATGCCCACATCCTTACTGTTCGGCCCAGCCAAATCGTCGAAAATGCGCACCAGCTGCTCGGGCTGCGCGAAAGGCAGGGGCCGAAGCAGCACGCCGTACACCACGCTGAAAATCGCGACGTTCGCGCCAATCCCCAGCGCCAGCGTCAGCACTGCAACAGTAGTGAATCCGGGAGATTTCAGCAGAGTTCGCGCTGCATAGCGCATGTCCTGGAACAAAGAGACCATAGGTCCCTCCTAGTACGTACCCCTGCAGCTGCTCTTAGTTTGAACGACACGACGCCCCTGTGGCTGTATGGACGTGCCTAGCCGCGTCATCGTTAGCAACTCGATCGCTCTGCATGCGCGCTTGACAGAAATCGCCCGCCGAATTCGAAAAGTTGACGCGAGAGCCCGTGCTTGCCATGTCCGCCCGTGGAACGAGACCCGCACTTCAGGCGAAACTCCGGTGCCCGCCTAGCGAAGTGTTCAATTTTGAACAGATTCGCCAACCGGCCCTCATGCTATTCTTGCCTATGGTATCGTCGGCCAGTCGAACTGTATCTATTAAGGTCTCCCGCCCTCCAAAAAGAGCGAAGTCCCGAAGCCGCGTCTTCGATGTGAAGGCATTCCTGGACTCCACCGGTCTGGGCAGAAAAGTCGCCAAATTCGCTCGCAAAGAGTCGATCTTCGCCCAGGGTGATGCCGCTAAGCACGTAATGTATATCCAAGAAGGCGGGGTGAAGCTTTCGGTCGTCAATCAGGTCGGCAAAGAAGCAGTCGTAGCCATCCTTGGCCCCGGCGATTTTTTCGGCGAAGCCTGTCTCGGAGGTCAGTCCCTCTGCATGGCTACCGCGACCACCATTGCGCCTACCACCGCGCTGGTCATCGATAAAAAGGAAATGATTCGCGTCCTCCACGAAGAGCACGAATTCTCCGACCGCTTCATCGCCTATATGCTCGCGCGCAACATCCGCGTTGAAGAAGACCTCATCGACCAGCTCTTTAACTCCAGCGAAAAACGCCTCGCGCGGACTCTACTGCTCCTCGCGCGTTACGGCGCGCCGGGCGATCCGCGCAAATCACTCCCCAAAGTCTCGCAAGAGACCCTGGCGGAAATGATCGGCACCACCCGCTCCCGCGTCAATTTCTTCATGAACAAGTTCCGCAATCTCGGCTTCATCCACTACACCAACCGCAAAATCCACATTGATAATTCGCTCCTCAGTGTCGTCCTGCACGACTGACCTTCATCCCGCATCAAACGGCAAATTTCCGTACGCTGGCGTACCGTAAAGTTACAAAAAGTGTGCCAAATTGAACTGTTTCGCGGCTGCCGCTTCCCGCATCCTGTCTGAATGAAAATTCACGAGCTTACACCGAAACAATTAGCCTCCATCCCTTGTCCCACCTGTGGCGCCGGCGTTGGAGAGCGCTGCGTTTTGCATTCGGGAGGTCCACGCTCGGAGCCGCACGTGGACCGCAAACTCGCCGCCGCAGAGTGTTTCGACAAAAGTAAGAAGTAAACGACGAGAAGTAAATCGCGCGCGCCGCAAACTGTAGAAAATCTCCCCCGCCCCCAGCCATCCGCCTCGCCCGCAGCGCTCTAACTTTCCCGGACAAGGCATCTCCTAAATAACCGGCCCGGAAGAGCGGGCCGCGCAGTGTGCAGTTCGGTACAGACGCACCCATCCGAAGCGCTCATGCTCTCAGCCAGGTAAAGCCTATTCGGCGAAACTCTCCCCTACCACCCCCACCCTGAGCTGCAAATGCCCAGGGTGTGCCAAACGCCGCCGGGCCGCCCACGCGTGTCGCAGAAAAACGCTGGGCCACTCGTACCGCTAGCCTCCTCGCACCGCCTGTGATAAAGATGTTCGTTCCACTTTCGTTATCAGCCGTATCAATCTCGGAGTTATTCTTGACTCGTCGAAAAGTTAAAAGTACAGCCGTCACCTTGCGCGATGTCGCGCTGGAAAGCGGCGTATCTCCCGCCACCGTATCCATCGTCCTCAACAACGCGCCGCTCTCCCGTTACATTCCACCCACCACCAAAGACCGCATCGAACGCGCCGCAAAAAAACTCGCCTATCGCCCCAAAGTCGTCTCGCGTTTCCTCAGCGCCAAGCGCAATCGCACCGTCGGCGTCATGGTCTTCGACATCACCGATCCCTATTGCACCCTAATCCTTCGCGGCATCGAGAACGCTTTGTATCAAGCCTCCTACCTGCCCATTCTCACCGACGTGCACAATCAGCGCGGTCGTTTCGAACGCTATCTCGAAATGCTTCTCGCGCGTCCCGTCGAAGCGCTCATCGTCGTCGCCAACTGGCTCTTCGTGGATATTGATCTGCTCGCCGACGTGGAAAAACGCAATATCCCCGCGGTCATGATTGGCCGCGAGCTTCGTTCCGGCGCCGTTAGCTCCGTCATGGTGGATAACGAAGCTGGCGCGCATCTCGCCATGGAACACCTTCACTCGCTCGGCCATCGCAAAATCGCTTTCATCCGCGGTCCGAAAATGCTCGGCGATAGTTCTCCGCGCTGGCGTGGCGTCCGTGCCTTCGCTCGCTCCGTGAATCTGGAAATTGATCCCGCGCTTGTTCTCGACCTCCCAGATTCCTTCGATCCCAATTCCAGTTATGAAGGCGGCCTGAAGCTCACCGAAGAATTCCTGAAGCACAAGAAGCGTTTCACCGCGGTCATGGCCTTCGACGACATGACCGCCTTCGGCGTCATCCGCTGCCTGGCTCGCGCCGGAATGAAAGTTCCCGAAGATTGCTCCGTCATCGGCTTTGACGATGTCATCCCTGCCGGCCTTTCCGTCCCCTCGCTCACCACGGTCCGGCAGCCGATGGAAGCGCTGGGCAACGCCGCCGTGGGCATCATTTTGGACGCCGTCAACGCAGCCATCGAAGAACGCGAGTCTCCAGCCCTGCACCGGCTGCTCGCGCCCGAACTAGTAGTGCGCGAATCCACCCGCGCCGTTTCCTGGGCCTAGAATTTCGTGTTGCGTGGAGTCGATTAGCTTTGCGTTGTCTTGCTTTGGACTGCTTTGCCGTGCGCCGAGGTGCTGCAGCGCAGCGGTTTTGCGCTTGACTTGCACGCAGCCCGCGCATAATACTTCGCTTTAATAAATTTTAATGAACGCATTACTACTCTGTGTTTCTCCCGGGAGGTCAACGCGCCTTGCGCAAAAATCAAATCTTTCGATCGCACTTCACCATCGTCGCAGCCGCCATAATCCTATTTGCACTAGCACTCGCACCCACTCGCCTCTGTGCCGATCCGTCCCCGGAATCCAGCGCGAAGCTATTCCTGCACTCCGACTGGACGCTCCAATCCTCCTGCCAAATTAACGCCACCCCCGAACAAATCTCCACCACGGGTTTCAGCACCACCGGCTGGCACTCCACCACCGTCCCCTCCACGGTAGTAGCTGCCCTAGTCACCGACAAGACCTACTCCGATCCCTACTACGGAAAAAATCTCCGGGATATCCCCGGCACCGAATATCCCATCGGCAAGAATTTTTCGCTCCTGCCCATGCCGCAAGGTAGTCCCTTCCGCTGCTCTTGGTGGTATCGCACCGAATTCAAGCTCCCCGAAAATTTCGTTGGACGGAAAGTGTGGCTGCACTTCGGCGGCATCAATAACCGAGCCAACATCTGGGTCAACGGTCACAAAATCGCCGACGCGAAAGACGTAGCGGGCGCCTATCGCACCTACGAATACGAAATTTCCGCCCAGCTCGCGCGAGGCCCATCAAACTCACTAGCCGTCGAAACCTTCGCGCAAACCGAAAAAGATCTCGGCATCAATTGGGTTGACTGGAACCCCGCGCCCGCCGATAAAGACATGGGCCTCTGGCGCCCGGTTTACCTCGAAGCGAGCGGGCCCGTTGCTATCCGCTACCCGCAGGTCGTCACTCACTTTCCAACCACGTCGCTAGCGCAAGCGAATCTCGGCATCGAAGCCGAACTGCACAACGCGACAGCAGAAGAAGTCACAGGAACTCTAGAAGCGCAATTCGACGACGTCCAGCTGAAACAGACCATCACACTGAAGCCAAATGAAACCCGCACCGCCCGCTTTCTTTCCGACTCCTATCCCCAGCTCCAAATCAAAAATCCCAAGCTCTGGTGGCCCTACGGCATGGGCGCGCAAGATATGCACGAACTTTCCCTGCGCTTCAACGTAGCCAATCAAGAATCCGACGCCCAATCCCTCAAATTCGGCATCCGCGAAATCACGGCCGCTCTGAATTCCACCGGCGCTCTGCAGTTTTCCATCAACGGCAGAAACATTCTAATCCGCGGCGGCGGCTGGTCGCCCGATATGCTCCTCCGGCAGGATATGGACCGCCTCGAAAACGAATTTCGCTACGTCCGCGATATGAACCTGAACACCATTCGCCTGGAAGGGAAGCTCGAAACCGACGATTTCTACAATCTCGCCGACCAGCGCGGCGTCCTCATCATGGCCGGTTGGTGCTGCTGCGATATCTGGGAACAGTGGAAGCACTGGCAACCCGAAACTTTGGAAATTGCCACCGCCTCTCTCCATTCCCAGATCATGCGTATGCGCAGCCATCCCAGCATGCTTGTATGGCTCAATGGCAGCGATAATCCTCCACCCGCCAACGTTGAAACCGCTTACATCAAAGTCCTGAAAGAATCGTCCTGGCCCAATCCTTATATATCTTCCGCCTCCGCAACGCCCACCACCGTCACCGGCCCCTCCGGCGTAAAGATGACCGGCCCGTACGACTACGTCCCGCCCGATTACTGGCTCGTCGACACTAATAAATACGGTGGCGCTTTCGGTTTCAACACCGAGACGAGCCCGGGCCCCGCGCCTTCGCTCGAAAGTTGCCTGAAGCTATTCATTCCCGCCGACCACATGTGGCCGCAGGATTCTTTCTGGAATTTCCACGCCGGCTCCGAAGGCTTCAAGGACCTCACGCACTTCAATAGCGCGATGGACGCGATATACGGCCCTTCCGCGGGCCTCGATGACTACCTCGTGAAATCGCAGGCCATGGCCTACGAAGGCGAACGCGCCATGTTCGAGGCTTACTCTCGCAACAAGTACGCCACCACGGGTATCATTCAGTGGATGCTCAATAACGCATGGCCTTCCACCATCTGGCACCTCTTCGATTATTACCTCCAGCCTGCTGGCGGATATTTCGGTACGAAAAAAGCCTGCGAGCCGCTGCACGTGCAATATTCCTACGACGACAACAGCATCGCCATCGTCAACAGCCGCTACGAAAAGGCCGCGGGCCTCACTGTCAGCGCGAAACTCTACGATGCTTCACTACACGAACGATTTTCCAAGCAAGCGCAGGTTGACGTGGCCGCCGACGGTGTTCAGAAAGCCTTCGCGCTTCCCGCCGAATCTTTCAGCCCCGCGTCGCTAGCCTATTTCGTCCAACTCCAATTGCAATCGAGCGACGGAAAAATCGTCAGCCAGAATTTCTACTGGCTCTCAGCCAAGAAGAACACCTACGAATGGGCCAAGACCACCTACCGCTTCACGCCCGTATCGTCGTACGAGGATTTAACTGCTCTGCAATCGCTCGCAAAAGTAACCGTGGACGTCAGCGCCAGCATGTTGCCCGGACCCGATGGTCCCGTCGCCCATGTGCTGGTGAAAAATCCCAGCGATCATCTCGCGTTTCAGATTCACCTCGGCATCCACAAGAGCGGCCAAGCCGAAGAAATCCTCCCTGTCTTCTGGGACGATAATTACATCGAGCTGATGCCCGGCGAATCTCGCGAGCTAACCGCGCGCTATCTCCCATCCACTTCCGTATTCGGTGGTTCGGAGCTCACCGTCTCCGGATGGAACATCGCGCCCGCCAGCGTTCCTCTCAAAGAAGCGCGCGGCGTCCCCGCGTCATCCACAGGAGCAGGGCACTGATGTCCTCCGAGCAGGACGGGCCATTGACTATTCCCCCAACGCAATTTCCAAATCACATGCTGCGCGAAATCTACGAGCAGCCGCAGGCCATTCGCGAAACCATCCGCCAGAATGTCGCGGACGACGCAATTTTTTCGAACTCTCTCCAGCCCATCGAAAAAGCACTCTTCGCCTTCAAAAAAATCATCATCGCCGCCAGCGGCTCCAGCCGCAACGCCGGCCTCGCCGGCGAAATCATGATGGAAGATCTGGCAGGCGTTGCTGTGGACGTGGAATACGCCAGCGAATATTGCTACCGCTCCACGCATTCAGACACCGATCCAATCGTGGTCGTCATCACCCAGTCCGGCGAAACCGCGGACACCACCGCCGCGCAACGCGAAGCGCTCAATCGCGGCGCAAAAACCGTCGCCATTTCCAACGTCGCCGATTCCACCATCTCCCGCGAAGCCAGCGCCAACCTGCAAACCTGCGCTGGCCTGGAAAAAGCGATCCCCGCGACAAAAAGTTTCACCTCGCAGCTCACCATGCTCTATCTCCTCGCGCTGTTTCTCGCCCGCCAGCGCGGCCGCATGACCGCTGAAGTCTCCCGCACGCACCTGAATTTCCTGGCCGAGCTGCCCCGGCAGATCGAAAAGTTTCTGCCAAGCTGGGACGCGCAAGCTTCCGGCTGCGCCCGCACCTTCCAGCAAGCCAGCAAGTTCATGTTCCTCGGCCGCGGCGTCCATTACGCTATCGCCCGCGAGGGCGCGCTCAAACTCAAAGAAATCTCCTACGTGCAGGCTGAAGGCCTCCCTGCCGGTGAACTGCGCCACGGCTCGAATGCCCTGGTAGATGAAAATCTCGTCGTCATCGTGCTAGCCACGCGTGACGCCGCCGATCCCGATTCCGTTCTGCGTTACCAAAAAACTGTCTCGGTCCTCGAATACGTCAAGAGCCGTGGCGGAAAATCCATCGCCATCGCCACCGAAGGCGATCGCGAAGTCGCCGCCGTAGCTGATCGCACCATGTTCGTCCCTCCGGCCACAGAGCTGCTCCTGCCGCTCCTGGAAGTAGTCCCGCTGCAGCTTTTCGCCTATCACTACGCAGTTCTAAACGGCTGCGACGTGGACCGCCCCAGAAATCTAGTAAAATCCGTGATCACAGAATGACGCCCGGCCCCTTTTCCGGCGGCTCTCGCGGTTTGCTTTTGACGTTGCACTTGATTTTGTAGCGGCCGCCTTCAGGCGGGCGCCTTTGATGTTGCTCTTGATTTCGTGGTGGCCGCTTCATTCTCACCGAACCGGCAGCTGTTGCTCAATCAAAAGGACCAATGGCCAACGAATCCGCCGTAAAACTCCGCCGCGTCCTAACCCTCTGGGA
>Ga0210391_10001638_pt1 | contig 20110 bp, 10 predicted proteins | sample IncBWC12OmetaG_FD_160573 | JGI IMG/M metagenome (GOLD analysis project Ga0210391, IMG submission 160573) | Forest soil microbial communities from Barre Woods Harvard Forest LTER site, Petersham, Massachusetts, United States - Inc-BW-C-12-O ...
GAGTGGGATTGACTTAGACGCGCACAGAAGGCAATGCGCCTCCGCCCACAACCACCTGTCCTACTCCCTGAATCTGCGAGAGCTTCTGCTGCATGACAGTGGAAGCCTGGTCATAGAGATCGGAACGGTCGTAAATATCGGAGGTGAGCCCCAGGATCATGATGGGCGCATCAGCCGGATTGACTTTGCGATACGTAGGATTGCCCGGTAAATTGGCGGGTAGATAAGTGCGGGCTGCATTGATAGCAGCTTCGACATCACGCGCTGCGCCATCGATATCGCGATTGAGATCGAATTGCAGAGTGATTGACGTGGATCCGAGTGAACTGGAAGAGGTCATCTCGGTGACGCCTGCAATGTGTCCAAATTGACGTTCGAGGGGCGTTGCCACAGTCGATGCCATGATCTGGGCGCTGCCGCCCGGCAGCGAGGCCTGTACCGAGATAGTAGGGAAGTCGACCTGAGGTAGCGGAGAAACAGGTAGTACGGTGAACCCGATTGCGCCGGCAATAGCTACGGCGATTGTCAACAGGGTGGTGGCGATCGGCCGCCTGATGAATGGTGCAGAGATATTCATGACTGGTTCTCTGCAGTATCGAGGGTTGAGGATCCGGCAAGCTTGTTATTACGTTTACCGGAGAGCCTTGCACCAAGGCGGTCGAAGAAGATGTAGATGACGGGTGTCGTGTAAAGCGTGAGTACCTGGCTTAAAAGCAAGCCGCCGACCATTGCGATGCCGAGGGGGCGCCGGATCTCGGACCCAATGCCACGGCCGAGGGCGAGCGGAATACCGCCGAGTAGTGCTGCCATCGTGGTCATCATGATCGGGCGGAATCGCAAGAGGCTGGCCTGGTAAATGGCCTCGGTCGAGTCCAGACCGTGTTCGCGCTCAGCCTCAAGTGCAAAGTCGACGATCATGATGCCGTTCTTTTTTACGATACCGATGAGCAGGATGATGCCAATGATGGCAACCACACTGAGATCCTGCTTGAAAATCATGAGCGCAAGCAGCGCGCCGACACCTGCCGAAGGCAAGGTAGAGAGAATCGTGATTGGGTGGATAAAGCTCTCATAGAGGACACCCAGCACAATGTAGACGGTGACCAGGGCAGCAAGGATGAGCAGAGATTCGTTCGAAAGAGAGTTCTTGAAAGCCGCCGCAGTTCCCTGGAACTCGTACTGTAGGCTTGGTGGAAAGTGCATGTCTGTTGCGACTCTGTCGATGGCCGTGATGGCGCCACCAAGCGAGGCATTGGGAGCGAGGTTGAAGGAAATCGTCACGGCCGGGAACTGTCCCTGACGGGTAATGGAGAGTGCCGCTGGCGTGACCTTGAAGTTGGTAAAAGCGTTCAAAGGAATGGCGCTTGATCTGCTGGAGGAGCTGGCGGTATTCGATGCGGTTGATGTTGGGGTGAGAATCCTCGTCGGAGGAGCAAGCGTATTTGCGGAGGGCGTAAATAAAACCGATGTAGTGGTTGCGTTTGAACCGGCGGAAACAGAGGCGGAGGATGAGAACGAAGTCGCTGCGCCAGGACCGCTGGTTCCGTTGGAGGCTCCTGACTGGACGTAAATATTGCTCAGTTGACCCGGACGCTGCTGAAATTCCGGCTGCGCCTCCAAGATTACGTGGTACTGATTCAACTGCGTGTACATCGTACTGATCTGGCGCTGTCCAAACGCGTCGTAAAGCGTGTTGTCAACCGTAACTGGAGCGATCCCCATCCGTGACGCACTGACGCGGTCGATCATGAGAGAAACTGCCCTACCTCCTGTTTGTTGATCGGTTGCGACATCTTCGAGCTGAGGCAGTTTTTTAAGCTGAGCTACGAAGCGGTTTGTCCATTCATCGAGTTCGTCACCGTTCGGATCCTCTAGCGTGTATTGGTACTGGGTTCGGCTGACGCGATCATCGACAGTGATGTTTTGCACAGGCTGCATGTATAGCCTGACGCTGTGGATGTCGCTGAGTTCTCGCTGTAACCTGCGAATGATGTCCGATGCGCTGCCATCCCTCTGGTCAAGAGGTTTGAGGTTGATGGAAAACCGGCCGCTGTTGAGAGTTGTGTTGGTTCCATCGGCGCCAATGAAGGAAGAAATGCTTTCCACTGCTGGATCGGCGAGGATGATCTTAGCCAATTTTTGCTGCTGCTCGGACATGGCTTGAAAAGATATCGATTGGGGCGCCTGAGAGATGCCTTGGATGACGCCTGTGTCCTGCACCGGGAAAAAGCCCTTGGGTATGGCGATATAGAGCAGGATCGTAAGGATCAGTGTGGCGAGGGCTACCAGCAGAGTAATGGTTTGGTACTGCAAAACCCACTTCAAAGTCCGTCCGTAGAAGGCGATCATGCGCTCGAACGCCCTCTCCGATGCGCGATAAACGCGACCCTGTTGAGCCTCCGGGTTATGGCGCAGAATCCGAGAACACATCATGGGTGTGAGCGTAAGCGAGACTACGGCCGAAATAATAATGGTGACAGCCAGCGTCACGGCGAATTCGCGGAAGAGGCGTCCGACCACATCACCCATGAAGAGCAGTGGAATAAGAACAGCGATCAGCGAGACAGTCAACGACACGATGGTGAAACCGATCTGCCCCGCGCCCTTAAGGGCAGCCTCCATCGGTGTGTCGCCTTCTTCTAAATAACGCGAGATGTTCTCGATCATGACGATCGCATCATCCACTACGAAGCCGGTGGAAATGGTGAGCGCCATCAGCGAGAGGTTATCGAGACTGTACCCCAGAACGTACATGGCGCAGAATGTGCCGACAAGCGAGAGCGGCACCGCGACGCTGGGGATGATGGTTGCTGAAAGGCTGCGAAGAAAGAGGAAGATGACCATCACAACCAGCGCGATGGTGAGCATCAATTCAAATTCGACATCGTCGACTGAGGCTTGAATCGCCGTAGTGAGATCGGTGAGTGTGGTGACTTTGATGCCGGCTGGCAGATTGGCCTGGAGCTGCGGCAGAAGCTGCTTGATGCTTTTGACGACGCTGATGGTATTGGCGCCAGGCTGGCGCTGCACATTGAGAATGACCGCTGGTGTCTGGTTCATCCAAGCGGCCTGATTGTTATTTTCGACGCCATCCACGACGGACGCGACGTTTTCCAACAGGACGGGCGCACCGTTGCGATACGCGACGACGACTCTCTTGTACTCCTCACTCTTTTCAAGCTGATCGTTCGCGTCTATCTGATAACTCTGCCGTGGACCATCGAAATTTCCCTTGGCGCCGTTCACGCTGGTTTCCGTCAGAGCAGTCCGCACATCCTCAAGGTTGATGCCATAGGAAGACAACTGGGCCGGGTTGACCTGGATGCGCACGGCAGGTTTCTGGCCACCGCTGAGGCTGACCAGCCCTACGCCACTGAGCTGCGAGATCTTGGGAGCCAGACGCGTATCGACGAGATCCTGAACCTGCGGCAGCGGGATGGAATTCGAGGTAATCGCGAGAGTCAGAATCGGCGGATCGGCTGGATTCGTCTTACTGTAAACCGGTGGCGTGGGCAGCACGGAGGGCAGCAGGCTTTGTGCGGCGTTGATGGCGGCTTGAACTTCTTGTTCTGCAATATCGATGTTGAGCGAGAGGTTAAATTGCAGAACAATGACCGAGCTTCCTCCGGAACTGATGGAGGTCATCTGGCTCAATCCCGCGACCTGCCCAAACTGGCGCTCTAAAGGAGCGGTGACCGTAGTGGCCATCACATTCGGGCTGGCTCCGGGATAGAAGGTCAGCACCTGGATCGTGGGGTAATCCACTTCCGGCAGCGCAGAGACGGGCAGCTGCGTAAATGCAACCATGCCTGCAAGCAGGATCGCGGCCATTAACAACGAGGTTGCGACTGGCCGCAGAATAAATGGGCGGGACGGATTCACGGCGCGTCGCTCTCGATTGTGTCTTGGGGCAGAGGTTGTTTGGAGATGATGATCTTCGAGCCGTTCTGCAGCTTTTCAAAGCTGCTGGTTGCCAACACATCTCCCGGATTGATGCCTTCCACAGCGGTTATTCCCTTATCGGTTGTGCCAGGTTTTACATCCTTCACATTTGCAACGCCATTGGTGATGACATAGACGAAGGAGTTCTGCCCGTTGTGCTGAATGGCTGAGGACGGAATCAGGGTCATGCCATGTTGCGTGGTTACGAGCAGACGGGTATTCACGAACTGGTTGGGGAACAGGCTGTTGTCACGGTTGTCAAAAGAGGCGCGGAGCTTGAGGGTACCGGTCGTGGTATCGATCTGATTATCCAGCGCGAACAATTTGCCGGTGGCGATCTTCCTGGTTTGTTCCCGATCATAAGCATCAACGGATAAATGGGCACCGTGATGAATCTGCTCGAGCACCTGGGGGAGAAAATCCTGGGCTATCGTGAAAACTACCGTGATGGGCTGTACCTGTGCGATCACCGCGAGCACTGTGCTGCCACTGGCCTGCACGAGATTCCCGGGATCCACGAGGCGCAGGCCGACACGCCCGGTGAAAGGCGCGACGATATGACAGTAGGAAAGCTGAACCTTATTGAAATCAAGCGTTCCCTGATCGGACCGTACAAGCCCCTGGTTCTGAGCAACGATCTTTATCTGATCATCCAGCTGCTGCCTTGCAATGGCGTTGCGGCTCCAGGCTTGCTGGAATCGATCCAGGTCCATTTTGGATTGCGCCAGTATATAAGTGTCGCGTTCGAGCGCTCCCTGTGCTGACTCGACCTGCGCTTCAAATTGGCGAGGATCGATGTCGACAAGCGGATCACCTTTCCGAACAGTCTGACCCTCCCGGTAATGCACCTGCGTGATGACGCCGACGACCTGGTTAAAGATGGAAGCCGTATATACGGGTGTGACTGTGCCAATAGCATCCAGGTAGACCCCGATATCGCCCTTATGGGCAGTAGTAACGGTCAGCGTTACCGGACCACCCATGCCGCGACGGCCCGCGTTTCGCTGAATTTGGTCATGATGCCGCAAAATAAGGACGAGGATGAGGGCAAAGACCAGCAAAAGCACCACCCAAAGCCACTGGCGCTTCTTGCGGGGAGGTTTCGGAATGTCGCCGGTAGTGCTCGGCAGCTGATGATCGGGAGGAATGGTCTCAGGCAATTCTTGATCCATCTTGTCTTGTTGCACCTTTGGTCGCAGCCTCCCTTTAAGAGTTGCTGTTCAAAATGATTGTTGGGTGGCTGAGCCACCGGTTGTTTCAACGGGCACAGAAGACCCGTGGAAATAATCGCAACCTCTTATCTTGCCAAAATTTGGCGTATTTTTAGGACGATCAAATCCTACGGATAGTTGCAGTAACATTCAGGTTAAATCATCACCCCTCGAGACGCCTACTCCACGCAGATCACGAATGGATGAAAATTACTTGAAGGCTCGACTGTGCTCTTCGCGCCATCATGGGCGAGTTGAAGTCACTCCTTGGCTCGTTCTTTCGTCTGGACGTTAGATGTCGTTTTGCTGGGGAAGAGAATTCGTACGAAAGTGCAGAAAAAGCATGATGCACGATCCCAGAAGCGGAACGATGAGGCCTGTCCGAAGCGATCCACTCGCAGTTGCCAGTTGACCGGTCATCCAGGAGAGTACAGCTCCGCCGAGCCCGCTGATGGCAAAAATCCATCTGGATTCCGATGGACGGCTGGTAATCGCCAGAACTCGGGACAGGCACAACGGAAAAACAGGAGCCAGCATCAAGCCCGCGAGCGCTGCGCTCGTAAGGCTCATGACCGATGTATAGCTCAGAAGCAGCATGACGTTGCTCACCAGAAGCACGGATAGAGAGAGCGTAAGAAGTCGTGACTCAGAGAGCTTTTTCAAAACCGTCGGGGTAGCTGCTCTACCGCTGAGCAGAGCGATCCAGAAAATGGACGTTGCGATTGGAGCATACATGCTGCTTGAGAGAGGCAGGCGGTGAACATACGTCATCATCCAGCTGCTGATGGAAGTTTCGACTCCGACATAAAGAAAAGCGAATAGACCCAAGGGCACCAACAGGGAAATCCGCGTATGCAAACTGTATGAAAGAGTGAAATCGTCAGGCAGACGCGTCAGGTAGACATGCTGCATGCCAAGCAGGATGAGCGGCAAAATCGTCACCACTGCCATGCCAAAATAAAGCCGTGGGAAAGAGCGAAAATGAGCCCATGCAGTGACGATAGGCGGAGAGAGAACTGCGCCCAGACCCCAGAAGGCGTTGAGGAGAGAAAGCGATGCACCGCGGGTTGCGCTGTAAAGGCGTCCGATGATCATGGTGGTTGCGGTCATGGCCGATCCAAGCCCTAATCCAAAACAAAACAACAGAGGTGCAGCAAAATGGCCATGAGAAAAAGCAACCGATAAAGCGCTTACGACCAGTAAGAGATAGCCTCGAATGAGACTTGTATATAACCGTGATTTCACGAGGAGTGCGCCGCACGATGAACCGGAAAACTGGGCGGCAAGAAGAAAGCCGGAATGGCTATCATTCAGGTTCCATAGGATGCTAAGCCCAGGAAGTATGCAGCCAAGAAGCGTGGTGCCAATACCCGTCAAAATAAATCCAAAATAAAGGCAGGCGATTAACTGGACTGTCGGCCGTTCTTCACTTCTTGACGAGGGAACCATTCCTACTCTTCCGGGATGAGCCTGTTACTCCTGCGCCGCTGAACTGGGTCTGCGGCTTGACGGAACATGTCGACTCACGGATCACTAGTTCCGGCTCGAAGGCGACCTGTTCGCGGAAGCTTTCTGTGCGATTGAGGCGGTTCACAATACACTGGGCTGCAAGTCGGCCCATTTCTGACAGTGGTTGACGGATCGTAGTCAAGTTAGGACTAATGTAGGCCGCGGCTTTGATATCGTCGAACCCGATCACTGAAATGTCATTCGGTACAAGCAGGCCCAGATCGTGGATGGCACGGATGGCGCCAATCGCGGCAATATCGTTGAAGCACACCAACGCTGTGAAATTTCGTTTCCCATCGAAAAGCTGCTGCACTACCGGATAGCCAAGCTCGGGAGAGCTGATATCCCGATTGAGCTGAACGGTGAGTTCAGACCTGATCTCAATGCCCAACTCCTTGCCTACCTCAACGATACCTCGCCAGCGGTCGTCTGAGTCAGAGCTGAAGGGTTGTCCTCGCATGAACGCGATACGACGGTGACCGAGTGAGTATAGATGAGTCAACGTTAGTTCGGCTGCACGGCGGTGGTCGAGCACGACATTCGTGACTCCTTCGATATGGCGATGCCCTGCAACAGCAACTACTGGCACGGAGAGCGAATGTTCGAGCGCCGTGTCAATGCAGATCAGCCCCTCGGCGCCCTTAGCAACCAGCTGCTTACTATATTGTTCGACCAAGTTTGGGCGATGTCGATGATGCGCTGTGAAGTAGAAGTAGCCTGCTTCAACCAGGTAATCACCAACGCCAGTCATGACCGCGGTGTGATATCCATCGCCAAGCTCGGGCACAAGAATACCGAGTGTCAACGTTCGTCGGCTGCGAAATGAGCGAGCGAGAAGATTTGGCTGGTAGTTGAACTCCTTCGCTGCTTCTTTGATCCGTCTCCGCGTCTCATCTGGAATCGAGCGTCCCGGTGTGTCATTCAGCACAACTGAGATCGTTGACGGATTCAAGCTTAGATAATGAGCCAGCTCCTTGAGCCTGACAGGGCTCCTGGGGAGTTTCGATTTAGCAGGAATATTTGTCTTCTTCGTCAATGTTCTGCCGGATAAATGTTGCCGTGCGATGGATTCATGTTCAGTTATTCATCTCTTGCCGCGCACACAATGTGCTTTGCAGAAATGAGGCGTGCAGAGGGGGCTTGCACTTAATAACTCATCGTATCTTAACCTGTTCTATTCAAGGAATATGGTTCGAGCGTCCTTTCGTCCTTCACGTTGTGAAATAAATCTGCCGTCATCATGTCCAAAGCAGGGTGGTGACCGAGTCATGGGGAAATTCCAGATTGAGCAACTGACCCCCAAAACGGCACGAAAGTTGACGATCAGCACCCTGATTCGACACGACGAGAATGTAACTGCCATCTGGGTTCTTCAGCGCTACGTGTTCCACATCAGTAAATGAGCCGTGCGATGCAATCACCTGAGCACCTCGCTCGATCACCTTGGAGTAGTGGGCGAACGCCCAATATTGGCCACTGCGAGTTATCTCGCGGGTCTTTGAGTCCAGCGTGACGACGCCGCCACAGGCAAACGGCCCGATGTTAGGCGAACCCTTTTCGTCGAGCACCAGGTTCCAACTGACGATGCAGCGCGCCCAGTTTTTCAATATCTGCGCAAAAGTGCTCGACCATTTGGTCCAGTCTGTCTCATAGCCCGGATGTGAGAGCTCAGGGCCACCCTCCGTCCAATAGGCATGCTTGGAGGGAAATGCGTTATGCACGCGGGTCATCGCGTCAGGAGTGCCCATGTAACCATGCCATGCAACCCCATCCACATATTTGTAGACCCCTGGATCGCTCAGAAGATCCAGGGCGCGGCCCCACAGGTCGTAGTTATGGTCGAGCAGCCAGATCTTGGTGTCGAGAGAAGCGCGTTCAAATGCTGGTCCCAGATGCTCTCTGATGAAAGCAGCCTCATACTCCTGCCCCCACTCGGCTGCGGGCATCCTGCCGTCCTGATCGGTGTCTACTTCATTCTGTGTCGTGGTGGCGCGAATTTTTACTCCTTCCGCTTGATAAGCCTGAAGGAACTTCACAAAATATTCTGCATATGAGGCGAAATAATGTTTTCGCATCGATCCACCCAGCATCGATCCGCCTGTTTTCATCCATCCGGGTGGACTCCAGGGAGCGGAAAACAGGAAGATTTCAGGATTGATGGTTTGAGCGATACGCAGGATGGGCAGAATGTATTCTCGATCGTGGGCTATGCTGAATCGCTTGAGTTCGGGATCGGGATCGGACCCATCATCGAAACTGTAGGCGGTGCGCGAGTAGTCGCTGGAACCAATGCAGGTACGTCCTACGGACAACCTCAGTCCGTCCGGCCCGACCAGTTCGGCCAGCAATTTCTGGCGCGCGTCAGGTTCCATCTCATTCAGCAGATAGCAGGATGCGTCGGTAAAGGCGCCGCCGAAACCGAGAATACTCTGAAAGGTCTGGGTCGCGTCGATTTCAAGGCCGGATTCCGAGGCTCCTGAGTCAGGTCTCCACCCTGAAATTTCTATCGGACTAAATCGTTTCTCTTGAGTCGTCATCCAGGCACGCACCACTCCAGACGCCGGCATCGCAAAATTACGCAGTACAGGGTTTTTCAGGCCAGAGGTGGAAGCGATTACAGCGGCACTCTGCTTGATAAAGCTGCGACGTGTATTCCAATGCATTGGTCAATATCCTGAGCTTCAAATGCCTGTATCTAACAGCACAACAAAGATTAAGACAATCGGTTTTTCTAATACTCTCAAAATTTTGAAGGTCAAAACGTCTGTTCGTCGCGCCAATATGTGGCCACAATGCATTCTTGGCACGCTAGGCATCATTACATAGACCAACGATTGTCTGCTGAAAAATTAAGGATATTTTCGCGCTTGACAATTGTTGCGGTGAGGCGCTGTAATGTGCAGCGCGGTTGTAGGGTGGTTTTATTTAACCGTCAAGACAAGCGATTGTCTAATGATTTTAATCACTGATATTCGTTGGAGTTGGATCCGGTGTTCATTAGCCGATCGATGAGCATGCCGGTTGAACTGGCAGATGAAAATGTCTGGATTGCAGCTACATCGAGCATGAAGCGTAAATGTATACGCGGTATTTGAAAGAAACTTTTTCGGAGGCAGTATATGAGAGATGCGATTCGTTGGAGTTTGTTATGTCTGCTGCTCTGCGCAAGCGGACTAAGCCTTGCCCAAAGCACAAATTCAGGAGATATTCGCGGCACAGTGACTGACTCTACCGGGGCTGTGATCCCCGGCGTGAAAGTCGCGGTACTGAACGTCGATACAGGTATATCGAAGGACTTTGTCACCAACAGCGACGGCCTGTTCGACACCTCTTCCATTGTGGCAGGAAACTATAAAGTCACTTTTACACGAGATGGTTTTGAGCAGCTTGTACGCGGCCCAATCACGCTCCAGGTTGGGGTAACAAACATAAGTGCCGTGCTGAATATAGGCTCGACCTCGCAGCAGGTCATGGTGACTGCAGATGTGCCTTTGCTGACGACTGAAACTGGGGCGCAATCCACCACACTGGACTCCCAGACGCTGACGGAGCTTCCGCAGGTAGGCAAAGGTCCGGATTGGTCGAGCTTCGTTATTCTGTTGCCAGGCGCTGCGGGCGTTCCCATGGGAGCACAGGGGGTCACAGGTACGGGTACTTCGAATGGCACGACGCTTGCTGTGAACGGTAACTTGCCCTTCAGCACGGTCCTTGCAGACGGCGCGACTACGACACTGCCGGCAAGCGCGAACTCTGATATCAACATTCAGGAAACTGTGCAGGAAGTTAATATCATGTCTGCCAATTTTTCTGCGCAGTATGGCATCGGCGGTACGCTTTACAACCAAATCAGCAAAGGTGGGACCGACAGATTCCATGGGTCCGCCTACGAGTATTTTCAAAATGATGCGCTGAATGCGTACAACTACACCTTCCCCGGACAGACCAAGACGAGGTCAACCCTTCGCTTTAACAATTTCGGAGGTTCAATCGGGGGTCCCATTCTCAAAAGGAAGCTCTTCTTCTTCTTCGACTTCGACAAGATCATCAATAACGGCGGCAATCCCACCGTAGCGTATACAATTCCCACTCCAGCCGTCATGGGCGGAGACTTCACTGGATATCCGACCCTTTACGACCCGGCTACGACAGTAGTTCAGCAGACGGGCACGGTTACCAATCCGGATGGTTCGGTATCGACATGCCCTTGCGTCAGTCGGACCTCTTTCGCGGATGAATACCATAACGGGAACAGGATCCCCGCTGGGCGGATTGATCCCGTCGCCGCAAATCTCCAGAAATTCTTCCCCGCTTCCAACGCGGCTGGGGTGCTCCAATCCAATGGCCTGCTTGCCAACAATTACACCTATACTTCGGGCGCTGGAAATCCGTTCACTCGGTATTTTGGACGCATGGATTATGATTTCAGATCTAACAATAGACTCACACTCTCCGTCACGGATGGAGACAATCCGGGCGAAAGCTTCGGCGCAGGTATCTGTCCCATCAATTGCCGAACGGGCGATGTAAGCAGGGTGAATGCCCAGGCTACAGACGTGTGGACCATTAGTCCATCTACGACCAACGAACTCAGGATGGGCTATACCAATCAGCTTAACTTCTTTGTGCCTGCGACGCTCGATAAGGGATACCCAGCCCAGCTTGGCTGGCAGTTCGCCAAAGCGGACAATTTCCCGAGCATTAATATCACGAACTATAATGCTGGCAATCTCAACAACAATGCCATCATTTCATCCGACATCAACGCGGTCTATAAAGAGCACTCCTTTGACCCATCCGATGTGGTTACGCTTGTTCGCGGCAAGCACGTTCTGCATTTCGGCGGCGAGTTCCTGATCTATCAGAACAACTCCACGGCCTGGGGCAATATCAATGCCGGGACGATGAGCTACACCGGTCAATATACGGCGCAGCACCTGGGCAACAGCGCAACCGGATTCAGCTATGCGGACTTCCTGCTTGGAGAGACGCAGAAATGGAATGCGAGTGAAACACCGGAATATGGCGGCCGGATGAAACTTCCGCAGTTGTTTGTCCAGGACGACTATAAAATTCGTTCAAATCTGACGTTAGATTTGGGCCTGCGTTACCAGATTCAAACTGGTTGGAGTGAGGTCCATGGCAATATGGCGTCATTCGATCCGACCGTGATGAACCCAGCTACTGCCACGCTGGGTGCCATGTGGTTTGGAACGACCAAAGCGAATGGCCGTTCACGTATTCAGTCTCCTGTCTACAACACGTTTCTGCCACGCGTTGGGTTCTCCCTTCTGTACGATCCGAAGACAACCATACGAGGCGGATTTGGTCTTTATGCCTATAACTGGAGTAACGATACTTATAACGGCGGGGTGATGGGCGGGGCTTTTGGTTCGCAAGGCAGCATAACCGATAATACCAGCGGTATTACTCCTGTTGTTAGTCTTTCCGGCACTGGAGCGAACCTCCCATTCTCTTCAAATTCGACCGATCCTACAGTATTTAATGGTCAAACCGTAAACTATGTTCAGTATCACCAGCCGGTAGGTGGATCCTATCAATGGAATGTAGAGATACAGCGCCAGCTGAGTTCAGATATGGTGGCTTCGCTTTCCTATGTTGCAAGTCATGGCCACAATCTGCCCTTCCCGGTCGACATCAACCAGGTTCCCGAGGCTAGCCTCTCCGCAAACGATCAAAATCTTCGGCCCTTCCCGCAATTTGGCTCGATTAATGCGACCGGAACCGTGCCTCACGAAAACGCAGTCTCTAACTACAATTCCCTGCAAGCTACCATCGATAAGCGATTCTCACACGGATTTAACTTCAGCTTCGACTATGTCTGGTCTCACTTCCTGTCAGACATCGATTCTTCCGGTTGGGGCAGTCATGCTGGCACTCAGAACGTCCAAAACTCTTTTGATCCGGCTGCGAACTATGGGAACTCTAACTTCGATGTCAGGAATGCATTCAAAGGCAGCGCTCTTTATGAATTGCCCTTTGGTAAAGGCAGGCAGTTCCTGAACAGTAGCGGGCTGCTCGATGCATTTATCGGCGGCTGGCAAACTTCAGGCACAATCGTCCTTCAGAGCGGTCAACCTTTTACTCCAACAATGGCTAGCGGCACGAACTCGTTTTCGCTGGCCGGTAACAACTTTGCCTGGTATCCCAACCAGATCGGGAATCCGATTCTTTCGCACCGTGGGGTCAGTCAATGGTTCAACGAGGCCGCTTTTGCAGTACCAGCCTCCGGAACCTTCGGGAACGTGAGACGGAATCAGCTCTTTGGGCCTGGGTTCGATCTCATCAACCTGTCCCTGGGCAAGACCTTTGACATCTGGGAGCAGGTTCGCATGCAGATTCGTGTTGATGCGGATAACGCATTCAATCACCCGAATTTCTCAGAACCTTCCACGAACCTACAGGTCGGGTCAAATGGTGCGATTACAACCGGTACCTCGCAGATTACGGGTCTGTCCAATCCAACCCGTGCCCTGCAGCTCTCAGCACGCATCACTTTTTAAATTGAAACCTCCTAATTGTCTTAAGAGACGGCAGAATATGCCGTCTCTCTCTTTTTTGGGGATCGTACGTTGTATATGATCTGGATGTCATGAGTACAAAAAGAGGCGTTGTTGTTGCCGGAATTATTCTTCTTGCGGGTTTAACCTTATGCTTCTCCCAGACGCCAGAGAGCATCAGCCAGCAGATTGAGATGCACAGTCAGAAAGCTCAGGCTTTTCTTCGTGAGAGGAGGCCTGACCTTGCAATTCCAGAATTGCAGGCTGTAATCGCGCTCGATCCGAAAAATGTCGACGCGCGCGCCAACCTCGGTGTCCTTTTGTTTTTCCGTGAAGACTATGCAAAAGCAACTCCCGAACTGCGGGCAGCACTAACCCTGCGACCCGACCTTCCAAAAATTCAGGCTCTCCTCGGCATGAGTGAAAAACGGGGCGGAGATCCCGCAAATGCTCTCAAAGATCTGGAAGCGTCTTTTCCGATGATCTCGGAGAAGGGCATTCGCGTGGAAGCAGGTATGGAGTTGATCGAGCTTTACACCGCCAGCAATGATTTGGATAAAGCCGCAGCCATTGTCGGGCAGCTCCGGCAGACAGAACCGGAAAACAAAGAAATTCTTTATGCTGCTTACCGAATCTATTCTGACCTCGCTGGCGAAGCGATGCTGAGTCTTTCGCTGGTTGCGCCAGGTTCAGCGCAAATGCACCAGGTGATGGCGCATGAGGAGGCAAGACAGGGTAATGACGCTGCTGCGATTGCTCAGTTTCGCAAAGCGATTGCAATCGATCCAAAGCTTCCGGGTATTCATTTTGAACTCGCCGAGTTGCTTGCCAACTCACAGGATATAAAGACAAGAGACGAGGCAGAAGCAGAGTACAAAGCTGCTCTAAGCGAAAACTCGCTCGATGAGAAAGCGCAATCCAGGCTGGGCGATATCTATACAAAGCAGGGCGATCTTCAGAAAGCCTACGATGCCTATTCCCAGGCAGTGCGCTTGCAGCCTAACGACCCGGATGCAAATTTTGGATTGGCCAAAACGTTGATCGCCATGGAGCAGCCGGCGAAGGCACTGCCGATTCTGGAGCATGCCGTTCAGCTCGACCCGACTAATTCTGCAGCCCATTTCCGCCTAAGCACTCTCTACCGTCAGCAGGGGCAGACAGAGAACGCAAAACGCGAGGTAGAAGAGTACAAAAAATACAGGGAAATGAAGGAAAAGCTGCAGGTACTCTATAAGGAAATGCAGATACAGCCAAGCGTGACATCGAAAGACGAGCCGAGCGAACCGGAAAGCAAAAACCATCAATAACTGTATGCAGCGGCTGAAATACGGTGTTTGCGTCCGAAGATTCGCGACGACCTTGTCGCTTGCAGTCACGATACTTTGTCACTCTCAATGGGGCAGCGGGCAGCAGCCTGGTATCCATTCCTCAAAAGAGCAGCCGGAACACCAGAACACTTCGCTCCCGGAATTCGTCGACATCACAAACTCCACCGGCATTAAATTTGAGCATCTTTCCAGCCCCGAGCAGCGTTATATCGTGGAATCAATGGGCGGAGGCGTTGCTCTGATCGACTATGACCACGACGGTTGGCCAGATATCTATTTCACGAATTCGCAGAGTGTCGAAATGGCGCTTTCCGGCAAGAAAGCTCGGAGCGCGCTTTATCACAACAATCATGATGGAACATTCACGGATGTAACAGACAAGGCAGGCGTCGGATATCCTTGCTGGGCCATGGGCGTGGCCGTGGGTGATTACAACAACGACGGACTGCCCGATCTTCTGGTCACTTGTTTCGGAGGGGTTGTTCTCTATCGCAATAATGGCGATGGCACTTTTACCGACGTTACAAAGTCGGCAGGGCTCAATAAGGATTCAGCGTGGGCCACTGGCGCGGCATTCGGCGATTACGACGGCGATGGATGGGCAGACTTGTTTGTTTCGCATTACGTTGATTTTCATCTAAATGATCTTCCTGCGTTTGGCTCAAGCAAGACTTGTAAATATCGTGGCATTGATGTGCAGTGCGGTCCGCGCGGACTGAAGGGCTCGCCTGACAATCTCTATCACAACAATGGAGACGGAACGTTCACAGATGTCTCGGCAGCGGCAGGAGTTGATGATCCGCAGCATTTCTTCGGGCTGACTGCAGTCTGGTCCGATTTTGATAACAATGGCCGCCTCGATCTCTTTGTAGCCAATGATAGTCAACCGAACTACCTCTACCGCAACAATGGGAACGGCACATTCACCGATGTCGCCCTGGATGCGGGCGTGGCAATGAGTGAAGATGGGGCCGAGCAGGCCAATATGGGTATTGCCGCAGGTGATTATCAGCACACAGGGCGCATGTCTCTTGCCGTAACACACTTCGATCATGAGTACGCAACACTGTTTCGCAACGACGGACAGATGAGTTTTACCGGGGTCTCTGAAGCATCGGGAATTGCACCTGGCACACGCTCCTATGTTGGATGGGGAGACTGCTTCTTCGACTTCAATAATGATGGATGGGCCGATCTGTTTATCGTGAATGGGCACGTCTATCCCCAGGTCGATAAGGGACAAATCGGCTCGATGTACCACGAGCCGAAACTGCTGTTTCTTAATCAGCAAAACGGGACATTCAAAGACATCAGCAAACTCGTCGGACCAGCGATTCAGATACCTCAGGTAAGTCGCGGCCTTGCGATGGGAGATTTGTTTAACGACGGCAGTATCGAAATTGTTGTCGAGAATCTGACTGGGCAGCCGATGATTCTTCAGGCTCAGGGAGGCAAGCAAAACCACTGGATCAGCTTTGCCCTGGAAGGTACCAAGAGCAATCGGCTCGCGCTCAATGCGCGAGTCAAAGCTACCGCTGGCGATTTGGTTCAAACAGGCGAAGTGCTAAGCGGCGGTAGTTATTTATCGCAAAATGATCTGCGTATTCATTTTGGACTTGGAGATCACACGCGAGTCGATAAAGTGGAGGTGTCATGGCCCGACGGCAAGAAGGACACCTTAAATAACCTGGAAGCGGACCGCTTTTATTCTGTCCGCGAAGGCGATGGAATTATTTCGTCTCAGCAAGCACAAACAGCGAAGACAAAATCTCCCTGAATGCATTGCGCAAAAACAATAAGACAAACGATTGTCTCAAGGCTATGCTTGAGGGCTTGCGCTTGACAGCATTTGGCTCAAAGTGCCTAATGATTGACGGCTCAAATAAAACACTCTCGCTGATGGTTAAGGGAAACCACTACAAAGCACGCCCGCACGTCCAAAATTTGGACGCAGCAATGAAAAGTGTCGCACGGAGGATGGATGCTGTTGAAGTTCGGACGATATTTGCTGATTGCTTGTCTGGTTCTTTTCGTGTTTTCGGTAAACGCACAACATAAAGGCGATGTTGCGGTATGGCTGACAACTGCCGATCGAGCTTCGTTATTTTCCCGACAGACAAGTCCACTACATTTTGGGACGCCGAAAGACGCGATTCCTACGATCGATGTGGACGACAAGCAGACATTTCAATCGATCGACGGTTTTGGATTTGCCTTGACTGGTGGGAGCGCGCAGCTTCTTATGCGCATGGAAGCGCAGCAGCGTTCGAATCTTTTAAGAGAACTCTTCTCGCCAGAAGGGAAAGGAATCGGGGTTAGTTACCTGCGCGTCAGCATCGGGTCTTCTGACATGAACGACCATGTATTTACATACGATGATCTGCCGCCGGGCGAGAAGGACATGGATTTGTCCAGGTTCAATTTTGGCCCGGATCGCGCGGATGTCATACCCGTCTTGAAAGAAATTCTTGCGATTAACCCGCAGATCAAGATATTAGGCTCTCCGTGGTCGGCGCCATCATGGATGAAGACAAATGAAAACCCAAAGGGAGGAAGCCTAAAGCCGGAATATTACGACACCTATGCCCAGTATTTTGTGAAGTACATCGAAGGCATGAGGGCGGAAGGTATCAAGATCGACGCCATCACCATTCAAAATGAGCCCTTGAACGATAAAAATACCCCGAGCATGGTAATGCAGGCTAAGGAAGAAGCTGCTTTTATCAAGCAATCGCTAGGACCGGCCTTTCGCAAAGCTGGAATCACAACGAAGATCATTCTTTACGATCACAACTGTGATGTGCCCGAATATCCGCTTGAAATTTTGAACGATCCCGAAGCAAGACAATATGTCGACGGTTCAGGCTTTCATTTGTATGCGGGCGAAATAATCGCAATGTCAAAAGTGCATGACGCTTATCCAGATAAGAATCTGTATTTCACCGAGCAGATGGTGATTGAAGACAAAGGTGATTCTGAATTGGAAATAGCATCACCTGTACAACGATTGCTCGTAGGCGCCACACGAAACTGGAGCCGCAACGTTTTGTTGTGGAACCTCGCTGCAGATCCTGAAAACAAGCCTCATACCGATAATGGCGGATGTCCCATATGCCAGGGCGCCATCACACTTGACGGCAACAAAGTAACCAGAAATATCGCATATTACACGGTCGCTCACGCCTCAAAGTTTGTGCGTCCAGGGTCGGTTCGCATTCAATCCAATCTTCTCGATGACCTGCCAAATGCGGCCTTCAAAACACCGGATGGAAAAAGAGTTTTGATTGTTGTGAACAGCAGTAAATCCTCGCAGACATTTCAGATTCACTATCGCAATAAGGGCGTGACATCGACATTAAGTGCAGGGGCTGTGGGAACATATGTCTGGTAAGACGGGGAATCAAAGACAAAATACTACGCAATGGCTCTCGCAGCAGCTAGTGCAGGAAAAATCCAAAATAGTGGCCCTTACCCTTCTGGCGCTCTTCGGTGTAAGCTTGTGCTCGTCGGCCGCATCTTATTACCCGCTTCGTCTTGACGATCCGAAGGCCGTCTATCTGACAAAAGACAAATTTCCGGTTCACGGCGATGGCGTCGCCGATGACAGCGACGCGCTACAGCAGGCAATCGATAGGGTGCAGGAAACATCGCAACAGGGAATTGTCTTTGTTCCCGGAGGACGCTATCGCATCAGCCGGACGATCTATGTTTGGCCCGGCGTGCGGATCATTGGATATGGCGCGACCCGCCCAGTCATTGTCCTTGGAAAAAATACTCCAGGCTTTCAGCAGGGCATCGCTTACATGATGTTCTTTGCCGGGGGAAGGCCCGGGCATGAAGGCGCTGGGCAGCATCGCACTCAGACAAGACATGCATCCGATCAGCCTTTTCCCGGAACCGTTCCTCCGGCAATGGATGTGATCGATGCGAACCCGGGAACCTTTTATTCGGCAATGAGCAACATCGATTTCGAGATCGGTGCCGGAAACCCCGCGGCGGTAGGTATTCGCTTTCACATCGCGCAGCACTGTTTTCTCACGCACATGGATTTCCACATAGGGTCGGGGCTGGCGGCATTGCACGATGTCGGCAACGAAGCAGAGGATCTGCATTTTTACGGCGGTCGATACGCGATCATGACCCGCAAACCGTCTCCGGGATGGCAATTTACTTTACTGGACTCAACCTTCGAGGGGCAAAGCGAAGCCGCGATAAAAGAGCATGAAGCTGGCTTGACGCTGGTCCGCGATCAATTCAAGAATGTCCCGGCTGCAATTTCGATTGACCCTGGCTATGCGGAAGAGCTTTGGGTGAAAGACTCGCGTTTCGAAAACATCAGCGGCCCGGCGCTCACAATCAGTAACGAAAGCAATGCCAGAACAGAGATAAATCTTGAAAATATTGTGTGCCGGCATGTGCCTTCTTTTGTTCTTTTTCGAGAAGGCGGAAAGAAGATCGATGGATCGGGCGAAATATATAAGGTCAGTGTTTTTTCGCACGGGCTGACCATCGCCGATACTAACGCGAAAGCCGAAATTCAAACTGCATTTCGAAGTGAGCCTCTCAGCAATTTTCCGGCAGCTGAACCGCCTGCGATTCGCGATCTTCCCGAGCGGAAAACATGGGTGAATCTGCGAACACTTGGCGTGAAGGGTGATGGAGTTACCGACGATACCGCCGCTATCCAGAAGGCGATTAATGAGCACGCGGTCATCTATATTCCCACCGGGCGCTATCTTGTCAGCGACACCATCACACTTAAGCCGGATACCGTGTTAATCGGCCTGCATCCCAGCACAACTCAGTTCGATCTGGCGGATTCGACGCCGGGTTTTCAAGGGCCGGGTACTCCCAAGCCTTTGCTGAAGACCCCCCAGGGCGGGACGAATATCGTAACCGGCATTGGGCTTTATACTGGCGGAATCAACAGCCGTGCAGTCGGCGCGATGTGGATGGCAGGCGCAGACTCTCTGGTGGACGATGTCCGTTTCCTCGGCGGTCACGGGACAAATAATCCTGATGGCACTCGCAGCAATCCATATAACAACGCCCATACTGCAGATCCCGACATTCACCGTCGATGGGATGGACAATATCCAAGCCTCTGGGTCACCAATGGTGGTGGCGGCACGTTTGCCAACATCTGGACACCGGATACGTTTGCACAGGCGGGTCTCTATGTTTCTGATACCGAAACGCCGGGTCACGTGTATGAGTTGTCGAGCGAGCATCACGTTCGCAATGAAGTGAAGCTAAATCGCGTTTCCAACTGGGAGCTCTTTGCTTTGCAGACGGAAGAGGAGCGGGGCGAAGGCCCGTTTGCGCTTCCTTTAGAGATTGATCACTCGAAAAATATCCTGGTCGCAAACTATCATTCGTACCGCGTAGTTAGCATGTTTCAACCATTTCCATATGCGGTCCGTATAGCGCATTCGCAAAATATTCGATTCCGGAATTTGCACGTTTACAGTGACAGCAAGGCATCGTTCGATAGTTCAGTGTTTGACCAGTCGCACAATGCGGAGATTCGCTTCCGCGAGATTGGATCCCTCACGCTGTCGGGTGAGGATACAGCTCCTCAGCCACTCGCCGCATCTTCAGG
>Ga0210391_10001641_pt1 | contig 20095 bp, 15 predicted proteins | sample IncBWC12OmetaG_FD_160573 | JGI IMG/M metagenome (GOLD analysis project Ga0210391, IMG submission 160573) | Forest soil microbial communities from Barre Woods Harvard Forest LTER site, Petersham, Massachusetts, United States - Inc-BW-C-12-O ...
TAGTGCAGCGCGCTCAGCGAAGCGGCGGAAAAATCCGTTGCCGCCAATACATTGTTCCACTGCGAAAAGTCTCTCGGCTCCTGCGGATCGTCCGCAGCCACCGTCAGAATCGGACACGGCGAATGAGCCAGCAGTTGCCGCGTCACCGCGCCCAGCGCCGCTCGTCCTGCGCCGGTGATCGCCTTCGTTCCCAGAACCAGCAGCGCAGCCTTGTGGTCCCGCAGCGACAGCAAAATGCGCTCGCACACCAGCCCGGTTTCCACCCGCGAGTGCACCGGGATACCGAGCTTCCGCACCTCCGCTTCAATGCGCGCCAGCTCGTCGTGAGCCGCCGTATCGCGATCGATCGCTGATGGCGCTCCATCGGGAAACGCGTAACCCACCGGATCGATAACGTGGATCAGCAGCAGCATCGCGTGCTGCCGCCGCGCAATCGCCTGCGCGCACCGCAGCGCCGCCGATGACTCCTCTGAGAAGTCAGTCGCAGCCACAATGGTTCTGAACGGAAACGGCCGTGCACTACTTAGATATGTCGTCTTTTCACTTTTCTTCGATTTGAATTTGTTGGAAGCCGTCATGGCTCAGGCCCTCATTTCTGCTGTTTGGGCTGTCCCTGACCCTACGCTGCGTCAGCAGAGAGGACCGTGACGATGGTCACCTGAATTTGTGACTCGAAACACACCGCACGTTGCCCCGTCATCTCAGCCAACCATGCGTTCCATCTCTGTCGCTCGCAGAATCACGATCGTCGACCCGTGCCGCACGATCAGCTCATCGCGCTCGAACTGGTTTAGCAGCCGCGTCACCGTTTCCCGCGAAGTTCCCGCCATGTTGGCCAGTTCCTCATGCGTCAGCGCCATCGTGAACCGCAACTCCGGCTTGCCGCACGAACCGGTACGCGCCCAGTCCAGCAGCAACTGTGCCAGCCGTCCCGCTGCCGAACCCGACAGCGCCAGCCGCCGCGCATCCAGAAACACTTCATGGTATTCGCGCGCAATCACCTGCGCTGCCTGCCGGCTCACGTTGCCAAACTGCCCCAGAAATTCCAGAAAGTCTCGCCGCCGCACGCTGCGAATCTGGCACGGCTCCAGCGTCTCCGCCGTCACTTCGTACGGAATATCGTTCAGCGTCGCCGTCAGCCCCAGCACATCGCCCGGCGTCGCAATCTTCAGAATCATCGTGCGCCCGTCCCGCGACGTCGCCGACAATTTAATCTGCCCGCTGCATACTACAAATATCCCGGAAGCGCGCTGCCCTTCCTCAAACACAATCGACCGGCTCGGATACGCGATCTGCATCGCAATCTCGTCAAAGCGCTCAATCGCGTTTTCCGGCAGGTTGCAGAAGATGCGGTCTGCCCGTTCCGTACATTGTGCGCAGCGGTCCGCCACCTGGCGCGCGTTCGTATTCGAATTTTTCGCAGTCACAGGCATTGGATTTCACGCCTCCGGCGTGTGCGTATCCCCGATGCGTTCGCTCTTCTTCCTTGAGTTCCCTGAGCGCCGCATCTGTTTCTCATACCGTCAATTCAAAAACCTCTAGCCGAATACAACCGGAGCCTCCTCGTGCCTGTGCTCCGCCTTCATCTTTTCCGGATCCCCATGCACCCGGAGCGAGATCACCGGACACGGCGCCGACACCAGAATCTTGTAGGCCGCTGGCTCCGTTCCCGGCAGCCAGCTGTGCGACGGCGCATGCACGCCCAGCACAATCAGTCCTGCCTGCACCTCATCCGCCGCGTTCAAAATTTCCGAAACTACAGACCCCACCCCGATCTTCACCTGCACCTGCGTCGATGGCGCAGCCTCTTCCGGAATCAGCCGCTTCAGCTCTTCTGTCGCCGCCGTCACGGCCCGCACCGGATCTCGCGACACATGCGGCGCCGGCGGAATCACATGCAGCAGCACCACTCGCGAGCCAAACTGACGCCCCAGCGTGAACGACAAATCCGCGCTCGTCTGATGCATCCCCGCGAGCGAGACCGGATGCAGAATCGTCGATGGCGAACGCGTCGCTCCTTTGTGCGCCCTCGGTCCAACCGTGCACACCGGAATGTCCACGGCCTCCAGCAACTGGCGCGCCACCGATCCCAGCACAAACTTCTTCAATCCGCGCCGGCCGTGCGTGCCCAGAATCAACCGTCCCGCACCAGCGTTGGCCACCACTTCCGCAACTACATCCGGCACAAATCCGTGCCGCACCGCAGTCGTGCATTCCACGCCCTGGTCGCGCACCGCGCGCGCCAGGTTCTCCAGCATCAGCCGCGCGTCCCGATCCAGCCGAAGCGGATCGTAGTACGGAATCGCGCCCGACTCCATCGGCACCGATTCATGCGGTAAAACCGCATGCACCAGAATCAGCGATGCGCCACTGGCTTTCGCCTGCGCAATCGCGTGGGGAAGCAGATATTCCGTGTCCGTCAGGTCCGTGGATACAACAATCTTGCCCGGCGCGGCGAATGAGGTCGCGAGGTGGTTCTGCGGGAGGGTCATAGCTTTCTCCTCCCAGCGTTGCGAGCGCTGGATGACCTTAGTTTCGTGTCCACTCTGCGCGACCGGCTGTGCTTACGCGCACATGTCCGTGTGATGGCCGTCACATTTCACGGGCACCGAAGTGGCGCCCTCTCGCGGCTGTCCGAGCCTTCGCTTCAACAGAGCGTCGGCGAACGCGCGGAAAACCCGCTCCAAATACAACGAAAACCGCGTAAATACTGGGCTTTTCGCTGGTTTGACCCGAACCCAGCGGATTGTTAAAATCAAACTGCGGGGTGGAGCAGTCCGGTAGCTCGTTGGGCTCATAACCCAAAGGTCGGTGGTTCAAATCCACCCCCCGCAACCAACCGAATCAGCAGCTTACGATTCGCCAGCCGCTCCGACAAACTCCCATAAACTCCCAATAAGAAAAATTGCCGTTTAGGCGCTCGCCTGCACTGGGCGGAGCACCATCTCGACAACCTTCCCGTTCGCTTCTCGTTTTGATGACGACATCGCCTGTCCGTAGATGTTCATCGTCGTCTGGATCGAGGCATGTCGCATCAATTCCTGCTGCACCTTCATCGGAGCTCCGGTTTCGTCCAGCCACGAACGATACGTGTGGCGGAACGTGTGCCAGCCAATCGCGTTGTACCGACCGGCCTCCGTCCTGCGCTCTTCGTGGATCAGAAGCCGCTTGCCATTCGGTGTAGGTCCATCCTGTCGGCACCACGCTCCGGGAACTGCCGCGCACTTCGGACATGCAACCAGGCAGCAACCTGCGGGGCGGAGGTGACGCTTTTGGATCTCCGTCGGATGGTAGGGACGCTTCGTAACGGGATTGGCAAAGACCCAGCCGGCCTCGGTCGAGACCGCCTGTTTGGCCCACTCCCGCACGATCCCGGTCAATGAAGGATGCAAAGGAACGTAGTCCTGGGAGTATTCGGTTTTGACATCGTCTACCCGCCCGCTCACGAAGCTGCGCTGAACGAGGAGTTGATGTTTGTCAAAATCGAAGTCGTCCCACTGAAGCGCCGCGATTTCGCTGACGCGAAGTCCGAGACATTGGGCGATGTACCCCATGGTCCGATATGGCTCGGGCAATATCCCGACGATCAAATCGAACTGTTCCACAGTCAGAATCATGGGCCTTTGACGGCGCTTGCTGCCGTCTCTTACCCGCACCAAACTGATGGGGTTTCTCTGCTCAGAAAAAAGCTCCCAGCGTGTTGCGCACTCGAACATGAGGTGCATCACGCTGCGGATATGAGCTCTGGACTTCGGCGCCATGGGGAGCTTCTTCAACCAGTCTTCGACCGCCATCGGGCGGATACGGTCGAGCAGATAATCACCCCATCGTGGCTTCAGATGGTTTTTGATATTCGATCGATAGGACTTGGAAGTGGAATAACGTTCTGGTAATTCCTCTCCAAGGTAACGGTCGCATATCGCGCCAAACGTCACCACGGCCATGCGCTGCTGTGGGGTTTCAGAATTGAGTTTGAGGAGAAGAGCTTCGACGGCTTTTTGCGCGAGAGCTTTGGTTCTGTACTTATCAACGGTGCCAACGGTGCAGGTTCTCCGCTGACGAGCGCCCCTCTCCGTTGACTCGTAGTACCGAAACTCCCAGGCGTCGCCACCCTTCGCCCGTTTCTTAAGCGTGAGACTTCCGAATTGATAACGTGCACGTTCCATCAAGGTTCCTTCCCTCGACTTCACGGCACGAATGGCTGGCTCCAGCGTACCGGATCCGGACCGTGGGAAACCAGTGCAAAACTCGGCCGAAAATCGACGGGATTTGCGTTCAGCTCGCTATGTTGTGCTGCTGAATCCATTCGGTCAGCGCCGACGGCACGAACCGCCACAGTTTGCCAACTCGTACACCGGAAATTTCACCGCGAAGCACCATCCGCTGCAGAGTCCGCGGGTGAACTCCCAGGAACTGGGCAGCCTCGTGGCTGTCCAGAAGTGGAGCGGAGCCTGGACCAAAAAAGTTGGATAGGACGCGTTCTGAAGCTACTGGCTTCCGCAGTTCGGACATGATTCCTCCTCCGGATCGGCGAACTTGAGAAGCTCCCGACCACGAAACGGATAGAAGCGGCAAAGGCCACAGTTATGCCGGCATGCAACCCGCTGTTGCTAACCTTGGCGTAGGTAGGAGTTGCTGTCCAATTCCATTTGGTTTCGAAGATATTCCAGCATGGAATGCGACCTGTATCGACGGCAGAAGGTTCTGGCAGCAGAAAACCCAGAACGGCGCATCTTATTGGCTAGGCAGTCTGCGAAAGGTTGCCTACGGCCCCGTACCAGGGAAGGTTCCCTGCACCGCAATGTGGAGCGAATTGACCCGGCCAGCAATCATTTCGAGGGCTCCCCGATTGATCCCAGGTTGAACGGGGGTACCCAATGGCGCGCAACGAAATTCGACTGATGGAAGCGGCGATTGCCCTTGCAGAGGAGCTGAATTTCTCAAGAGCCGGGCATCGACTGGGTATCACCCAACCAGCGATTACCAAACAAGTGGCGGAACTTGAAAGCCGCCTTGGTTTCGGCCTCTTTGAGCGAGATCATCAGTTGGTGACGCTCACCGAAGCAGGTCGAGCCTTCGTTGAAGAGGCGCGGCTGGCAATTCTCCACAGCGAAAGGGCTATCCATGCAGCCAGGGCGGCGCTCAACAGGGCGGAGGTGATTCTTCGCGTGGGAAGGTGCCCATACACCGACCCATTTCTGACCTCGATGATACTGTCCGTGCGCCTTCCACTCTTCCCCCAACTTAAGGTTGAAATGTGCAGTGGTTTCTCCTGGGATCTTGTCCACGAAGTTCTTGCTGGAAAACTTGATCTGGCTCTCGCAACAGAACCGCCCGTCTCGCCCAAGCTTTCGGTGACAAAAGTAGGGGAAGCGCCTTTTTATCTTGCTGTTGCGGAAGACAATGAGATTGCGGACCAACCCGCGTTGGGAATGAAGGATCTGGACGGAGCCAATTGGGTATTGTTTGGACGACGGCTTCACCCTTCCCTCTACGACTCAATCATGAGGCTCGCTGACGAGTGCTCCGTGCACCCGCGCGAAATTCATCACATCATGCTTCCGGAAGAGGCTTACCACTTTGTCTCGGACAATAATGCAATAGCATTTTTGACGAAAGCGGGCGCTATCAGGATCGCTCGCGACGGCGTCACAATTCGGCCGTTGGCGGAAGAACAACTCACTCTGCGGACATATTTGACATCGCGATCCGACAATAATTCAAAGGTGGTGAGCGAGATGGTGCGCGGTTTCGGCAGGAAAGTCAACGCCCTTGAACGTGATATTCAAATGACTCTGCCGCTCGCGGGATGAAAACTTTATTTGTCCAAGTCAGCGTCTTCCTTCTTCAGAATCCTGATATTAATCGGACCGGATCTCGCACACTGCGGACAGGTGATAACGCCGGTAGACGTGGCCTTCATGTCGATTTGATTCGCCCTAACGATGAAACCGCATTTCGGGCATTGATGAACGTGTTCCCATTCGACCTGTTCCGTCATTGCCATCTCACTCCATGGAGATTGCTGAATTGTACGGTCGCTTTTCAAGGGAAAGCACTGATAGCCTTGACTTAGAGGATCCCTCTCTTCACCCAGAGGGTACGCTCGAATTAGCTCGAGTCTCATCCCATGTTGCGGTCGGTGCGGAGATTTCCACGGTTGGACGGGACACATTTCCTATCCACATTGAAGATACCAACATATATAAGTGAGAAGCATCATTCCAAAGTGGTATTGACGACTCATCAAAGCGAAATCCAATTTTATGCTAGGCGACCAAACCTAAAACCGAATACCAAGGTAGCCCTCTCCGTGCCTCTCGCGGCTCGCTCATTCACGTATTTGGGATTGACCATCGACACGTCTTCTACATCGTTACTTCCGCCGAGACTGCCGAAAAACCCGTAGGCCGAAGGATGTCAACCACTACTCTTCTGATTTCAGGATTAGCAGGCGCAACGTGAACAGTAACCCTTTGTCCAGGTGGGGCGGGACCCAGTGAATGCATCTGGCCTTCCATCGGCAGATCGTCATAGCCATAGAAAACCCAGCGTACCGAGTAATCGCGGAGTTCGTAGCCTGACAGAGCCTTGCGCGTTTCGATCTGCAAAGTGAATCCACCCTCCGATTGGGTCAGGAACAAATTCCTGATGGGGCTGGACTGCTGGCGCAGCGCGTCAAAAGAAGGTTTGCGATTCCCGTAGAGATCGACAACGCCGTGGACCCTCTGGCGGAAAGCGCCTGTGCCCTTATCCCCGACGAGTGTCCGATAGTCGTTGTAGTCGAAATATATTGCTCCCGCGACTTCGCCGGATTCACGAAGCACCTGGGTGTGCTCGTTGACGATTTTCGCGCGATTCTCATCCCCGGGCTGAATGGCTGGCTGGCATTCACACCAGCCGTATTCCGATACGACGATGGGTTTGTTTGGGAATGCATCGCGTATCCGTGCAAGATATTGACGAACCTCCTCAGGCCCGCCGGGATACCATCTCCCGAAATACTCGTTCGCTGAAATGAAATCGAAGTCTCCCGCCATGTCCTGTTCGGGGTGCTCGCGCAGGGTGTGGGAAGCGTAGGTCAGCAAGCGCCGGGAGTCGAGTTTGCGCGCTTCCTGAGCCAGAGTTTGCGCGAACTTCCTGGATTGTGGGTTCTTCCCGTTGACCTCATTGCAAAGCCCCCACGAGACGATGCAGGGGTGGTTACGATCTCTGCCGACCATCTCGCGTAATTGTTCCAGCCCGTTTGCTTCAAGTCGGGAGAGGAGATCTGCTGAGATGTTCTCAAAGGTGAAAGATCCCCATGCCGGCACCTCTTCCTGCATCAGGATCCCGTGTCGGTCGCAGAAATCCAGAACCCGCCTATCTTGGGGCCAATGTACGCGGGTAAAGACACAGTTCAGTTCTTTCATGTCGCGATGATTTGCATCGATCCACTCAGTCTGCTCCGCCATTCCAAACTTGGGATTGCTGCCCGCCATTCTCTCCACGCCCATCAGCGAGACGCGCTCTCCATTCAGATAGAACGATGTGTCGCGGATTTCGAATTGACGTATGCCGAAATGATCGCCGAGCGTGTGGGCGCATTCGTCCGAGAGGGTTGAAACATCTGCCCAATAAAGGTGAGGAGCGTCGAAGTGCCAGAGCGTGGCAGATTCAAGGTGAACCGGGTCGAGGTCAACTATCGTCGTCGCACCGGGCGGAATGCGTCGCTCGCTCACAACCTGAGAATTCTGCAGGGCCGTTGAATCATCTGGCCGTATAGTGGCGGATACTTGCGTGGTGACTTCAGACATGAGCGTGTTGCGGATTGCCGCGGTCACTGAGACGCGCGCCGTTCCGCGCTTGAGATCCGGTACAGCGTCAATATCCACGCGATCGATGAAGACAGGAGGTGTTATCAGTAAATGCACCGGACGAATAATCCCACCATCGTTGGCCCAATCGAAGGATTTCATCCGGGGAAGCATCGTGTCGGAGAAAGAATTGTCGACCCGAACGGACAGTTCGTTCGTCTGGCCATATTGCAAGTGGGCAGTGAGATCACAGGTGAATGCTGTGTAGCCTTTCCCAACATGCTCGCCGACTGGCGCGCCGTTCAGAAAAATGCGTGCGGAATGGAAGACGGCCTCAAACTCAGTCCGGACGAAGCTGGCCCGCCATTCCTTTGGCGCGAAGATCTTCGTGCGATACCACGCGACTCCGACATATTCGGGAAAACCACCGATAGCCTGCCAGGTGTGTGGTACTCGGACAATTTGCCACTCTGAATCATCTACCGCAAGGTTCGACGGAGATCTCGACGCGGCGGGATCAAGGCGGAACTCCCACCCTTCCCCCAAGGGAACGACCTCAGTGGCAGAGCGTCGGAACTGCCGGTCATCTGACCCGCCAAGACCTGCGGGCACAAAAAGCGCAGCGGCAGCACCCAGAAACGGCGCACGGGTAAGAAGCTTTCGTCTCGAGATCATGTGCGGCTATTTGACCTGAAAATTGCTTGAAGTTTATGAAAAAAGAGAAGCCCGGGACGCAGCCCGGGCTTCGTCGGAAGGCATGGTCAGAATGTAAGTTTAAGTGCCATTTGTCCCAGACGTGCGGCTTCCGCGCCCGACCCAGTAATTTGCCCCTCGCCGCCGCCGGTGTTTACGCCGGACGTGCTGATTTGATTGCCGGGGTTGGGAGCGCCAAAACTCGGCTGGTTAAAGGCGTTGAACATCTCCCACCGGAACTGCAGGGTATAGCGCTCTTTGTAGGTCCAGTTTTTGTCGATGCCGGCGTCGGTGTAGTCGAGCGGCGGCGCAGTCATAATGTTCTTGCCTGAATCTCCAAACGTGCCTGGAGCATTCTCTTTGAACGCATTGATGTTGAAGTAGTGATTCAACAGTTCGACTTCCCACCCTGGCGGACATTGAGGGATACGCCTTGCACTCGGTCAGCCCGATCTTCGTATTGTTGGGAATCAGAATTATTGCCGCCGAATCCTGCGCTGACGCCGAAAGGAAAGCCGGATTGTGCAGTAATGATTGCGCTGACCTCCCAACCGCCCAGCGCTTGCCTCATGGCAAAATTGTGCCCCTTTAACGAGGGAGTTGTGTAGATGAAGTTGGAGACGGAGCGAAACGGTATATTTTCACTGGATATTCCATGGCTCCACCCGAGGTTGAAGGGATCGCCCAGTTGATTCGTGCCGTAGGTGATGTTGGCAGACGACGCCACGTCCAGGGTTTTCGACCACGAGAAGTTTGTCTGGAACTGGAGCCCATGACTCAGCCGCCGTTCGAGGGAGGATGCCGAGCGGTCCGCGCTCGGCCAGTTCTTCTATGGAGAGTGTCATCCACGGCGGATTCTCGATGCGGAAGTGGAAGCCGGGCGGGAGTTTCCCGGCCTCCGTGAGCATGAGGGATACGGTTCGCATCAGGCCACCCCCGCAACGGCCTCGGCCTCCGGCTGGACCTCGTTCTCCTCCGGCTCCCGGGTCTCCAGCGCGCCCAGGATGATGGCGGAAGTACGCTGGACGATTTCGAGACTTTCGGCCAGCAGTGCGGCGTTGCCCTTGTACAGCTGGATGTAGTCGCTGGATGCGGTTCCGATTTCGAGACCAATCGCCTGACCCACGATGAAGGCGACGGCCTCGGCTTCCGTCTCCCGCACCACGGCGGTGGTCATGGTGCGCCGCTCGGCCTTGTGCAACAGTTCGTGCGCCGTCTCATGCACGAGGGTGACAAACTCCTCGGCTGCGGTCTGGCCTGGCAGCAAAGCAATTCTTCCGCCGTAGCTGACCCCGAGAGCGGGTGCGATCTTCTCCGAGAATTCGAGCGCGATGTTCTGCTGATTCAGAAAATCAATCAGACGTTCGCGGTTCCCGCCGACTTCGCCCGCGATGCGGTGTTCGAGTTCCGGCAGTTCCACGCCATCCGTCTGGCTGAGGTCGAAGACGTAGACGGCACGGAAGCCGATCAGAACGGAATGCGGCTTGCTCTCGCTCTCCGGCTCGGCGGCTTCCTTCCTGCGCCGATGGCCGATCATGGGAGCAAGAATCTGGATACCTTTCTCGCCCTTCTTCACGAAGCGGCCCATCTCGTTCCATGCCCGAAATCCTGCCACGCGTGTGGCGGTGGGCCGCTGCCGGGCGATGGCGAGGATATTGCCGAAGCTGTAGTTGTGGAAACGGGCCATGGCCCCGAGATAAGCGGCGAGGGTTTCGCTGTGCCCCGTCTCCAGTTGCTGCATGAGGAAGTCCACGGCCTGGCGGATGACCGCCTGCGCGGGGTTGTCTTTCTGGCTGGTGCGCTGCTGGTAAGGCGAATCGCTTGGCGTGCGCTGCGCAGCATTGTTCCTGTGCGGCGCGGCGGGAGGGATGCTGGCGGAAGAAACGGCTGCGGTGGTGTTCTGGCTGAATGGCATGAGGATGCTCCTGTCGGGTGCATTTGCGTGCATGACGGGAGCACCGTCTCGAACCAAAATTTCTTTTGTTGAGTGCCCCCGCTTCATGGCTCTTTGCGGAGGGCGGGGACGCGGGGGGTTCAGTCACAGGCCGAGCGGAGCGAGCCCGGAGGGGAAGCCTTGACGGGTTCCTCCCGGCCCTGCCAGAACGCGGCGGGAAGCGGGGGCACGTCGATAAAAGAAGAAATTGAGGAACTCTTCCTCATCGCTTTTGCCCGACAGAACCAGTTCCGTTGCAGAACGGCTTCACCAGATGGGAACCGCTGACTTGTTTTCACATCCGTCGGTCAGTCTGGCAATGAAACGGAGACCTGCTTGCGTGAGGAAACCATGGTGGTCATCGATCCGGAGCTCACGACGTGGAGTTGGTCCGATTACGTGGCGGGCTTTCGAGCGCGGCCTGCGGGAGTCCCTTGCGAGCCAGGAGAAACCTTGCGTGGGCGTGCGGATGGCAGGATGCCTATGTGGATTTGATTGAGGCCGAGCGTCACAACCGGGTTCTCGCCGCGGGCGGAGAGGACGATTACCCGGAGACCTGGGGCATCCTGTTCGACGCCGGGGGCGACGCGCGTGTGGCGGGGATTCCTTTTGAGGAGAATCGCACCGCGCCCTGGAAAGAGATCTGGATCGATGCCGACATCAACCTCGGAGCGACTCGGGCGTCTTAGAGGGCCTGATATTTTGGGGGGCCGGCGTTGCGGGCAGGAACGGGCCGGCTGAGGTTACGAGTCTCGGAGGCGCAGTCTCGCCAATACGAAACGGAATTCCTTTGACCGGATGCTTCTCGGCGCTACTATGGTGAGGTATTGCGACCCCAGATTTGAGGAGACACAGAATCCAGATGGATACAGCGACCATCGTAGCCGAGCTTGATGCAGAAATTGAAACGTTACAGAAGGTGAAAGTTCTTTTGTCGGAAGGCGGGCCAAAACCTTCGGCCACTGGATTTGCATTCGGAGAGAATCGCCCCAGGAAGAAGCGATTCCTGAGCAAGGATGCTCGGGCAAGAATCGCAGCCGCCCAGAAGAAACGATGGGCGAAACAGAAAGCCGCTCAGAAGGCTGCTGAAAAATAACGAGAATACCGCAATGATCTCCCGGGAAATGACAATCTGCCTTGGATAGACGGCAGCGGAGGTTCGTCCGCCGTGGATCGGCAACCCTCTAGTCAACAGAATTGCGTCTATTAGGACGTACGCTGTGCCTGTGCTCCGCTCCCTGAAGCGACACTCTAACGCTATAACCGAACCATGTCACCTGGAGGGATTGCATTGTCTTGCGCAATACTCAAATCGATGTCCTCCCCGTGTTTCTGCTCGCGTCTCCAAGCTCGTGCGATGTAATTGTCAGCAAGATAAGGGGCGATGGTCGATAGGTGAGTTGAACTTACAGCAATGACAAATCCGTGGCCGTGAGCACTGCGGTCGACTTCCGTTGCCGGGATGCCTCCATCTCGCCAATAAATCGTGCGTGCAGCCACGATACCCAGAGAATCTCTGTATAAGTAGGCATTATTCGAGTCCCTCTTCCAGCCGAGTTCCTTTGCAACAATGGGGCATAGTGCGATTGGGCACACCTCAAACCCTGGGGTAGTGTGCATAACGTAGGCAATGCCGCCAGGACTGGGCGAGGAGAAAGTTGGACTCAAGCGATCCGTGAGGAGAACTGTGGGTAGCCCCTGTAACTGACCAAACAACTCGTCCTCAGGTTTGACCTCCGGCCCGTAGTACCGGTCTGAGACCCAACTCTCTTCTCGGAAGCCTGAGCGAAATGTCGATACGCCTGCTAGGACGATCCAGTTCTCTAGCTGAGGAATCAACAGGTCAGTCTCTACAGCTTGAATCCAATTCGGAGTCTCTCTTGCAAACATCTCAAAGACCGCATGGGCCGGTATGGAACTCGGTCGCGGAATCGGGAACAATGATGGAATTATGGCGGATTGGCTCCCCGTAAGTGCTTCAAGTAACGGAATTGCGTCTGAATTGATGGCTCTTGCTCGCATTAATTCGCCAACCGCAAAACGTAGTCCTTGAAGAGCGGCAGCACTCGTCAGCTTACGATAGGTCAAATGAAGTGAGAGTCTCCGGAGACGGGACAGTTGCCTCTCCACAGCTGCTGGTCCGAACAGATTTTCCCCACCAAGTGCTTGCATTACCTGACCGACTCGAATCCGAATTTTCGATCTTTCAAGTCCAGAAGCATCTGCCATAATACTCAGCTGGTCTTTCAGAATCCACGTCCAAGCAGCATAGTCCTGGGTGAAAATGCCCGCTGAGCTTGACGAAAAGCCTGAAGGTGTCTCGTACGTTGAATATCGTCCTTCGTCCGGTATCTCAATTTGATAAATTCCCGGCAAGCATTGCTGAGGCAGGCTAGCGGTTATTCCACATTTGCGCGCCAGACGCAACCCAACGGCAAGAACTCCCAGATCGAAAGACTGCATGAGTTTGGGAAGCATCCCTTTGATCGTCTCTGTGAGGGTATGGACATCGCGGCACTCCCAACAAAGTTGGGCTATCTCAAGCGCAACATCTCCTTTCAAGGCGATCCCGTCAGCTATCAACGCACTCACGACGAGATCGCCCCCTGTCTCAATTGCAGCCTCAATAGTGGCTGCTCGGATGCAATCGACTAAAGCACTGACCGTGGTGGTCAGGCCGCGGATTAGAAGTTTGGATAAGGTTTTCGCAGGGTCTGCTGGTGTACTGTCGCAGGCGGGAAGCTCCCTCCCCATCTGGTATTCTCGGAATTCACGAAGATGTTCCTCAAGTGTTTCCCATACCTTGATCCAGTCGGCCATGTCCCCAAAGAGATCCAATACATCAGTCAGATCGGGCAAGAGATTTTCAATACTTTCTCTTCCCGCTGAGCAATCGTTGACGAACACGTCAAAAACATCCTCGTGTCGGTCGGCTAATCCCAACTCTTGGATGAGACGGTGATAGCGCAGCTTCGCTTCGCTTCGCCATGCGCCACCCCAAGATCCCTCTTCTTCTGCAATCTTTTTCAAACGGTCTAAAGCGACATTCAAGTCAAAATGTGAGCCCTGCTCGGCGGCTTTTCGTGCGACTGCTTCAAGAACCCTCTCATCCTCGTTAAGTTCTCGTTCGCCATTGAATAGCCGAATGGCATCATCATAATCAGCCCATTCCAGCACGCGAATGAAAGCTCGTCTAGCGCCATAGATGTTTGTCGAGCTTCGGTGAATCTCTAGGAGTTTAATAATGTCTTCCAAAGAGCGGGCTAAGAAAAATGGATCTTCCGGTGAAGATCCAGACTTTGGATTCGGGAGCTCATTCTTCCAACGAGCCAACTCTGCTGCCCCGATGGCAAGCCCTCTACGGCGCGCTCCGTCAATCACTCTTTCCAAAGCAAGAATTCTGCTGCCAGAACGAGCGTCTGTCGCGATACAATCAATGAGACGGCATGCTACTTTTTCTAAATCTACGAGAGGCGCCAGCTCAACCAGTCGGTCGAGGTCTCTGTCTTCTAGACTTTCGGAGAATGGAATGCTCAAACGGCCGAGTAGGGTGGCACAAAGCATAGTGAATGGAGGATTGGCTGCAGCTACGCCGAGACATGTGCTCGCAACAATCTCGGTCCATGATGAAATATCGCATTCTTCAACAACGTCTACGACTGCTTCGCAAAGGTTAGAACTAACTTTCGCAGCTTCCTCAATAAGCGTTCCAACGGTGCGACTAGCAGCTCCAGAACCTTCAGACTCTGCAAGACCCGAAAGAAACCTTGTCAGGAACCTAATTCTGGATTCTCGGCCCGCTGGGTCCGCCTCGTTCACCCGTTTGAACACAGACTCCCAGAGGAGGTACTGCGGATCTTTTTTCGCACGCCGGGAGACACCCAAGCCATCAACCTTAAGGTGGGACAAAAGTGCCTTAGCCTCCTCGAACAGATCCATCTCCGCGTACGCGACGATCGTTTCACCAAGCTCCGACAATTCTTCAAAGGGTGTTTGGTAGCCAGCGCTCGGTCGGTAGCTTATTCTCCTCTTCGCGTTCTCGGAGGATCCTTCGTAGTCATAAAGTTCTAATGCGTACGCACGACGAAACTTCGGCATGGTTAGATGCGTTGCGTTTCGTTCGATTCGCTTATCGAGTTCCTCGCTGAATTTGCTCAGGGTCTCAGCTGAGTAGAGCTTTGCCGCTTTGACCATTACGGGTATGACCCTGAACATGCTTCGGGAAATCGCCCCTCGATCGAAGTCTGGCCGTTCGTTGCCTTCCGCTCGCTCGAAGAAGTCCAACAATTGAATGAGTTTCGGAAGAGGATCAGCTTCCTGACTGGCCCGGAGCTTAAGCGCTCCATGCATAGTCCCAAGCTCTTCGAGACGCTTCTGATACAAACCAAGAAGACGCGACCGTGTTTCCTTCCCGGCCTGCGGCTCAAGTCCGAGTCGGGCGCGAAGAGAAGCAAACAGGAGGATCTCATCAACCGAAGATCTTACGTTTTCGTCATAGGCGCTTCGTTCGTCGCCAAAAGTAGGGGCTGCAATGTCTTCGAGCAGCTTTTTGGCATCTTCCACAAGAAACAGCTGCGACAGGGCTGCTGCAAGGTGCAATAACTGTCGTTCTCCAAGACTGTGGCGCTGCGCCAGACACCGTTTACTTCTTTCGCGGGCCAAGCCAATTAAGTCCAAGTCGAGCGCAGGTTTGATTCCAAAGTAGCTAACAAGCGAACGATAGCCCGCATCGATGGCTAGGGAATCCGATACATCATCAGTATCTAAACCTGGATGTCTTCTGAGCTGGCCTCTAGCCGCCAGAAGACGCAACGGTTGGGCATCCGGTTTGGGGTGCTCCGTATGCGACCACAAATCTCTGACTTGTACGCGATCGATGGCTTGCGCAACTTCTGCGGGAACGCGGAAAGCTAATGACAACTCAGCCCAACGCTCAAGGCCATCGTTTCTATGATTGGACACTCCGTCCCATTCCTTTTGACCAAAGAGGTACTCCAAAGGTTCGAGCTCAGAGAACAGCTCTTTCGCCCGAGTCAATTCGCCGGCGTATAACAAGGCTTCGACGAGATCGAACCCCTTCCCATTTGAAAGCGCGTATGAGCCGTTCACGACGAAATTACGAGCGTGGTCAAACATGCCCAGAGCGATGTAGGCGTCAATGATCTCGTCATTGATCACTTCCACGCGCATGTTGAGTTCGTGGGTTATGAAAATCGTCTTGAGAAGAGCATTGAGGTCTCGTCTCTCTCGGACCGCCCGCATCAGAAATCGAAGATCGGAATGAATCTCATCCGCAGATCGTCCATCGAGAAACTGGCTGCGAAAATATTCGGGAGTCGCAAGCTCAAGGGCCTGCACAAAGTCATTAGCGCGTAGATGATATCGCAGCTCTAGCCATCGTTGCCTATCCTGAGGCAGCGATCGTGAGGCGAAATTAGCCAGTTCACGATATCGCTGGAGAATAAGGCCTTCATTCGGAATTCCATACCGTACTTCGAACTTTGATCGGAGAAAGAGACGAAAACTGTTGTGGAAGATCGACCAATTCTGATCGCTGTCTACCCGGAGAAAATGCCCTGCAGCACTCGATACTGCATCGGTTCCTTGGGAGCCGATGATCTCATCCAAACTCAATGGACTGATCGGAGCTTCGACCAACGCAAGGTATTGCATACCTTGCGTTGCCTCGTGAGATTTGCACAATTCACTCCACGCACGGTTGTAGAAGACATCGATGTCACCGCCATATTCTGGTCCCTCCACCAACCAAGTCTTCCGTTGTTCCGCACTCGGAATGTGCATCAAATTGTCAATCACATAGCGAGTGGCCAACGGGTGGCCTTTGGACTTGTCGAACACCGCACCCACCGGAACGTCGGCTGGAAGATTCGCCAGTTCTGCGATTCGAGCGACGGTAGAAGGCGTGAGTGGACTCACCGATATAAATCGACCAGATGCGGAAGCTTGCTGCTGTACCGAAATCGGGATGTCGGCCAGTTCTAATCTCTGAGTCCCCAGAACGATGACCACTCCATCAGGTACTGATTGTGGGAGTGGAAACTCAGACAGAAAACTACGCGTCGGTCGCTCCTCTCTCGGAACATGGTCTAAACCATCGATCACAAGAATTGTCTTGAGTCCGTCATTGGTAAATTGTTGGGACGCTTCTTGGAGAACGCGTTCAAATTGCGTTCTCAATTCGTGGAGTTCGCTACCGGGAACAACCTGACGACCGAGTCCTTCACGCTTGAACTGGCGGACCAAATCTCCTAAAAAATCAACCGCTTCGCCCCTACCAAGTCCTTGACCTCTTCCTGGGACGAAAGCGAGATATCGAAGGACACGAGCTCTTGGACTCGGCAACACTCCCGCAGCCAAGAGCGTTGACTTTCCGCTTCCTGGGGGCCCCGTTAGCCCGATGTACCCGGAACTATTAGTGTGAAGTGCAGCATAAAGCGCTCGATGTGTCTCTTCATTGCTTTCATAGAGAGCATCGACCGGAAAGGAATGTGCATGTTTGAGATCGAATGCAGAATCCCAGCCCAACCTCGACAATAGCTCCGCGATAGACCACCGGTCCTGCTGAGGACGATGGGTAACTAACCGTGGCAGCTCTGCAGCAAGCTCCCTGATTCGCTTCCGCTCAGCATCACTCGGAAATTCAATCCCTAGCTTCTTTCTTTCCGCCCCTGTATGGAAGCCTGTATGACGCCAAAGCATCTCAAACTCGTTTTCGCTTAAGCCAGAGAATGTCAACAGCTCTCTGATGAAAGTACCTTTATCACTTGAAAGCCATTCCGCTAGCGAAAGCGACGACGCGAAAGCGGCGTGCGCCCTCAAGTACGCTGCTGATGAAATTTGGGCGCCTTGGTCTATTAGGGAGTCGTTTTCGCTCGGAATCTTGTCCGTGATGAAAACGGTATGAATGTCCGTCGTCGAGGAGAGCGAGTTCACTAGCTCCCTTCTTGACTCCCCAATTTTTCGGAGGACGTTCTCGGAACCGAGAAGCAGAGTTCGAAGACTGAACATCTCTGATCCTGCCGTAGACTTCATCTGATACGCGACCGCTCTACCCCGATAGCCTAAGACGATGTCATCGAAGGTTCCGGCTGAACGATCGGCTACACCAATCCACTGCAAGTCACCAGAAGCGATGCCCTCGTAAATGAGCTTGGCCGCAGTTTGGTACTGCGGCACATAACCACTCTGTGCGCGCCGTTCACCTTCGCCTGGGGTCATCCTCGTCACGGTCTCTTCCATTGTGTAGCGAACAAAAAGAGAAAGCAAGCGAAACGCAAAAAGCTCGTTGCCGTAATGTGAGTTGTCAGAGTACTTTTAGGCCATCCCATCCTTTTCGTGCTGGCGCGATTCACGCGCCAGACCCGTTACACCCACCCGATGGGCCAGAGGCAAGAGGGCAAGCTTTAGTGAAAATTGTGCGGCAGCTCAGGCGCCTGTGGTCTCAGAGATCGGCGTTTCTCGGTACTGATACATTTGTTGCCTGAACTTTGCATGCACGCATTTACTGCTATCCGCAGTCTCCTTGGGGCTCAATTCAGCCTCAAGCAGCGAGTGTTCCGGGACCAAATACTCTAGTCTTGCAAAGAAGACAGTCGCGTGCTGGATCGCGACCCGAGGGCACAGACCGAGACCGATGATCCATATCGAAGGATTGATCCAGATGTTTACAGATTCGCCTCTGGCTTTCGGTGCTGCGGATATCGTTAACGCCGATTCCCCGATGATGGCGAAGATCGCGGCTGCATTCTATATCGTCATGTCATTCGTCTCTGGACCGGACGGGAAAAATCCGGTGCGTCGGGTCTGGGTCGTCCTCCCTCCACAGGACTTCATTACGGGAGCGAGCGAGACAGCAATCAAGGCGGAGATCCCAGACCAGGTGAGCAAAAGGCTGGGACGTCCAATTGGTCCGGATGAAGCTGCTGCGATAGAAAAACATCTGCAGTTCGTGGTTGCCTGTGATCTGAACAGCACGTCCGCCTTGCGCGCATTGGGGTCTGTCGGAGAGAACGAATGCGCGATCGTTCTTCACGCTGCAGCGTACCGTTCGGGAGATCTGCCTGAGAGCCGTGCCTACGAAATGGGTGCTGTGCTTGCTGAAGATCAATGGGCCAGGCACTTGGTAGTTTTGGCGGCGGGCGCAGTGGACCATGCCAAAGCATCCCAGTCCTACGTCATGCTCGCAACCGGGTTCCCGGTGCCCCGCCGCGCGAAGAACAGCGAACTGCTCAAGACAGTAGCCGACTGTGGCGTATTCACTATGTTCCCTGAACATGACCCCGCCGAGGTGCTCGCGACCCATGTTGATGAGTGGGTCGCGAAGGCAAAAGCGGGAAATCTTGGGGATGTCTTTCGATCTATAGATGAGCTGCCGTCCTGGATGGATGACCACAAAAGCTTCATCAAGCTACAGGTAGCGGACATGGCTCTCCCGGGACCGTATACGGTCGCGATGGTGAAACAAGTAGTGGCGTCACGCGATCATCTGGATCCGTTCGCACGAATCAAACTGGCTCGCGCCGCGCGCAGAGGCGGGGAGTTCGAACTGGCTCAACATATCCTGCGCCCGGCTGTCCCCGAGCTGAACACGCAGGAGGAACTGGAAGTCGGGCTCCTAACTGCAGCCGGCGATGACAAACTGCAGGAACTGATTGCAGCCCGGCTCTCTTCTCTTTTCCCCCAATCACGTAACCTTCTCGCCTATCGCTTGAAAGAGTTGGCCGATGAACGAGAGTACCCTGCAATGATTGCGTTGCTGAGCTCCACCCTCGAACCTGCCCGCTCGCAGATCGGAGGCTTCTTCGAACGCATGGCTCGCGGGCTCTCCGTCACAGGGACCCCGAGCTATGAGCAGCTCGTCGCAGAGGCAGTCCAAGCTGAGCCTGATCGCGAAGCCGCTGCACGAGTTCTCTGCTCGAGCGAAGCTCTAGCCCGCGGGGATTATGCAAATGCTCTTAGCGTTTTACTGCCAAAACCGGGGGAGCTGCTGACAGCTACCACTGCCCATACGCTCATGAGGGTTTGCTTCAGGCTTTTGCTGGAGCGTGGAAAAGATGGTGAGCTGACACTATCCGGCGATGCATTGCGATACGCCGTCGTCGCGATCGTAAATTACCTCGCCGCAAATCCTACCGACCCTCAAACGCGGATCCGACTGGCAGAGCTTTTGGGAATCGAAACCGCAGGCGTGCTGGGACTTTCGGTTATCGTTTCGATCATCTTGGACGATGCCAGCGGTGTTGAAGTAACGCAGACTGCGAAGCGTTCCGAGCCGAGCAAACCACCACAAGGTTGGGATTTATCGGAATTTCTCAAACGAGCCTTCGAGTGGATGGCGGAACAAAGTCCGTTTATCCCACACATGGCTTCACTGCCGAAAGATTTGTTACAAGCCGATCCGAACTTCGTCTTTGACGAGGTGCAGGAACTCCTGCGCCACGACCAGGACCTTAGAGACGGACCTTCCGCCGAGACATATGAACAATTTGCGCAGATTGGGGCTCTGGTAGCTGCACTAACCGACCGGCCGCACGAAGATATCGACATCATCCGCTACGCTGCAGCGCGGTTCGTTGCTGCCAATCGGCCTCAGAAGGCGAGGGATCTCGCTGAGCAGGCGCTCTTCTCGGTCGGCGCTGATCTTCAAAGGCGA
>Ga0210391_10001645_pt1 | contig 20065 bp, 10 predicted proteins | sample IncBWC12OmetaG_FD_160573 | JGI IMG/M metagenome (GOLD analysis project Ga0210391, IMG submission 160573) | Forest soil microbial communities from Barre Woods Harvard Forest LTER site, Petersham, Massachusetts, United States - Inc-BW-C-12-O ...
TGTATAGGTAGGTGGCACGGCGATGCCAATTCCACCCCATCTCGTCAGCCTGAACCCGGGTGACATGATCCTCGTCATTTCCCTCACCGATGGGCGTTGAATGCGGACGCTCCCAGGGTCGGCAGAGCGAAAGTCTTTCCTGCGAAGACGGCGCAGTGCCTTCCCCGGCTCTCCGCGAGCCATGAACCAGGCAATTTCCCAGGGGACGAAGCGACCCATCATACAAAGCAGAATGGGCCCGCCAGGCCTCACCAGCCGCGTCAGATCTCGCGCCACTGCTTCCAGATCCTCAACACAATTCAGGCCGCAGAAATTCGAGAAGGCCCCATCGAAGACATCTTCTCCTTCCAGCGAGCCGATCTCCTCGTTAGGTAGCACCTTGAAATCGATAAGCTCGCCGGTGTTTGTGGAGATGGCATGTTGCCGGGCAAATTCAATCATGCGCGAGGAAATGTCACAGGCAACGAGTTGAATCCCTTGTCGGGCGAGATGAACAGCGTCGATGCCCGTGCCACAGTTAAGTTCGAGTAGCTTCTGGCCTGGGGAGAAGATTTTCGCGAATCGCCTCCAAACGGCATAGCGTCGCGTCTCGCCAATGCCGGTACCGCTGAAATCCTGGACATAGGTCTCAGCTGCAGTGTCCCAGTATGTTTGCGCAAATTGAGTCGGATCAGTACTCATATTAGCTTTCGCCCAAAGGACTGGACACAGATCGAAGGCGCTCTCGGCTGTATTAGTATCCAATAACGCCGGTAAGCGGTATGTCTTTACATTGTCACGTTTTGGAGGGTTTTCGGCGGTCCAGATTGCGGCTCAACGCCAGCAGCGGTCTGCCTAGCCGAAAAGTCGAAGCTGCGGGGATGAGTTTGGACGCCTCCCAGACGGCTTGTCATCGAATACCGTTCTGCCTCCGAGGGATGAGGAGATGCTTCGTTCATGAGCCAATTTGGCGTCGAAGTCCGCTACCGGGGCACGGTCTCTCTCGACCGTGCGTGTGAGCCGATCGAGGCGCTTGAATCCGTCTACCTTCTCGGTATGTCCCAAACGCGCAGCAGACAAGGAGCGCCGCAAAACTGCAAGCGATTCATCGTAAGTCTTAAGTGGAACCGGAAACGGATGACCGTCCTTCCCGCCATGCGCAAAGGAGAACCGGGCGGGATCAGAGAAACGGCTCGGTGCGCCGTGTACCACTTCTGCGATGAGTGCGAGAGACTGCAGAGTTCGTGGACCCAGTCGTTCCAGCAACAGCAGGGAAGCGAAGTCACGAAGATCCTGTTGGTGCGCGACGGCAAGCACCGCGCCCAATCGCTTCAGATCAATGTCTTTGGCGCGAACTTCGTGATGGGTTGGCATGGTGAGTTTGCGTGCGTCGTTCAGCGAACTCTCGATAGGTTCCCGCGTAATCGTAAGCAGCGCTTGTTGAGCCTTCTCCGCGCGAGCGTCGACCAGGTTAAGAATCGTTCCTTGGGGCTTACCGACAATGGCCGTGTGCGGATCGGAGACAAAGTCGCGCACAGCCGCGGAATGCCAGTGATAACGGCGCGCGAGACGGTTTTGAAGATTCATTCCCTGTTGCACCACGGCCCATTCTCCTGACCTCAAAATTACGAATGAGTGGAGATACAACTGGAAGCCGTCGGCCACAGCATTGTTATCGATTCGAGCCGTGAGGCGACTGGTGCGTGGCAGTGCCTCTCCATCCAGGTTGTTCTGTAGAGAAAAGGAGCGGAGTTCCTCGGGTGTGTGTACAGAGTGCCGGCCACGTCCTCCACACACAGCCAGACCAAGCTCCGCGCAGAGTGGGTTCAGTCCTCGTTTCAGTGCTCCCATCACAGATGTTGTAATTCCCGAAGAATGCCAATCCATCCCCAATACACAGCCGAACGCCTGAAACCAAAACGGATCGCTGAGACGGGTAAGAAGCTCCGCGGGCCCCGAGGTAGCCACGATGTTCTCGGCGATGGCGGTGCCCAGCGCTGTCATTCGGCCAGCCAGCCAGGGCGGGACGCGCCCGCCGTGAAGCGGAAGATCGGCCGTGCCGGATCTCTTCATCTCGTTCCCCCCAAGCACTAGTTTCGCCCTTCATTCGCCTGTACTCAAGTGGAGGGCGGACTAGACTGGTCGCAATCAGCTCCTCGCCGGAAAATCAGAAGTGGCGCAAAATGTCACTCCACGTCAAAGTTTTGCTTTTGAGACCTGGGTATTTCGGTAAACAAAACATTCGCTTCGACCTACAGCTCCAACCGCCTCAGGAGCCATCCTTCAATTTGGTCAATCAAACCTTAGTGATATTAACCACTGGTGTTCTTCCAGGTATTCCGCCCATTTGAGTGAGCACGAGGGTCTGTCCCTCCCTTGTGTGAGTGAGCGGATCCATCGCAGAATTGACTAATGAATGAAATTGGTCGGCGCCCAAGAGAGAGAGACCTGGCGCAGGGGTCGAAACCAACTCATAAGCCACATGCCGGCATCCAACGCGCCAGTTTTCCTTGGAGCTTTAGGTTACCGGCACGAAAGCGCTGGCTTCCGAGTGCTCCGCCATGGTGTTGAAGAGCCAGGCGAACGGCGAGGGTCTCACCGCCGGTTCACTCCCTGTGCATACTTCAGGAGATTTAGATGAAGAAGAACGGAGCAACTACGCTGACCGCGCCTGAGGGACACTCGATTCGGAAGCCAAGGTCGAATGGGCATAGCACCAGCGTCGCAGAACAAAACCCACCAGAATTAGTGCTCATCCTGGAGCGCATGCAAGCCATGCGTGACGGTGATTTTTCCGTGCGCCTTCCTGGTTCCTGGACCGGGCTCAGCGGAAAACTGGCTGACACGTTCAATGAGATTGCGATGGCGAATCAACGGATCGCCAAAGAACTTCGCCGGGTCGGTCAAGTTGTGGGCAAAAGGGGTAGAACTCGCGAAAGGGCACGATTCGACGAATCCCGTGGTGCCTGGGGGGAGATCGAAGATTCGGTCAACACCCTGGTCGAGGATCTCTTGCGGCCCACCACCGAGGTTACCCGCGCGATCGCAGCCGTGGCCGAGGGCAATCTAACGCAAACCGTGCGCATGGACGTGGATGGACGCCCCCTGGAGGGTGACTTTCTTCGCTCGGCCAAAATCGTCAACACCATGATCCAGCAGCTCGGGGTATTTACGTCGGAAGTAACCCGCGTAGCGCGCGAAGTCGGGACTGACGGTAAGCTCGGCGGCCAGGCACAGGTCCCCGGTGTAGCCGGAACTTGGAAAGACCTCACCGACTCGGTCAACTCCATGGCCAGCAACCTCACCAGCCAGGTGCGCAACATTGCTGAAGTTGCCACCGCGGTGGCCAGTGGCGACTTGTCACGCAAGATCACGGTCGATGTGCGTGGAGAGATCCTGCAGCTCAAGGAAGCCATTAACACCATGGTCGACCAGCTGCGATCCTTCGCCTCGGAGGTAACGCGTGTTGCCCGCGAAGTCGGCACAGACGGTAAGTTGGGCGGCCAGGCGGTGGTGCTCGGTGTAGCCGGTACCTGGAAAGATCTAACCGACTCAGTCAACGCCATGGCGGGCAACTTGACCGCTCAGGTGCGCAACATCGCGGAAGTCACAACGGCAGTCGCTCGCGGCGACTTGTCGCGCAAGATTACGGTGGACGTCAAAGGCGAGATCCTTGAACTGAAGAACACCATCAACACCATGGTCGATCAGCTCAACGCATTCGCCGGCGAGGTAACGCGCGTTGCGCGCGAAGTGGGCACCGAAGGCAAACTCGGCGGCCAGGCCCAGGTGCCCGGCGTAGGCGGTACCTGGAAGGATCTTACGGACAACGTTAACTTCATGGCCAGTAACTTGACCGGCCAGGTCCGTAACATCGCCGAGGTCGCGACCGCAATTGCGAGCGGCGACTTATCCCGCAAAATCACAGTGGACGTCCGCGGGGAGATCCTGCAGCTTAAAGAAACACTGAACACAATGGTAGACCAGCTGAACCGGTTTGCCGGTGAGGTCACTCGTGTAGCCCGTGAAGTTGGTTCAGAAGGCCGGCTTGGCGGCCAGGCCAACGTTCCTGGTGTGGCCGGCACCTGGAAAGATCTTACTGACTCGGTCAACTCCATGGCTGGAAACCTGACCGCCCAGGTGCGCAATATCGCCGAGGTCACAACTGCCGTGGCTCGCGGCGATCTCTCGCGCAAAATCACGGTCGCCGTGAAGGGCGAAATTCTTGAACTCAAAGACACCATCAATACCATGGTGGATCAGCTCAACGCCTTCGCCGGCGAAGTCACCCGCGTCGCTCGTGAGGTCGGAACGGAAGGCAAACTCGGCGGACAAGCTCAAGTGCCGGGCGTGGCCGGAACCTGGAAAGATCTTACGGACAACGTGAACTTCATGGCCAGTAATTTGACTGGTCAGGTACGCAACATTGCCGAGGTGGCGACCGCCGTGGCTCGCGGCGACTTGTCACGCAAGATCACGGTGGATGTGAAGGGCGAAATTCTCGAGCTCAAAGACACCATCAATACTATGGTCGAGCAGCTAAGGTCGTTCGCCTCAGAAGTGACGCGAGTTGCGCGTGAGGTTGGCACCGACGGTAAGCTCGGAGGACAAGCACAGGTGCCAGGCGTCGGTGGCACATGGAAGGATCTCACCGACTCGGTCAACTCCATGGCCAGTAACCTAACGGGCCAGGTGCGTAACATTGCTGAAGTGGCCACCGCTATCGCCAGCGGCGATTTATCAAAGAAAATCACCGTCGACGTCAGCGGTGAGATCCTGCTGCTCAAAGACACCATTAACACCATGGTGGACCAACTCAACGCGTTTGCCGGTGAGGTGACGCGCGTTGCCCGCGAGGTCGGATCTGAGGGCCGTTTGGGCGGTCAGGCAAACGTTCCTGGTGTGGCCGGCACCTGGAAGGATCTCACCGACTCCGTCAACTCGATGGCCGGAAATCTCACAGCCCAGGTCCGCAATATTGCCGAGGTAACCACTGCCGTCGCGCGTGGCGATTTGTCGCGCAAGATTACGGTCGATGTAAAGGGCGAAATTCTCGAGCTAAAAAACACCATCAATACGATGGTCGATCAGCTCAATGCGTTTGCCGCTGAGGTAACGCGCGTTGCCCGCGAAGTGGGTACAGACGGAAAGCTCGGCGGCCAGGCCCAGGTACCAGGTGTGGCCGGCACCTGGAAAGATCTCACCGACAACGTCAACGTCATGGCCGCCAATCTGACGGAGCAGGTTCGCGGCATCGTTAAAGTAGTCCGCAGTTGCGAATGGCGCGTTGACGCAAAAGTTAACTGTGAACGCAAAGGGTGAAGTCGCTGCGCTGGCCGAAACCATCAACAACATGACCGATACACTAGCAACCTTTGCCGACCAGGTGACGACCGTCGCCCGTGAGGTTGGTGTGGAAGGCCGCTTGGGTGGCCAGGCCAACGTGCCAGGAGCAGCAGGCACGTGGAAAGATCTCACCGGCAATGTAAACCTGCTAGCTGACAACCTAACCAACCAGGTCCGTGCCATCGCAGAAGTGGCCACCGCCGTGACGCAAGGCGATCTCACCCGCTCCATTCAGGTAGAGGCCAGGGGCGAAGTTGCGGAACTGAAAGACAACATCAACACTATGATCAACAACCTCCGTCTGACGACGGAGCGCAACACTGAGGAAGACTGGCTCAAAACCAACCTGGCTCGATTCACTGGCATGCTGCAGGGCCAGCGCGACCTGACGACTGTCGGCAAGACTCTTCTTTCGGAGCTTGCTCCGTTGGTAAATGCGCATCAAGCCGTGATCTACCAGATGGAAACCGAGGAGGAAAAGAAACTGGTCTTACTCTCCGTGTATGCAGGGGATCGGTCCGACGGCCACTTGCGAAGGATCGATCCTGGCGAGGGTTTGGTCGGTCAATGCGCAATGGAAAAACGACGCATCCTGATCAGAGACCTGGCTGATAGCCAGGTAACCATCCGCTCAGGCCTCTTCGAAGCTGTTCCGCGCAACGTGATTGTTCTTCCCGTTTTATTCGAAGATCGCGTAAAGGCCGTCATCGAGCTTGCCTCCTTGGGAGTGTTCACTGCCTCGCACCTGGCGTTCCTCGAGCAACTGACCGCCAGTATCGGCATCGTGCTCAACAGCATCGAGGCCACCATGCAAACCGAAGGTCTGTTGAAGCAGTCCCAACAGTTGGCGACTGAGCTCCAGATGCAGCAAAGAGAGCTGCAACAGAAGAACGAGCAGCTGGCGCAGAAAGCGCAGCAGCTTGCCGAGCAGAACGCCGAAGTCGAACGTAAGAATCAGGAGATTGAGCAGGCCAGGCGCGAGCTCGAAGGCAAGGCCAAAGAATTGGCTCTTACCTCAAAGTACAAATCAGAGTTTCTCGCCAACATGTCGCACGAGTTGCGCACCCCGCTCAACAGCATCCTGGTTCTTGGCCAGCAGCTGGGAGACAATCCAGACGGCAATCTGACGGCCAAGCAGGTCGAGTTCGCGCGAACCATTCACGGAGCCGGAACCGACCTCTTAAACCTGATCAGCGATATCCTGGATCTTTCGAAGATTGAATCGGGAACCGTCTCGGTCGAAGCCGAGGAAGTCTTCTTCGCCAGTCTGCTCGAGATGATCGCGCGTCCTTTCCGCCACGAAGCGGAAAATCGCCATCTCGACTTCGAGCTGCTCACTGATCCACGTATGAGCAAGAGTCTCATCACCGATTCGAAACGCGTGCAGCAGGTGCTCAAGAACCTGCTTTCCAATGCCTTCAAATTCACTGAGAAAGGTGGCGTTCGCCTTTCGCTGTCACTCGTTGAGGATGGCTGGAGCAGCGGTCACCCAATTTTGAGCCGGGCAACCGCCGTCATTGCATTTGCCGTCGCCGATACCGGCATCGGTATTCCGCAAGAGAAGCAGCGCATCATCTTTGAGGCCTTCCAGCAGGCGGATGCGGGGACCAGCCGCAAATACGGAGGCACCGGCCTGGGGCTGGCCATCAGCCGTGAGCTTGCCGGCCTACTGGGTGGCGAGATCCAATTGCGCAGCGCACCCAATCAGGGAAGCACCTTCACGCTCTACCTGCCCCAGGTCTACAGCGGCCCATCTGCACTTGCGGTGCAGTATCCAGAAGGGCGTAGCTCCTTTTCGAGCAAGCCGGTTGAGCTCTTGAAAACTGTGCTGGCCGAGCTTCCGGCAGAACAGATTTCAGACGATCGCGAGAACATAGAGAATGGAGATGCCGCGCTGCTGATTGTTGAAGACGATCCGCATTACGCGCGAATTCTGCGCGATCTCTCCCGTGAAAAAGGCTTCAAGGTGCTTGTGGCCGCCCGCGGCGCGGAGGCTCTCGCTCTGGCCCGCGAATTCCATCCCGCGGCGGTATCTCTGGATGTCTTTCTTCCCGACATGCTGGGCTGGACCGTGCTCAACCACTTGAAGCAAGACCCGGCGACACGGCACATTCCGGTACAGATGCTCACGCTCGATGAAGACAAGGGCCACGGATTAGCGCGCGGAGCCTTTGCCTTCATCACCAAACCAATCACCACCGAGGGGCTGGATGCTGCGATCACGCGCATCAAAGACTACGCTGCTCCGCGTCGTAAGCGCCTCCTGGTAGTGGAAGATAACCCCGACGAACAGTTCAGTATTCGCGAACTGCTGGGAGACAAGGATATCGATATTGATGTCGCGACCACCGGCCGCGACGCTCTTGCCGCGATACACCAGGATCCGTATGACTGCGCGGTGCTCGACCTGCGACTGCCCGACATGTCTGGTTTTGAAGTACTTGAACAATTGCGAAACACGTCCGAGCTGAGCGATTTGCCCATCGTTGTCTTTACTGGCAAAGAGCTATCGCCTGAGGAAGACGCCCAGCTTCACGAACTCGCCCGTAGCGTAGTCGTAAAAGGAGTCGAATCTCCTGAGCGGCTGCTGGATGAGACGGCTCTATTCCTCCATCGGGTGATCGCCGATCTTCCCCCGCAGAAGCAAAATATGCTTGACCGGCTGCATCGGTCCGACGACGCTCTGGTGGGAAGGAAAGTGCTGGTCGTCGACGACGATGTAAGAAACATATTCGCCCTGAGCAGCGTTCTCGAGCGCCGGGGCATGAGCGTGCTCACCGCCGGCACTGGTAAGGCGGCGATCAAGACTCTTGAACTCGTACCAGACGTGTCCATCGTGCTCATGGATATCATGATGCCGGAAATGGACGGCTACGAAACGATGCAGGTGATCCGGCAAAATGCTTCTTTCCGCCGTATGCCGATCATTGCCCTTACCGCCAAGGCAATGAAAGGGGATCGCGAAAAATGTCTGGAAGCCGGTGCATCAGAGTACCTGGCAAAACCGGTAAACACCGAGCAATTGCTCTCTACACTTCGCATGTGGCTTCATCGATAGTTTTGGATAGCCGTACCCCGAGGATGAACGATGGGTATAAATGAGAGCGTCGATATCCTTATGGTGGATGATCAGCCTGCTAAGCTGCTCAGCTACCGGGCCATACTAGAAGACTTAGGAGAAAACCTTATCTCCGCCACCTCTGGCAAGGAGGCTTTGGAGCTTCTCCTCAACCGGAATGTCGCTATCATCCTGATGGATGTGAGTATGCCTGAGATCGATGGCTTCGAGCTGGCCGATCTCATTCGCCAACACCCCCGCTTCCAAAAGACCGCAATCATCTTTATCTCCGCCGTGCATTTGACTGATCTCGATCGCATGAAGGGGTATCAGCGCGGTGCGATGGATTACATTTCCGTCCCCGTCGTTCCCGAGGTTTTGCGCGCCAAGGTGAGTGTTTTTGCGGACCTCTATCGCAAGACACGAGAATTGGAGGTTTTGAATCGCGAGTTGGAAGAGCGGGTGCTGGCGCGCACCGAGCAACTGCGGGAAAGTGAAGAGCAAGTACGCAGACTCAATGGCCAATTGCACCAGCGAGTCGCCGAACTGGAAACCATCATGAAGGTCTTGCCCGTGGGCGTTTCTGTGGCCCATGATCCGGCTTGCCATGTGGTGACCAGCAATGCCGCCTTGAAGGAGATGCTTCCGCTCGGGCCCCTGGAGACGCGCGGCACTGAAAACGGCAACCACACGTATGAGATTTACCGCAATGGCGCACCTCTCCCGTTGAACGAGCTGCCGCTCCGGCGCGCAGCCGAAACAGGCACACCCGTTGGGAGGATCGAGCTTGAAATTCGGCCCAAGAATGGCAGCGTGGTGGAAACGCTCATGAGTGCCAATCCGCTTTTCGACGAATTGGGCAACGTTCGCGGCGCGGTTGGAGCGCTTATCGATATTACGGAGCAAAAACGGATGGAGCAGGCCTTGCGGGAGCGTGCGGACCTCCTGGAACTTGCTTCCGAAGCCATCATGGTGCGCGACTTGAATGGGACGGTACTGTTCTGGAATGCAGGAGCGGCTGCTCTCTATGGCTGGACTCCGGAAGAGGCTTTGGGGAGGAACCTGCACCAGCTCCTGGATACAAGATTTCCTGTGCCCGACGCAGAGGTCGAATCCATTCTCCACGAAGGCAAGCGATGGGAAGGCAACCTGGTTCAAATTACAAAAGATGGGCGCGAGATCGTGGTTGCCTGCAGAAAGATCCTTCACCGCGACGCCGCAAAAGCGGGCGAAGTGCTGGAGATTTGCCGTGACATTACGGCTAGTCTGCAGGCCGAGGATGCGTTGCGCAGGTCAGAGAGACTGGCTGCGATGGGCAGAATGGCGGGCATCGTTGCCCACGAAATCAACAATCCTCTTGAGGCGATCCTTAACCTCTTTTACCTGCTGCAGCAGCACCCTTCTCTGGATCCACAAGCGCGGCATTATGCCACGATTGCGGAACAGGAGCTGTTACGGATCTCTCACATTACCAAGCAGACGTTGAGCTTTTATCGTGAACCCACGCAGGCCATCGCCATCCCCATTCCCGCACTTCTGGATGAGATCCTGCAACTTCAGTCGCGTCAGTTGCAGAGCAATGGAATCGTTGTTGAGCGGCGCTACGGCAGCCGTGAACTGGTACACGGGTTTCCGGTCGAATTGAAACAAGTCTTCCTCAATCTCATAGCCAACGCAATTCAGGCGATGCCACAGGGCGGACGTTTGCGTGTACACCTGCGAAGATCGCATCGCGGGCAATCGCAGCGCCCGGGAATAGGAATCTCTATTTTGGATACTGGGTCGGGGATTCGTTCCGAAGACGCAAAGCGGCTGTTTGAGCCCTTCTTTACCACCAAATCCACCAAAGGAACCGGGCTCGGCCTGTGGATCTGCAAAGGGATCGTAGAGAAGTACGAAGGAACCATAAGGTTCCGCAGTTCGAAGGTGCCGGGCAGAAACGTCACCTGCTTTTCCATCTTCCTTCCGGTGCCCGCCTCTGAGGGGAGTTTGCGAGATCTGGTCGCTCTGGAAAGCGAGAGCTAGTGTTTCAGCGCGCTAGCAAAATGATCGAGTGTCCCATTCTCTGGCCTTTCTGCGCGACAACCAATGATCGGGTCATCCACACCTCTCGCACCCGATCTTCGGTTGTTCCGAGATAGGGGAACACACTGGGGAGGAAGTCTAGCCCTTTGCCGATCGACGCAACGACGGCTGCTTCCCCCCGCTGTGTTGGTGGATGCTCTTGCGCAGCCGCTCTTTAGCCTCTTTTTGCTGAGCCTGCAAAAGAAGAGCGCGCGCGTCGATAAGGTGATCGCGCATGTGGCGCTCGGCATCCCCTGCATTCCGCAGCCGAATCGATTCGAAGATCGCCTGGTGGAAGGCCAGCGTATGATCGCGGTCCACTAGCTGCGAAGTCAGCATCATCATATTGATCAGCGACCGATGGATCACCTGAAAGAGCCGGCCAAAAAGCCGGTTGCCGGAGCTCTGCAGAATCGTCCGGTGAAATAGCAGGTCCGCTTCAATGATCCGGAACTGATCGCTCCCTGCAGCTTCGATCTCTGTGATCGTCTGCCGCAACACCAGCAACTGCTCGGGAGTTGCCTTCTCCGCCGCCCTGGCGGCTAATGTGGGCTCGACGATCAGCCGCGTCTCAATCAACTCCTGCGAAGAAGTCTCATCCAGAAGAAACAAGAACTCCATCGGCTCCGCGAGCACCGCCGAGGCGTCGCTGCTGAGATAGGTGCCGTCGCCCACCCGCTGCGAGATCACGCCCATCATCTTCAGCACCTTCATCACCGGCCGCAGGGAAGTGCGGCTCACGCCGAAGGTGAGTGAGAGCTCGCGCTCCGAAGGAAGCTTGTATCCGGGCGTAAGCGCCCCTTCGCTGATCAGCTGCTTGAACCGCAGGATCAGCCAGTCGGTTAAGTCGCCCTTATCGGAATCGGTCAATAAGTCGGTGCCCATAAGCCGTGTCGCGGAACTGCATTTAATGTAGCGCCCCTAGGAACGAGTGAGGCGGAAAAAAATAGAGAATTGTGCCACCAATCTGTTGACAGTCGTTGATTAATGGTACTACCATTCGCTCCGGTTTGATTTATTTCCTGTCTGACCCGCCAGAGGCGGCGCAGTGATCTGAGGTTTGCCATGCATGTGCTTCGTCGCACCGTTCCAGAATCGCGTCGTCTGTTCCTGGCCGTAAGCGCATTTCTGCTGCTGCCTGTCACGGCGCTTACCCAGGTTGATCCGGGCGTATCGTAGGCGCTGTCTATGACCAGAACAGGGCTGTCGTCCCCTCGGCAGCGGTGACGGTTACCAATGTCGCCACCAACACCAGCCAAAAGGCAACCACCAGTGGAGACGGCGAATACGTCATCACCCCTGTCGATCCCGGAGTCTACAACATCTCCGTCGTCGCCCCAGGCTTCACCAAGATGCTCCGAACGGGGGTGGAAATTCAGGTCGGGCAGATTGCCCGCGAAGATTTCTCGCTGACCATCGGCCAGCCGACCACTACCGTTGAGGTCACGGGACAACCGCCGCTGCTTAACTCGGATAATGCGACCGTAGGCCAGGTAATTACCAACCGCCAGATTGTGAGCCTTCCCCTGAACGGCAGGGGCTTCTACCAACTCGCCCAACTCACCCCCGGAGCCGCCCTGTTGCCGCCCACAGGAAACTCGGTGGCTATTCGACCAGAGTCCATAAATGGTAATACCATTAGTGGTATCAGGGGATCGGCATTGTCATTCCTTCTGGATGGCGTCGACGTCAGCGAGCAGCACCAGGGAGGCACCTTCATCCAGACCTCGATCGATGCCCTTCAAGAGTTCAGCGTCGAGCAAAACCCGTACTCCGCGGAATTCAACCGCGGCGGCGGCTTCTTCAACGCCACCACCAAGTCCGGCAGCAATCAGTTCCACGGTGATCTGTTCGAGTTCCTGCGAAATGATGAGCTGGATGCCCGCAACTTCTTTGCCATCCAGAGAGAGCCGCTCAAGCGCAACCAGTTCGGCGGCACGCTCGGTGGACCGCTCTCCGTTCCCCACGTCTACAGCGGCAAGGATCGCACCTTCTTCTTCGGCAGCTACGAAGGGCAGCGTCTGCGGCAGGGCATCGTTGAGAACAGCGTGGTGCCGAGCGCGGCCGAGCGCAGCGGAGACTTCAGTGCCGGCAACCTCAACAAGATTTACGACCCGCTCACCACCACCGGCGGCACCACTCCCACGCGCACCCAGTTTGCCGGCAACATCATTCCCCAGGACCGTCTTTCGCCCCAGGCCCTGTACCTCAACAAATACATTCCTCTGCCTAACACCAACTCCGGCACCTATTCCTACAATCCTTCGCAGGCCATCGACCTCGACCAGTTCACGCTGCGCTTTGACGATCAGATCAACGCCACGAATCGCCTTTTCGCACGCTGGAGCTTTGACAACAATCGCGAAAACGATCCCAATTCTTCTCCGGAACTGGGCTACGCGCCGCTCCACTCTCAGGGTGAAGATATCGCCGTCGGTCTTACCACCAACGTCGGTTCGAACAAGGTATCGGAGTTCCGCGCTCACTACCTCTTCAGCCGCATTCGACTGAGCGCCTTTCTCGAAGGCCAGGACATTAACAACCAGGCAGGCGTGACCGGCTTTGACCAGATACTCCGGCCCGGCACCGGCGGCAGCTTCCCTGATTATTCGTGGAGCGGCTACTCCGGCATCAGCGGCTCGGCCTTCGATCAGCGGCCCAAAGGCCAGAACCGCAAAGCCTTCGAGCCCACCTACAACTTCACCATCGTCAAGGGCAAGAGCACCTGGAAGTTCGGCACGCTGGTCCGCTACTATCAATGGCTCGGTTACGACAGCGAGCAGTATGTCGGCGTCTGGACCATGTCTGGCATCAATACGCAGAACCCGGCAAGTACGGCGGGCACGGGAGATGGGTTCGCCGACTGGATGCTGGGCTACCCCGCAAGCGTGCAACGCGCATACCCAGCTAACTTCTTCGGTGGCCAGAATACCTATTATCAGTTCTTCGGTCAGAACGACTACCGCGTCTCCGATCGGCTGACCCTAAACCTGGGCTTGCGTTACGAATACACGCCCTGGCTCTCGCCCTATAGGAATCAGATGGGAACCTTCGATCCGGCCTTGTCCAAGCCGATCGTGGTAAGCGGCCACGGATCGACTGTGGACCTGTCCTCGCAGTACGCTGCCCCGGTGGCCTACCAATACTTCGGGAATCTCATCCAGACCTCCAGCCAGGCTGGAATTCCTTACAACATCACCCACACCGACAAGACGCAATTCGCTCCTCGTATTGGCGTGGCCTACCGGCCTTTCGGCGACAGCACCGTATTCCGTGGTGGATACGGCATTTTTTATGAGCCGGAGAATGGAAACCGTGACAACTACAATATTCTTCCCTACAAGCTGGCGGAGACAGCCTTCAATACCGCGAATACTGTGCCCAACCGCACCCTGGGCGATTTCTTCCTTGGCGCACCCCTCGGTTCATCCACCACCCAGCCGACCATCGCGTCCAGCCCCGTCCATTTGACCATGGCCTACGACCAGCACTGGAGTTTTGGCGTCCAGCAGCAGCTAACGAAGACAGTTGTGGCCGAGATCGGATACGTGGGAAACCATGGCGTCCATCTTCAGGGCTCGCAGGATCTGAATGACCCGCCGGCCGGACCGGGCTCCGTGGCCGCGCGCCGGCCCTACCCGGTCTTCGGAGGGATCACACTTTTCAGCTCGGAAATAGGAGACACCTACAACTCTTTGCAGGCAAAGGTGAGCGGTCGCCTGAACCACGGATTGACCTATCTCGCTGCCTACACCTGGTCGAAATTCCTGCAGAGCAATCCTTCTCCTTCGCTGGGCGGCAATAATGGATACGAAAAAGCGATTTCGCAATTCAACATCCCGCAGAATTTTGCTTTCAGCATGAGTTACGAACTGCCCTTCGGAACAGGCAGGAGCTTCCTGCCCAATGCGAACGGATGGGTCAACGGGGTTCTGGGCGGATGGCAGATCCAGAACATCACGGTGTTGCGTAGCGGCCTGGCCTACACCCCGATCATCTCGCGGGACGTAGCCAATACCGGAGTAGGCTCGCAACGCCCCATTCAGATCGGCAGCGGAGCGCTGCAGCATCGGACCCTCAACGACTGGTTTAACCAGCAGGATTTTGTCCTTCCCGCCCAATACACCTACGGCACATCAAAGGCATTCATCCTGGAAGGAGACATGTATCGTCAGTATGATGTCTCTGTCTTCAAATCCTTCCCGATCACGGAAGGATCAAGGCTTGAATTTCGCGCAGAGTTTTTCAACCTTCCTAACGTCACCAGCTTCAACCCGCCGTCGCTGGCTGCGAACTCCACAGCCGCGCCCGCCGCAGCGGTTGATACTTCCACCGGAGGCAAGATCCTAAGTACCTCCACCAATCCACGGCAGATTCAATTTGCCCTTAAACTTTACTTCTGAGCCACGGAGCTGTGATTGATGCTGAGGAACATCGTTCGTATTTGCCTGCTGTTTGCCGCCACCAGCCTGGCCCAGAACGCTGTCAATGTGAATGTTGATCTCGACCAGAAGGTCGGACCCTATTCGCCCATCTACAGCTGGTTTGGCTACGATGAGTCGAATTACTCGACAGGGAAACATGGTCAGCCGCTGCTAAGGGAATTGCATGATCTAAGTCCGGTGCCGGTCTATATTCGCGCCCACTTTTTGCTCGCTACCGGCGACGGCAAGCCCGATCTCAAGTGGAGCTCGTCCAATGTCTACACCGAGGATGCGAATGGCAAGCCGGTTTATAGCTGGACCATCCTCGATCAGATCTTCGATGCCTACGCGGCAGCTCACGTGCGTCCTATGGTCGAGCTCGGCTTTATGCCCGAAGCGCTTTCCACGCATCCCGAGCCCTACCACATCGGTTGGCCTCTCAAGAAAGGTGAGGTCGAAGGCTGGTCGTTTCCGCCGAAGGATTACGAACGCTGGGAAGAGTTGGCGCGCCAGGTAGCCGCGCACATGGCCGAGCGCTATGGAGCGGAAACAGTCTCCACCTGGTATTGGGAAATCTGGAACGAACCGAACGGCGAGTATTACTGGAAGGGAACTGAGGACGAGTACAACAAGCTATATGACTATGGGGTCGCGGGTGTGCGCAAAGCGATTCCCAACGCGCGGGTCGGCGGGCCGGCAACCACCGGTCCCGGCCCCCACGGCAATGCCTCAGCTTACCTCGAAGCCTTCCTCGCCCACTGCGCAAAGAACAAGAGCGAGGCCGGCGGCGGCTCCATCCCGCTCGACTTTATCTCTTTCCACGTCAAAGGTAGTCCCAACGTGATCAACGGCCACGTGCAGATGGGCCTTGACCGCGAATTGAACAACGCGTCTGCCGGGTTCGACATCGTCAACAAGTTCCCGCAGTTCGTAAAGCTTCCAATCATCCTGAGTGAGGCCGATCCGGAAGGCTGTGCTGCCTGCTCCGCGCGGCTGTATCCTCCCAATGCCTATCGCAACGGGCCGCTCTATCCCAGCTACACGGCCGCAGCCATGAAGGGCCTCTTCGAACTCGCGGATCGCGACCATGTGAACCTTCTCTCGATGCTCACCTGGGCTTTTGAATTTGAAGACAAGCCTTACTTCGACGGCTATCGTACGCTGGCGACCAACGGCGTGGACAAACCGATCCTCAATTTCTTCCGCATGGCGGGATTGATGAAGGGGGACCGGGTCGCGGCCACCAGCACCGGAGCCGTATCGCTTGACACCATCCTGAAGAGCAGCGTCAGGCAGGATCCCGATATCGATGCGCTCGCCACTAGCGCTCCGCAGCAAGCCGCGGTGATGCTGTGGAACTATCATGACGAAGACGTCGCTGCAGCCGGATCAGAGATTGCAGTATCGATCAAAGGAATCCCCGCCCATCGCGTGTTGCTGCAGGAGTACCGCATCGACAACGATCACAGTAACGCTTACACCGTCTGGAAGGAAATGGGCTCGCCGCAAAGTCCAACCCCGGAACAGTATGCAAAGCTCCAGGCCGCGGGACAACTTCAGCTCCTCGATTCTCCGCAGTGGATCACCCCCGCGGATGGAGAGATGAAACTGAAGGTGCAATTGCCGCGTCAGGGGTTATCTCTCCTGCGGCTGACCTGGTCCTCTGACTAAAACCATCGCAGGAAAAATTCTCCTGCAGGCAGGGGAAAGGACGAGCTTGCAACGAACCTCCCAGCCCTGGTTCTTCGTATTGCTGGTGACGCTTGCCATCGCCATCAGCTACTTCGACCGGCAGGCGTTGCCCGTCGCCATCTCTGCGGTCGAGCGCACCATCCCCATTTCCGATGCGCAATTTGCATTGCTGCAAGCGGCATTCCTCACCACCTATGCGCTGCTCTATGCCGGTGGAGGAAAGCTTCTCGACGTCATCGGAACCCGCATAGGCTTCGCCATCAGCATGGCCTGGTGGTCGCTGGCCTGCGCCCTGCACGGCTTTGCGCACTCGCTCATACTGCTGGTGGCTGCGCGCCTGCTGCTCGGAATGGGTGAGGGAGCAGCCTTCCCCGCAGCCACACGAGTCATCGCCGAGTGGCTGCCGGCGACCCGGCGCGCTACCGCGATGGGCATCATCAATGCGGGCACTGCGGTCGGTTCGGTCGCCGCACCGCCGCTCATCGGGGTCATTCTCCTGGCCGGAAGCTGGCGATACGTTTTCTTCTTCGCCGGTGCGCTCGGGCTTGCCTGGGCTCTCGCCTGGCTCTGGATTTATCACTCGCCCGCGGAGCCGGCCGGCCCATCGATCACAGCGACCGTTGCTATTCCCTGGCTTAGCCTGGTTTCTTCTACCAAGGTGATGGGCATGGTCACGGCCAAGTTCCTCAGCGATGCCGCCTGGTTCTTCTGCCTCTTCTGGCTCCCCAAATATCTCTACGATGCGCGCGGGTACGACATCAAGCACGTAAGCTACTTTGCCTGGATCCCCTATGCCGCATCCGGCCTGGGCAGTTTTCTGGGCGGCTGGTTTTCGAGTTATCTTCTGCGGCGTGGAAACTCCCTCAACTTCTCGCGCAAGCTGGCGCTGGGACTGAGCGCCGCACTCATGCCTGCTGTGATCCTGGTGCCGCACGTTCCGGTGAGCCTCGCGCTTGCACTTTTCAGCGTTGCCTTCTTTGGCCAGCAGTCATGGTCCGGCCTCATCATGACGCTGCCCACCGACATCTTTCCTCTTAGTTCGGTCGGCTCCGTCGCCGGACTGATTGGCTTCGGTGGCGCTATCGGTGGAGCAATCTTCAACTTGATTGCCGGCCAGCTCCTCACCCGCGGAGCAGGCTACGGCATTGTTTTTGCCATCGTGGGCAGTCTTCATGCGGTTGCCTTTGCCATTCTTCTTCTTACTTCTGGCGTGCTTCAGGCGCCTGGGTCCAACATCCTTCCAGAACGGGGAAAGCTGGTTTCAATATGAAAATACGTGAAGTCCGCACGCGAGTCGCACAATGGTCCGGCGAGACAACGCCGTTGCCGCCGCACTTCTGCACCAATCCCATGGACCTGCTCACGCTTCCGCAATCTTCCATGAATACCTTCACCTTCCATAGCTGGCTGGTGGTGGAAGTGATGACTGATGACGGCCTGGTTGGGGTGGGCAATGCGGCGTTAACGCCCATCGTCACCAAGCAGGTGATCGATCACCACTTGAAGCCGCTACTGATCGGCGCCGATCCCTGGGACATTGAGTTTCTCTGGCAACACATGTACCGCAAGACCATGGCCTTCGGGCGCAAGGGTATCGGCATGACCGCCATTAGCGCGGTCGACATCGCCCTCTGGGATCTGCTCGGTAAATCGGCGAAACAGCCGGTCTATCGTCTTATTGGGGGAAGAACCAAAGCCCGCATCCCCGTCTACGCCAGCCGCCTGTATGCGAGCCCTCTCAAACAGCTCGCATCGGAAGCCGCGAAGTACAAAGCGGAAGGATACAAGGCAATGAAACTGCGTTTTGGCTGGGGCCCCGTCGACGGGGCCGCCGGCATGCAGCGCAATGTGGAGCTTGTCCGCACCGTGCGCGAAACCGTCGGCGATGAGATCGACGTGATGGCGGATGCCTACATGGGCTGGACCCTCGATTACGCCAAGCGCATGCTGCCGCTGCTGGAACCCTTTCATCTCCGCTGGCTCGAAGAGCCTGTCATCCCCGATGATGTGCGCGGTTACGCGGAATTGAAATCCTATGGCCGTGTACCCATCGCGGGCGGCGAACATGAGTTCACCTCGTATGGCGTCCGCGACATGTTGGAAGCTCGCGCCGTCGACTACATTCAGGTCGATACCAATCGTGTAGGCGGCATCACCCAGGCCAGAAAAATATCCGCGCTGGCCGAAGCCTTCTCCGTGCCTGTCATTCCGCACGCGGGGCAAATGCACAACTACCACGTGGTGATGGCAAGTTTGAATTCACCCATGGCGGAGTTCTTTCCCCCCGTCGATGTAGAAGTTGGCAACGAGCTTTTCTGGTACATCTTCGACGGCGAGCCTCGCGCCAAGGACGGCTTCATCGATCTCGACGACCACTTGCCAGGTCTCGGATTAACGATCAACGAAGAACGCATGAAACAGTTTCAGATCATCGAATAGCAGACGGAGACAAGATGCGGTTTGTGCAATTGAAAGCAGGCAGCGAGCGCCGCCTGGCCATGGTGGAAGAACCGAAGCTGCGTCTGCTTCGCGATTTCAATTCCCTTTATACGCTGGCGCAAGCGGCCACGATCACCGGCGAGAAACTCACCTCTCTGGCCGGCCATTATCTTTCTGAAGAAGTCCTCGACTACGAGCAGATCTATCAGGGGATCGCGGATTGGAAGCTGCTGCCGCCCATCGATCACCCCGGCGAGCCGGCCCGCTGCGTGGTCTCCGGCACCGGCCTCACCCACCTCGGCAGCGCTCGCGACCGGCAATCCATGCATCTCGCCAAAGAACAGGATATGACCGATAGCATGAAGATGTTTCAACGGGGAGTAGAAGGGGGCCGGCCCCCCACAGGAGAAATCGGCTCTGCCCCGGAGTGGTTTTATAAGGGCAACGGTACCATGGTCCGGGCGCACAACGAATCGCTGCTCATCCCCCCATACGCTGCAGATGGCGGCGAAGAAGCCGAGATCGCCTCCGCGTATCTCATCGGCCGGAACGGGCGGCCGTATCGAATTGGAATGATGCAGGGCAATGAGTTCTCTGACCACCTCTTCGAAAAAAGTAATTATCTCAATCTGGCTGGATCCAAGTTGCGCAACTGCTCGTTCGGGCCGGAACTCGCAATCGATCCCGATTTCCAATCGGTTCCGGGCAAAGTAAGTATGGCGCGCGCTGGCCAGGACTTCTGGTCGCAGCCCATCGCCAGCGGTGAGGAGGAGATGTGCCACAGTCTGCGCAATCTCGAGCATCATCATTTCAAGTTCGAGTTACACCGCCGCCCGGGAGATGTGCACATTCACTTTCTCGGTGCCCATTCGCTTAGCTTCGGACAGGGCGTCAAACTGCAAAGCGGGGATATCATGTCGATTCAGTTCGAAGGATTCGGACGTCCTTTACGGAACCCCGTTCTCTTCGCGGGCGAAAAGAATACTCCGGTGGAAGTCATTCCACTCGCGTAGGCTGCGGAAGTACAACTCAATCTATGCCTGCCCCGGACTTTAGTCCGGGG
>Ga0210391_10001647_pt1 | contig 20033 bp, 20 predicted proteins | sample IncBWC12OmetaG_FD_160573 | JGI IMG/M metagenome (GOLD analysis project Ga0210391, IMG submission 160573) | Forest soil microbial communities from Barre Woods Harvard Forest LTER site, Petersham, Massachusetts, United States - Inc-BW-C-12-O ...
GGTTCCAAGCTGAACGGTCAGATTTGAGATTGAAACCGGAGTGTTGCCATTGAAGAGTGGATCCTGCTCGAAGATGCGGTCGTGCCCGTCAGTCTGCTGGATGATGGTGCTGTTCTGCCCCGCTCCGACGATGGAAATATTGACAGGTGAGCCGTTGCCGAGCAGAAGCTCGCCGGTTTCCAGGGAGGTCAGGCTGTAGGTGCCTGCAGGAACGTTGATCGTGATGGTGTCGTTTGCATTGTTATTAGCTACGCAAACCGCCTCGCGCAGGCTGAGCGTGCTCGGCGGACTTGTGACATTGGTGGTGCAGGCGTTTACGGTGTCTATGTCTGCGGTGGTGTTGACGTTGAAGGTGAGGCTGGCGGGCGTGGTAATGAGCGTGGGAGCCGACTGCGCGGAGGTCAGGACGACCAGGTCGCGCGAGGCGTCGATCTTCTGCGGCATGGCGAAGGCCGCGACGGGCGCGCTGGAGAACGAAATGGCTGCGCTGGGGCTGGCGGCTTTGCCTGAAGTATCGAGGATGTTCAGTTGGCTGCGTCCGGCGTCGAGGACCATCAGATCGCTGCCGTTAATCATGGCCATGTGCGCCGAACTGAAGGCGGACGCGGAAACCGGGCCGGATGGCGCTGAGGCCGTGTAGGGCATTTGGCTGGCGATGGTCCATGCGCCGTAGGATGTGGGACTCGGCGGATTTGTTTTTGCTGCTTTCAGCTTCGCCATCATCGCTGCGCGGCGGCCGGGAATATCGGCGGCGGTGAGCGGTGTGGTGTTCAGCGTTCCGTGTTGCAGGATTTGGATCGAACCATCGTCCGCTAGTGCGGAGAGTTCCTCGCGCCCATCGCGATCCCAGATGAAATCGCCGACGGCGAGGCCCATGACATTGAACGGGACGGTGACGGTTTCGGTTTGCGGCTTTGTGCTGAGCGCGTGGTAGATAAGAACGATGTTACTGCCCGCCCCGACGGCGATGTCGTGGCTGCCGCCGAGATTTCCCCACACAATCGAATTGCCGCGCGCGGGTAGGTTATAGGACGCGCCTTCAGTCAAACCGCTGGAACCTGGGACCAAAATGGTCAGCTGCGAACTATTGGGAGCTTCGAGGCTTACGGCTACGTGGCCATCGCTGCTCGTGGCTAACGCTTGAACTTGTCCGATCACGGGAACCATCTGCGGGGGCAGGAGGCTACCCTTTCCATCGCCGGCGAGGAAGTACAGGTTGTTGCCGCGGGCGGCTACGAGTACGTCGAGATTGCCGTCGCGATTAAAGTCGCCGGTAGCGATAATGTCAGGAGATTCGGGCAGGGAAAATGCCGCGGCCTTTGACTGGAACGTAGCCGGAACGCCGCCCTTCATCGCCTTCTGGTACAGCGTGGTGTCGGTAGGCGCGTAGGCGTCGCGGTTGCCCATCATCAGGGCGAGCACGCCGCCGTTGCCGGTGGAGTATCCGGCGACTACGTCGATGGCGCCATCGGCGTTGAAGTCGCCTGCGGCTAGTGAGACGGGCGTGGCCGTGCCGCCGCGCAGAGCCGAAACCGCGCCGGAGTCACCCGTATAGGTGAGCTTGGCGGTTTGCGTGTTCTTGAAATTGACCAGCGGCTTATTGGCGCTGGGGAGGATCGATGCGCTTACATTGGAGGCTCGCGTATGAGCCAGCGGGAAGTAGGACAGGGCAAGAACGCCGAGGAGGGCAACAGACAGACCAAGGCTACGGGTCAGACGAGGGCGCATCATCATGGGTTCTCCAAATCGGCAAGCAGGTCTGCAGAGCTTGAAGGCGCGCAGAGATGCCCTTGCCAATAGTAGGTAAATTCAGTTATCCCTGGGGTCGGCCGGCGCGACTGGGGGATATGGGCCGCGAAGGCCACTTGCACACGCGCTTGGCATCGTCTCTTGCTTAGGTGCTCAAGTCAAGATGAAAGATTTGGCAATAATATACTTGACTCAGTACTCCTATTTTGGTAAGGTTTGGGTATGGAACAAGAACCCAAAACCCTCCACCAAGCAATAGCCTACTTCGCCGATCCCGAGCGTTGCTTTCAGTTTCTCAAGGCCCGCATCTTCCCCGAGGGTGCCATCTGTCCAACTTGCCAGTCGAAGGACGTTCGCTTTATCGCCACTCGCCGCCTGTGGGAGTGCAAGACCAAGCATCCAAAACGCCAGTTCTCCATCAAGGTCGGTACGATTTTCGAGGAAAGCCCGATTCCCCTCGACAAGTGGATGACCGCGGTCTGGCTCATTGCAAACTGCAAGAACGGCGTTAGCTCCTACGAAATCCACAGGGCTATCGGCGTCACTCAGAAATCGGCATGGTTCATGCTACACCGCATCCGCGTAGCTCTACGGACTGGCAGCTTTTCCAAGATTGGCGGCGAAGGTTCCGAGGTCGAAGTTGATGAGACTTTCGTAGGCGGAAAACTCAAGAACATGCACAAGGAAAAACAGGCCCGTTATCGTGCGCTGTCGCATACCGGAACCATCGGCGGCACGATGGGCAAGACCGTAGTCATGGGAATGCTGGACCGCACTGCGAGACAGATTCGAGCGCAGGTTGTGCCAGATGTGGAGCGATTGACCTTGCAGAATGCCGTTCTTAACAGCGTGGAGCATGGAACAAACGTCTACACCGATCAGGCTCCCGCCTATCAGCGACTAAATCGTACCTACGTGCATGAGATCGTGAACCATGCGGAAACCTACGTTCGTGGCCGTGTGCATACGAATGGCCTTGAGAACTTCTGGAGTTTGTTTAAGCGAAATCTCGCAGGTACTTATGTGTGCGTAGAGCCGTTTCACCTTGAGCGGTACGTGGATGAGCAGGTGTTCCGTTACAACAATCGCGGCACAAAAGAGAATCCGCTCACCGATGCGGATCGCTTTGATGCCGTGCTCAGGAATCTAGTGGGGAAGCGTCTGACCTATAAGGAACTCACTGGCAAGGAGGCGGGCTGGAAAAAAGAAGAGGCATTCTAGCGGGCATCGTTTGCGTCGCGGTAAGCGTGTCGGCGAGTTGCGCGGTCCCAAGGCTTCTTAGTTCGCTTCTTCTCTGCTTCTAGTTCTGCTTTGATCTTGGAGTGAGGCACTGAGAGTAGCTTGTCTAACAAGTCGGTAAACCTATCGTACTCGTTCTCTGGATAACTCTGCCCCTTATCGCTTGCCATGACTGGTCAGTGTGGGTTCACTACAGGATGCTTAGAAACTTTGGCTTGTTTTTCTGCTGCTAAACGGGCCTGCATTTCAGCATGGGACACCTTGAGAATCTTGCGGAGAGCCAAAATGAACCGTTCCTGCTCATTTTCAGACTTTCCATCGATATTCACAGGCTGAGGCTTTGACATGGTCGCGTACAATATGCTCATCAAAGGGTGCCTCCCCGTCCAAGAGTAGACACCCCGCGATGTTCGACACTGGCAAGCGACCATTTGCGACCGGAGCGAATTCCAAACTCGCTTCGCGGGCCGCTTGCCGTTTTACGGGCCGGTAGCTCAGCAGGCAGAGCAGCGTACCTTGAATACGCAGCGCGTGGGTTCGAGACCCACCCGGCCCATCCATTTGCATACTGAACCGTGGATACTCTATTGACAAGTCCACGATGACAAGTTTGCTTGCATTGGATGGAAGCATTTGCAGCAACCGGATGATAAACGGAGGAAAATCATGGTCACGCAAGACCAGACAATTCAAAGGCTTACCCAGAAAAAAAGGGAATTAACGGAGAAAATAGAGAAATTGATGCGGCCAATTCAGGAAACACAGAAGGAAATCGCCGCTCTGACCCTCAGTATTTCCATACTGCTTCGCGACGAAAATCCTTCTGTTTCCACCACGGAAGTCAGCGGATTCCCGCTGCGTAAAATTCGCAATATGACGCAGACTCAGGCCGTCATGGAGATCGCGAAATACAACGGCGGTACGATCAAGTCTCTGGATATTAAGCCCATCTTGATCGCTGCGAAACTAATGAAAAACAGCAAGAATGCTGCTCACATGGTTAACGGGATTATCACTAGAAGCGAGGCGTTTGACCGCGTGAGACGTGGAGAATATCGGCTCAAAGAAGCGGAGCCCCTGAGAGGAGACGGGCCGACCGAAGCGCTACATTTGCAATCGCCCGTTCAGTAAACAAGTTTGTATCGCCTATTCGTCGACGAGTGCGGCCATGCCGACATGACATCGGTAGATGATCCACGCCAGCAATACCTGGGTCTCACTGGCGTACTCATGGATGCAGATTACGAATTCACGCGATTCACTGAGGCGCTGAATCTAATTAAGAAAACTGTCTTGGGCAACGAGAAAGTCATCTTTCATCGTCGAGAAATTCTTCACGCTCAGCCTCCATTTGAGTGCTTAAATGATCCAGTCAAACGGGCTGAATTGGATAGCGCACTCTTAAACTTAATGAGCTTTGCTGCGTATAAGGTGATAACCGTTGTCATCGACAAGAAGCGCTTGCGGGATCAATACTCAGTTTGGCAAGCCGAACCCTACCATTACTGCATGATGTGCCTGATGGAACGATACGTACAGTTATTGCGGCGTACTCCCCACAAAGGCGATGTATTGGCTGAATCCCGCGAAAAAAGGGATAACAAAAGACTCGCAAAGTCCTATCGCTATACATACAAGCATGGGACAAGTTTTTTAGGTGCAGAGGTGTTTCAACGTTGCCTTCCAACTGAGATAAAACTCGCTCGAAAGAGCGAGAACGTGGCAGGGCTGCAACTGGCTGACCTAATTGCCAACCCATGTTGCCGCGACCTGATCTGCCGACACAGCGGTCATGCGATGACTGCCGATTTTGGAGGGAAGGTCGTTGAAATTCTGTATCGCAATAAATATCGTCGAAGTTGGAGCGGAAGAGTGGAGGGATTTGGAACGAAATGGCTTCCCTAAAAAACAACGCCCCAGCGTCTTATTTGTGTGCGCCGGGGTCGACCAACTTTCGGTCCGCCTCCGCTGTTTACACGGATTAACTGTATGATGCTTCGGTTACAGTCTCGGGTGCAACATAAATTTCTCTTAGGGAATCAACATCTTAACGACCAACCTGTTGATAACCTTCTAGATTTTCTCAAGGAATTCTTCTAATGACCCCGCCCGCTCAGCAATCTCGCCCAGTTCCAACAACCATGCGTGAAAGTCTGCCGCATCCCGGATCGGCCCGGTAGACAGTTTGGCACTATACATTCGTTCCGCTAGGAGCCGCACGAATAGGGCGTATTCCGGCATAAGGCAGGATTCTAGCACGCTTTGGGTTCTTCGCGTGCAAAGTAAGCCGTGAAGCGAAAAAGGTTCATCCGGATGATGCTGGAATGACGCCCAAGCGCAGCCTGTCGGTATCCATCAAAATGTCGGAAGATGATCTAGCCCTGTTTATGAAAGCAGCCGGGCAAATATGGCCCAAAGCTGTACTGTCGCGGTCGGGCATCATTCTAGGATTAGCCCGCATCGGTGCGGAATCGGTAGTAACTCACCAAAAGCACAAGTGACTCATTCCGAGGTTTTCCCATGATCCATTCCGGCAAGTGCCCGCACTGCGAAGCAACAATAGGCCATGCAAAGGCCGAGCCAATAGAAATTAGGGTTGGAACGACGGAGAAGTACAAAGGCATTAGCTATTTTTGTCCTTCTTGCCACGCTGTTTTGAGTGTGGGGATGGACCCGCTTGGGTTGAATGAGAACCTTGTGATCCGCCTGATGAAGGCTCTCGGTAAGGGTTAAGAATATCCGGCCCATCCGATCCAGCATGAATAGGCAGAAGTGTGCGTTTCCCTGTCACGGCCTCTTTATCTTCCATTTCAGAACCTCCTGAGTCAAGTATATTATTGCCAAAGATTTTGCGACAGTCGCCCGATTTTGGGACTCCGCCGGATTTCTTTACAAATTAGTGCTTGACAAAAGTGTGACTTAGTTGGGAAGATGTGCCGCGCATTTGTTCCTTCTGTCGGGCCCTTCGTTTCCTACTCTACCCAGGTAAGACTCGCCATGTTCGAGGAAAGGTCGGCTGTGTCTATCCCCCAGGAACTTACCCACGCTGCTCATTCAGCCGAGATGAGTAAAGCCGCCGATGTTACTGATGGAAGCTTGCTGGTTGTAAGTGAGCGGGAAATCTACTTAGAGCCAGCCTCCCCCGCGGACAAATCATTCATGTACGCAACTTTTGCCAGCACCCGAACCGAGGAACTGGCGATTACCGGGTGGAGCGAGGAGCAGAAAGAACAGTTCTTACGCATGCAGTTTGAGGCGCAGCGGCTGTCTTACCTGCACGACTTGCCGGATGCGGAATACTTAGTGATTCACTCCGGACCCACTGCCGTGGGTCGATTGATCGTGGAGCGGACACCGGCTGAAATCCACATTGTGGATATTGCGCTGCTGACGCAGTTTCGCAAGCAGGGAATCGGTTCAGTCCTTATGAGGAGGATCATAGCCGAGGCGGAGCAGACGGGGAAATCGGTGCGGCTGTTCGTGGAGAAGTTCAATCCCGCATTGCATTGGTATGAGCGGATGGGATTTAAGGTCCTGAGCACAGGACCTATTTATCTGGAAATGATTTGGAAGGCGTAATTCGCAGATTGAGCAGTTCTGACTCGCAGCTTACATAAGTTAGGGACTCATGTATCTGACCAAGGGGATGTTCCAGGAAAATTTGAACACCAGATTCTGGCTTACTGCGGAGGGGGCTGAGCCGTATGCGCTCGATCTGGTGGAGTTTGTGGAGTTCCACTCGGCGCCGAAACAGGAACAATTTTCGTTGCGCTTCCGCGGAGATCGCGCGCAGATTTTTCCGCAGCAGATTTATGCGATGAAGCACGAAGCGATAGGAGAGTTTGAGTTGTTTCTGGTTCCGGTTGGACGCGATGACAGCGGAACAGTTTACGAGGCGGTTTTTAACCGCTTTATCGATCAAGAACCTGAAAAACAAGTTCAGCAAAAAGCTTCCTAAGGAGGATCAAGATGGCAACCCCTTATATCGGGGAAATTCGCATGTTCGGGGGGACTTTCGCACCCTATGGATGGTCATTCTGCAACGGTTCATTACTCGCGATTTCGCAGTACCAGCCGTTGTATCAGTTGATTGGCACGACCTACGGCGGCGACGGGGTGAACACTTTCGCTTTGCCCGATTTGCAGGGAAGGTTGGCGATACATCAGGGGCAGGGCCCTGGCCTGTCAAATTATCCGATCGGAGCCAAGGCCGGCGTAGAGAACGTGACGCTGGTGACGAATCAGTTGCCAGTCCACGGTCACGGCGCGGTGGGCAGCGCCACCGGAAGTGCCGTCAGTAATCCGGCGAATAATACTTGGGGCAACAGCCAGATTACGAATAAATCATTCGGGCTGGGAACCGCGGCCAATGCGACGATGAACAATGCCTCGATCGGTAACAGCGGCAATAATTTGCCGCACGACAACCTGACGCCGTTCCAAGTGGTCTCGTTCATTATCGCTTTGGAAGGCATTTATCCAACTCAGTAGTAGGGCGCAGGGCTAACTCAGCTTCAGGAGGAAACTTATGGGACAACAATATATCGGTGAGATTCGCATGGTTTCATTCAACTTTGCGCCGAAGGGGTGGGCGTTGTGTAATGGCCAAATCATGCAAATCAACCAAAACCAGGCACTTTTTGCGTTGTTCGGGACTACCTATGGAGGGGATGGCCGCACTACATTCGCTCTGCCGGACTTACGCGGCCGCGTCGCTGTCAGCGCCGGAGCGCAACCCAGCGGACCTGACTACCCGATTGGGATGAAGTACGGAGAGGAGCAGCACACGCTGACGACACAGGAGATGCCAGTGCATTCGCACATTCCGATGGCGAGCACCGGTTCGCCGGCGGCGACGTCGCCGTCCAACAATTACTGGGCCAGCAACAGCGCGCAATATGCAGCTTCTCCCATTAGCACGGTGATGGCTCAAAACGCGATCGGTAACGCCGGCGGAAGTGTGGCACACGAAAATCGCGCGCCGTATCTTGTGATCAATTTCATCGTCGCGCTAACGGGTATTTTTCCTTCGCGAAACTAGCGAAATCCTAAGGAGGACTGGGAATGTCGGACCAATATCTAGGTGAGATTCGAATGGCGGGATTCAATTTTGCGCCGATCGGGTGGGCGACGTGCAGTGGGCAACTGTTGTCCATTTCACAGAACACGGCATTGTTTTCGCTGCTGGGAACGTACTACGGCGGGAACGGCACCAGCAACTTCGGCCTGCCCAACTTGCAGGCTCGGGCCGCGATGGGTTACGGCAACGGTGCGGGGTTGAGCCAGCGCATTTGGGGCGAAACGGGCGGCGAATACTCGGTGACGCTCCTTAGCAACCAGATGCCCCAGCACAACCATCCAGCGGCATGCATAAGCGGAGCGGGATCGCTGGATTCGCCAAATGTGCCGGGGAACGCGGTTTGGGCGGCCGATGGCGCGGGGCGTGGCATTAATCTATATGCAACCGCGACGACAACCACCGCGATGAATCCGACGGACGTGCAGGTGAACGGAGGAAATCAACCGCATAACAACATGCAGCCGTGCCTGGCGATAACTTATATCATTGCGCTGCAGGGAATTTATCCGTCCAGGAACTAAGAGCGTCGTGGTTTGTGAATTTTCTCGGTTAAGTCTCAGCGAGACTACGCGAAAAGGATGCCGCCGCGCGGTTAGTGCGGCGGCGCCTTTTGCAAATTCTTATCTTCCGAATTCTTATCGTCGAGCACATCGAGGCCAAAACTTGGATGCTCGTAAGTTCCGGAGATTTTCACCGGGACAATTTCGCCCTTGGGTTTCTTCTTGAAAAATGGATTCATCACTTTCAACAGAAATGCTTTGGTGCCATCCGTGGTGTTCGAGATCTTAGTATCCACTCGCATGTGACCGTGGAGATCGACTTTGTGAGTGATCAAGCCATATGTGCCGTGCATGCGGGCTGCTGCACCGGGGACCCCGAAAGATAGGTCGGAGAAGTTCGCCTTACCGCCCACAAGGTTGACCTGTCCCTTCAAAGCAGTCAGCACGGTTTCAGGATCTTCACGATTCTTTTCTCCGCGTGCGCCTGCACTTAGTTTGTCTACATCCTGCTGGGTGGATGAGTCGGAAAATGTTCCGTCGGCAACTCCAAACGCCCCGCGCATCTTCAACTTTTTCAGGAACGGTTCTTCCCCGGGCGGAATCTCGGCTTTAGCCAGCAGTGTCACGCTGCCAGACATAGGCGCGTGATCAGCTCGAACAAACAACTCCAGAAGGTCTTCAATGCGCGCGTGGCTCGAACTAAGATCAATGAGGGCAGTTTTCCCCTCGCCATCGGGCGACGTGGCAATGCTGCCTTTCGCGACGACGTGCGTTTTCCAGAAATCCGCGGCCACGCGCTTCAGAAATGTGTCGCCTCGCCTCGCATCGACGTATGCGCTGAATTCTGAAGTCAACCGCATCGCGTGCCCGCTCGATTTCACTTCAAAATCAGGCGTATCAGTTCTGCCCGTGATATCGATGTGCGCGAGTTTACCCTCAAACTTGCCAGTCGAAGACAAGGTGCCCGCGATTCCTCCGTACACGCTTAGGTCCGCCTGCGCAAATTTGTAATTGCCGGAGATCGGTGTTTCACCCGCGTTACTTTCATTCCACACTCCGAACTTTCCTTCGGCTGTGATTTCGCCAGGCGGTTCGGGATTGTGAACGCTCACCTGGTAGCTGAGAGGTCCGGACCATCCAACATTTTTCAGGAGCGCATGATGCACGTCAAAGCGTAAAGGCTCTTTGCCGGGATCGTGCAGGGCAAACTCAATTGTCGATCCATCCGCAATAATTTCATCAATTGTGATTTTCGACTGGCTTGTGTGAAATGCTGCGCCAGTACCAAACGGCGGGATCAACACGCGCAGACCTTCAGCCCTGATTTGACTGATGTGCTGGGAGAAAAGGCCACTGTAGCTTCCTCGGATGGTCAGCCTGTCGACGGTAATCAGTGGCTTGGAACTGGCGGGGCCGTGGATGAAAACTACTCCCTCCAGAATGCAACCGGGTGAAGGAAAATACGTCTCGCGAAATGAGCGCACCTGTACTTGGCTGTCACCGGCCTCCCGCAGATTCTGCAGAACCGAAGCCTGCCCGAAAGGCCACCACCGGATCATTCCCAAAGCAATCGCGCAGACCAGAACGCCCACCGCAAGAACGATCAGTATGACGATATGGGAAGGCCTCCACGCGCTCGGCCGCGTATCGGACTTAGGCGGCATAGCTGTGGAGGTGGACATGAGGAAGTTGGAGGCAGCGGCATGCGTTTCAGTTGCTGTCTAAAACCGTCTGTTTGGAGCATAGGCTTTAGTGTCAGTCTGCGCTAGCCTCAAGGCCGGTTTTTTCGTCCGACCAATCTTCCGGGAATTTCCAGTCATTTCTCCGTGTAGCTCACTCGCCAGATTGAGTTCGATCCATCGTCGCTTACCAACAGCGATCCGTCAGCAGCCACCGTTATGCCCACGGGCCGTCCCCAGACGTTGCCATCCGGCAGCACGAAGCCGGTGAGGAAGTCTTCATACTCGCCGCTGGCGTCGCCACTCTGGTGCAACGGCACGCGAATCACTTCGTAGCCCACCCGCACCGCCTTATTCCACGATCCGTGCTCGGAGGCGAAAATATCTCCAGCATATTCAGGAGGGAATTGCTTGCCCTGGTAGAAAGTAAACTCCAGCGACGCGTTGTGTGGCTGCAACAGCACATCCGGTACGATCGCCTTGTCTTTCAATTCGGAGTGCTTGCCCTTGTGTCGCGGATCCTGATGCCCTCCGATATACCACCAGGGCCAGCCGTAAAAACCTCCTTCCTGCACGTGCGTAATGTAATCGGGAACGAGGTTATCGCCCAGGGCATCGCGTTCATTGACCGAGCACCAGAGTTCGCCAGTCTTTGGACTCACTGCAATTCCGCCGCCCGCATTGCGAATGCCGTAGGCATAAACGCTGAGCACGCAATTCGCTGGATCGCAAACCAGAATGTCCGCGCGGTTTTTCTCACGCGGTGTGGTGTCGGGGTCATCGACGTTTGAGCCCGACCCTACTGCCACAAACAACTTCTTGCCATCTTCGGAAAATGCTAATGCGCGCGTCCAGTGGCCGCCTGGGGCCGGCAGATCGGCGATGTGCTGTGGAGCGCCGCTCGCCTTCAAATCGCCATTGTGATACGCGAACCGAACCACTTCGTCCTCGCTTCCCACATAGAGCCATTGCGGATCAGGTCCGGGAGGATAGAAGGCCAGGCCATAAGGACGCTTCAGGCCGCTCGCGAAAAGGGCTGCCTGCTCGGGCTTGCCGTCCCCGGTCAGCCCGCGAAACACACGGATGCGGCCAGGGTCGCTTTCCGCGAGAAAAATATCGCCGTTGGGGGCGGTGCGCAGCGTGCGGGGATTTTCCAAAGCACTGGCAAACAACTCCACCTTGAATCCGGCAGGCGCCACCGGCCATGCATTCTGCGGCCGCGCCACCAGTTCCGGACCGTTGTCCGAAGACCGCGTCGTATAAGGTTCTGGAAGATCTTTCGCCGTAATCTTGCGAACCGTCCCCGGCTTCTCATAGCGGAAATCCGTAAACGGTGGCGTAGGCGGCGCAGCCTTTAACTTCGATACACTCGTATCAGCCGGTGCTGCAGTCGCCGCCGGTTGCGCGCTTAGCGCCGGCAAGGTGGAGGTGATATATGTAACGATCTGCCAGCGCTGCTTCGTCGGCAATTGTGCCCACGAAGGCATCCCATTGTCTTTGTCACCTTGCGTGATGAACCAGAATATTTCACCCGGCGCGACGGAATCGAGCTTCCCGTTTACCAGCGACGGCACATTGCCCGTGCCTTTTCCCAACTTCCCATGGCACGATAGGCAATTCTTCGCGTAGAGCGGTTTTCCGGCCTGCGCGGCCGCATCCTGCCCTTCATAAGGATTCTTCATCTTCTTAGTCGAATCCGGAGCGTTGTGGAACTTCGTGTCGACAGCGGCTGCGAAAAGCAGTGAGGACAACAGAACAAACGCTGCGATAAAAGTGTGCGAGCGAGGAAACGAGCGCATGGATCCTCTCAAAGAAATTTTGATCAGACGGATGTTACACGAGACTTTGGATGCAGTTGAAGAGCGCTAGGATTGTGCAAGAAACGGCTCGAAGGCTATCCTTGTGCTCCAGCCTAGGTCAAAACACGTACATCGAGTCTGTCAGCGAGAGCTTGAGAAGCACGTCCCCAACCCGCCCGGGAATCCGGACTTTGGCTCGAATCTTTGGTAACCATGGTTTATAACTTTATTCTCCTTAATACAACCTTCCATCCGTCAGACTTGATCAGACATTGGATAAAGCCGTATAAGCTTAAGAAACACAATAATCAGCCCCCGACCTGCGGATGGAGTCTTTAATCATGCGATCCTGCAAGCTTCTTCTATTGTTCCTTGCCCCAACCTTGTGTTTAGCAGCCCAGCCCAACCGCATCGCGGGCTCGATTGAATCTAGGCAGATGGTTACTTTGCCGGGAAGCCTGCATCCCGAAGCTCAACCGCAGTTCGACCAGGGGCCGGTCGACCCGTCCTACCAACTCAACTACGTCACTCTTATCATCGCGCCTTCGCCTAGCCAGCAAGCGGCGCTGGATCAGCTTCTCGCGCAGCAACAGGACCGCTCTTCCGCCAACTTTCACAAGTGGCTCACTCCCGAACAATATGCCGACCGCTTCGGAATGAGCCAGAGCGACGTCGCCAAGATTACTGGATGGCTGGAAGCCCAGGGATTTACTGTGCTGCAGGTGCCTCGAGGCCGAAATTCAGTGATCTTCAGCGGCACAGCGGCGCAGATTCAAGCGGCTTTCAATACCGAGATTCACCGCTACGATGTCCACGGCGAAAGCCACATCGCCAATTCAAGTCCGGTTTCATTGCCTGCGGCGTTGAGCGGCGTCGTTACTGGTGTTCGTGGTCTTCACGATTTCCGCCTGAAGCCAATGTATGTCCGCCCTGTTACTGGCGACGCGGATGGTCCACATCCTCACTACACAACAACGATTCAGGGCAATACTACCTATTTCATTGCGCCCGGTGACATCGCCACCCTGTACGATCTTTCTCCGCTTTATAACGCCACGACCCCCATCGACGGCACCGGCCAAAAACTGGCAATCGTGGGTCAAACAGATATTTATCTGGCCGATCTCGTCGACTTCCGCACCGGCTTCAACCTGCCTTCATTCACCTGCACCACCGGCAACACCGGCCTCATCACAAGCTGCAACACTACAAATTTCGCCTACGTGCTCCTCGGTACGGACCCGGGTTTGCCATCTTTGGGAGATCTTTTCGAGTCCGACCTCGATGTGGAATGGTCCGGGGCAGTGGCTCGCAATGCTCAGATTATCTTTATCAATGCCGAAACCACCAACGGAGTGAACGACGCGCTCAGCTACGCTATCAGCAACAAAACTGCCCCGGTTATAAGCATGAGCTATGGTGCCTGCGAGCGTGAAGCCGGCACATTGGAAACTGAGCTGCAACAGGCGAACTCGGAAGGCATCACTATTATGAACTCGGCCGGGGACACCGGCTCGGCGGAGTGTGACTTCAATCCTCCCGGTTCCACGAATACGACTACCCCTCCCGCACCTTACAGCGCTGCAGATGGAGGTCTGGCAGTGGGCTATCCGTCGAGTAGCCCGGAGGTCACAGGCGTGGGCGGCACGTCAATCCCCTCCGGCGATTACACCAGCGCATTCTGGGGGCCAAGCAACGGAACGGACGGCGGGTCGGCGCTGACAGCGCTGATTGGTCAAGAAGTCTCCTGGAACGACGACGAGGCGCTCGCTGATTTCTGCATTGCAAATCCTACCAATTCGTTTTGCAATCCCAGCCCAGGCGTGAAGGTCACATCGGCTCAAACCTACCAGGAAGATTATTGGATTTCAATCGGTGGCGGCGGCGTAAGCAATTGCTACAATCCGTCGCTGGCTGCGACATGTACCGCCGGATTCCCGCGGCCCTCCTGGCAGCAGGCGATCACGATTCCCAACTTGGGCAGTCCGCAGAGCACCTACAGACTCGTACCGGACGTTTCGCTCCTGGCATCTCCAAACTATCCCGGCTACGTTTTTTGCACGCCAGTGGAAGAGCTATCGACGACCGCGCCCTACAAAACGGAAACCACCAGCAGTTGCGCCAACAGCATCGCGACGGCCGCGGATGGCACAATCGTCAGCGGCAACTTCGTAATCAACCCGTCTATCGTCGGGGGAACATCGGCCTCTAGCCCAGTATTCGCCGGCATTATCACGCTGATGAATCAGTATCTCGTCAGTTTCGGACTCAACAGCTCCGGACTCGGTAACATCAATCCAACGCTTTATACTTTGGCCGCGACTCCCGCGAATGGTGTCTTCCACAAAGTTGATAGCGGCGATAGCAATGTCTACTGCCAGGCGAATACCCCTTCCGGACAGCCCGCCGATGTGATCTGCCCGTCCGCCGGGGTTTTTGGCTTCAGTGCCTCCGCTGCGAACGCCGACGCCACCACCGGCTTTAACCTGGTCACCGGTCTTGGCTCGGTGGATGCCAACGCTTTGGCCACTGCCTGGAGGGCCTTCCTAACTCCAGACTTCCAATTTTCGCCGCCTAATCAATCTGTTACTGTCGCCGCGGGAGCGTCCGCCTCGGTTGTTTTAACGATCACTCCCATCAGCGGCTCCACTCCGGCAGTGATTAACTTTAGCCCGAGCAGTTGTGCTGGTCTGCCAACGGGCGCGAGTTGCAGCTTTAATCCAACGAGCGTGAATTTCACCGGCGCAAATTCCCCAACCACAACGCTCACAATTTCTACTCTGCCCACCATGACCGTGCCCACGAGTGCGCAGAACGTTACCATCACCCCCGTTAACCCATCGAACGTTTCCACTAGCGTTAGCCTTACAGTCACCAAGACCACCGAGACGTTCTCCATCGCCTCGACCAACGGCCTCACTTTCCCAGTGTCTCCCGGAGGAACAGCGCCAGTCTCGATTGCCGTGAGCAGCAGCACTGGCTTCATCAACACCAGCAACAACACGACCGCCGTGCCGGTCACCTACAGTTGCTCTGGCATTCCGACAACCGCGGAAATCGCCTGCAATTTCAGTCCCGGCAATGGCCAATCCATTTCGCAGACCGCGGTGACGCTCAACTTAGTGACCACCGCAGCCACGTCGCAATCACGTCCGCCGCTCGGACGCGCGAGCCGCGTCTTTTACGCAATGCTGCTCCCTGGTTTGTTTGGCATCGTGTTCTTGGGGGGATCGCGAACCAAAGGCGTGCGCCTGCTCAGCCTGATCGTGGTTCTCGGCTTCTCCACCCTATGGCTGGGCGCATGCGGCGGCGGCAGCAACAGCAGCCAGAAGAATCCCGGGACGCCAGCGGGAAGTTACCAAGTCACCGTGAACGCTACGACTGCCGGTTCGGTTCCTATTACCAATACCGGCACAGCGCTAACCATTACGCTGACGGTGAACTGATCGCCCGGCTTGCTCGACGTGTCGCGGCGCGGCAGGGATTCGATTCGAAAAGGAATCGATCTTTGCTTTGGATAAGCGTTGTCAGGAAATCGCTCGTCTGAACTGCGCCGGAGTACTCGCCGTAAGCTTCCGGAACACGCGCGTAAGGTGGCTTTGGTCGGCAAAGCCGCATTCAACCGCGATTAAAGCCAGAGGATAATCGCGGTCGCGCAGCAAGGAGCATGCCGCATGCACGCGCAGACGCTGTAAGTAATCTCCCGGCGTGTGTTTTTCATAAGCGCGAAATACTCGCGCCAGATGCACCGGATGTACTCCGGCTTCGCAGGCCAAGTCAGTGATGCGGAGATTGTCGCGAAACTCTTCGTGCAGCCGTTCTTTGACGCGGCGCAACCACCACGGCGCAGATTTTTCCCCGGAAGCCGTTCCCGCAATCGCCCCCATCAGTTCCAGCACGTAGCTATCGATCAGCAACTCATCCGCCGTCTGGCTCTTAAACGCCGAATACAGTCGAAGCCCCGCCCATAGCATCTCTCCAGCACCGCGGTCGAATCCCGTTTGCCGCGGCAGGCGCAAGCTTAACCGTTGGATATTTTCATCGCGCAACTCAATCGTGAAGAACGAGGCCCCTGCCGGTCCGATCAGTGTCGCGTGCTGCACTCCCGAGGGATTGAAGACGGCAGTAAACGGCGACAACTCCTCCAGCTTTCCCCGATCCCCTTCCAGATAATCGCCCTGAAGCACCACCGTCACGTAGGCCAGTTCATGCTGGTGCCGCGGAACTACGCGCGAGCAAGGTTGCCGCAAAGCGGAGAGCAGCACATCTTCCGTGCCTAGCCGCGCCTCAACCGGCGAATAAAACTCGCCTTCACGCAGCAACGTGTTATCCCGGCTTTCGGGCATGTCAATTCGACGACTCTGGCCTGAAACCGTTATCGCAGCAATGTTTAATTTGTACAAGACCGCCGTCTGGTTGCCATATAGCATTGGGATCGAGATTTAATGGAGGCCCTATGAAACGTATTCTTTCAGCCGTTCTATTGTTTGCAGCGTGTGGTCTGCTGCTGGCGGCCGCTCCCGAGGAAAAATCTCCCAAGCCGCAATACGACGCCAAAGGCCAACTCCTTCGTCCCGAGGACTACCGTGAGTGGATGTTTCTCTCGGCAGGCTATGGGATGAATTACAGTCCTACTCCGGGCAGTCATGAAATGTTCACCAACGTTTTTGTTCAACGTTGGGCCTATCAGGAATTTATTAATTCCGGCAAGTGGCCCGAGCAGACCATGTTCGTCATCGACGAGAGAGAAGCGCAGAACAAAGGCTCCATCAATAAGACGGGTCACTTTCAGACCGATCTGATGGGCCTGGCAGTCGAGATCAAAGATTCGAGTCGCTATGCCGACAAGTGGGCGTATTACGGCTTTGATGCCGACGGCAAGACCGCCGAAGCCATGCCCAAGGGAAACGGCTGCTGGTCCTGCCACGACGAGCACGCCGCAGTCGAGCACAGCTTCGTGCAGTTCTATCCCACGCTGAAACCGATTGCGAAGAAATTTGGTGTCTACAACGAGAAAAGAGAGGAAGTGACCGACGCTAAGTGAGGGTGCCCCATAGCCTGCCCTGAGCTTGTCGAAGGGTCTCGCTTCCTTTGCGAGACATGGGAGCCGCGATCCTCGCCTCAGCGATTAAATTCTTCTCACTCTTAAAGATTTTCCGGCTCATTAAGAATCTCCGGCGAGGGTCTGCCCAGGCCCGTCTGGAGTTTCCCCTTTCTATGCCGATGTTTTCATTGTGCCGAACTCATCTTCTGCCGGGGCTGATCCTGCCCGCGAGAGCCCTCAAAATCCGAATCTGCGTTACGTTGCCCGCCAGCCGATTTTCGACCGGGAGAAAAAAGTATTCGGTTACGAACTTTTATTCCGGGACGATATGGAGAACGTTTTTCATGCGATAGATCCCGACATCGCGTCTCGCTCCACCCTGGATAGTTCGCTGCTTGTCGGTCTCGATGTATTGTGCGACGGCCGCCGTGCCTTTTTGAATTGCACACGCGATACCCTGATTCGCGGCCTGATTACGCTGCTGCCCTCGAACTCCACTGTAGTCGAGATTCTCGAAAGCGTTCCCCCCGACCCCGAAGTTATCGCCGCCTGCCAGCAATTGAAAGAAGCCGGGTACGTGATCGCGCTCGACGACTACGTCGCTGGCGATTCTCGCGAACCTCTAGCCGAAATCGCAGACATCCTCAAGGTGGATCTTAGACTTACTACGCATGAGCAGCGCGCCGCGCTGGTGAAGCAGCATGGTCCCTGGCGCTGCCGTATGCTTGCCGAGAAGGTCGAGACTAACGAAGAATTCATTGCTGCCCGCGATCAGGGCTTCGTCTATTTCCAGGGCTACTTCCTGCGCCGGCCGGAAATGATGGCCACACGCGACGTACCCGCCAACCGCATCAACTACGTGCGCATGTTACAGGCGGTTTCGCAGGGCGACCTTGACGTCTCTGGACTCGAAAAATTGATCAAGACTGAAGCGTCCATCTGCTACCGACTACTGCGCTACATGAATTCCGCCCGCTTCGGATTTAGAAGCGAGATTCATTCCGTCCGCCATGCGCTCTCGATTTTGGGGGAGCAGGAGGTGCGCCGCTGGGTACGCCTGGTTGCCATCGTCGGCGCCGGTCAGGATAAAACCAGCGATCTCGTACTCTGCGCCCTGGTTCGTGCCCGCTTTGGCGAGTTGCTGGCTCCGCACGTTCCGCACGGCGAGGCGGACCTGTTCCTTCTCGGATTGCTTTCCATGCTCGATGTCATGCTTGCCATGCCAATGTCAGATATCCTCGAGAAGATTCCTCTGGACTCCGAAACCAAAGCCGTTCTGTTGGGAAAGCCCAGCCCCCTGCGTCCTATTTACCAACTTCTGCTGGCCCATGAGAGCGGAGAGTGGTCTGCCGTCCAGGCCATCACCGAAACCTTGCATCTCGATCCCGACATCGGCGCCACTTCTTATTGGCAGGCGCAGCAATGGGCCCGGGAAGTTTCTGGCGGAGCGTAACGGTTAGCTTCCCGGAAGTTGGCCTCTAAACTTCCGGCGCTGGCCTCCTGTGCAAAACCGGTCCACTTTGCCACTTGCCAAGCTGTCGTCCGGACGAGTACCATTACCTTGTTCTCATTGGCCACGTTCCCGCGTAGGCCCTCCGCGTCCCAGGCCGTTCCCGGCGGCGCGACGGATCCGAAAACGGATAACCGATACGCAAACATTAGATTGTTTCGCCAGTGCGAAGTTTGCTTTACCAGATGGCAGTTGATCGCTATTACATTCGCGATTGTGTTCCAGCCCAACCCGGAATTCAGCATGGAGAGTGGGCCATGCTCCTCGAACGCGTTGTAAGACTTGGTGAGTGAGAGTTTGTTTCTGAGCTAGTGGCGGGGTGGTCCGTGTGTTTTGACCCCAGTCTCTTGGCATGAATGCATAGTGCGCAGCCTTTGGCGAGGCGGCAGCATCAATAGGCAATCGGAAATCGTTTGATTTTTCTGTAATTCTGCGCTGGGTTGAAATCCGGCAAGCAGCTCTGAGAGGACTATGAACGCAGGACCAGGAAGACCCTCCGGTGGCGGAGGCCGGAATCGCAGGCGGCGCGGACGCCGTCCCAACAATCAACGCGGGCCTCGCGCCGCAGGTCCCAGCCAGTCACGGCACAATCAGGACGGCATTTATACCGCTCCCATGGACCACAGTTATCGCGCCACCATGTCCGGTAACGGCAACAACGGCCAGGGATCGAGGCGGGGCGCTCGCCCCGGTTTCGGAGCGGCCTTTGCGCCCGCCGACCCCGAGCCTCTACCCGTTTTGCGAGAAGATTCCAACTCGCGCATCTTTGCGTTCGTCGACGACCTTTTCTTCGCTGCCAAAATTCAGGAGACCGCACGCAAGCTCAACGTCAAAGTCGAATTCGCCAAGAGCGACAAAGACTTGGCCGAGCGCATGCAGCAGAACGGCGAAGAGAAGCCGTCGCTGATTATCTTTGACCTCAACAATGCGAACGCAAAGCCGCTTACCCTGATCCCCAAGTTGAAAGCAAAGCTGAAGAAGGGAACTTCGATCATCGGATTTCTCTCGCACGTGCAGGGTGATCTGAAGCAGAAGGCTCACGAAGTAGGATGCGACATGGTCCTGCCGAGGTCAGCCTTCTCGCAGAACCTGCCGCAACTTCTACGCCGCCACGGCGCGCCTGAAGACGAGAATCCGACGGTGCAGTAGACCTAAAGAACGCTTGGATCGTTAGAGGATTTCTTGAAATGAGAGGGTGCGGCTTCAGCCGCGCCGTCAGATCACTCCAATAGCCATTCCCTCGCGCTCACCCCGCCAAAGTTGGAAGCAAGCCTTTGTCTTAGCTAATGGATTGAACGCCAAGATGCTGCTAGATTCGCTCCTTCAGAACGCATTTGACCACAAGGAATTGGAAGTGGCGTTTCCCGCAGCCAGACAAAGTTCGGCTACATAACTAGGGAAGATTTCTGTCGTCACGATGGTTGCCGCACTAG
>Ga0210391_10001648_pt1 | contig 20033 bp, 17 predicted proteins | sample IncBWC12OmetaG_FD_160573 | JGI IMG/M metagenome (GOLD analysis project Ga0210391, IMG submission 160573) | Forest soil microbial communities from Barre Woods Harvard Forest LTER site, Petersham, Massachusetts, United States - Inc-BW-C-12-O ...
TCGTCAGAGGTCTGCTGTTGTGGTTTTGTGGCGGGCTCAGTCGGAGCAGGCTTCGACTGCGGGTTTTGCTGCGGAATTGATGCGCTTTGCCCAGCGAAAAGTTGGCTCAGCACTGCGACCGTAGCCCAGGCTCGGATCACCCATTTCAAAAAAAAGAATATCGCGACCCGGCTATTCTTCGGGCGCGTAATATCCAGTCCTGGCATACACTCGCAGCGGAGGCAATCCTTTCGGCGGCAGTAACTTCACCTTGATCTTACGCCATTTGCCGTCGCGCACCACTTTGCTGGGACGATACCCCAGCACATATTGGTTGCGCAGTTCGACCCCAATCTTGGTCGCCACATCCGCAAGATCGTTGGGATTCTCCACCGTAAACGCCCGCCCGCCGGTCAATTCTGAAATCTCCCCCAGCAGTTCCGGACCAAGGCGCTCTTCTTCCGTGGGAAAATAGCGGTCATAAATCCCAATGGCATATACCATTACATCCGCTTCCTTAACTAAAGCCTTGATCTCGTTCTCGGTGTAGCGGCTGTGATTGTCTCCTCCATCGGAAATGATCAAGAGCGCCTTCTTGGCGTACTTGGCCTGCCTCATCTTGGTCACGCCCATGTATATGGCGTCCAGCAAAGCCGTGCGCCGCCGTGGCACAGCATAGATGAGTTTGCCCTGAATCTCGTCCACCGAGCTGGTAAAGTCGCTCACCTCTTCCGGTTCGTCGGAGAAGGTGATCATGAAGAACTCATCCTGAGGATTCGCGGTCTTAAAAAACTCGCTCACCGCATCTTTCGCCCGGTCCATTTTGCTACTCATGCTGCCACTGGAATCGAAAATCACCCCCAGAGAAACCGGTGCATCTTCGCTGGAGAAAGACTTGATGTCCTGCGGCGCACTGCCTTCAAAAAGCTGAAAGTTCTGTTTTTCCAGACCGGTCACCAGCCGGTTCATCGGATCCGTAATGGTCACTGGCACCAGCACCAGATCAACGGCTACCTTCAGCGGACGCACATGCGTCTTGAGAGACGGGGAGACGACGTCTTGCTTTGAAACTTCGTCCGGATTATTTTCCTTGGCTACTTCCCGCGGCGGCACGTGAATATCATTGACGTTAGTCTGCCCCAGAGCAGCGAACGGCAAGATACACAACGCGAAAAATAGCAGGCACAGAGAGATATTAGGCGCCATCGCACCCGAGCGTGCAAGACAGGGACGAACTTCGAAGAACTTAAAGTCCAGGGCCGGAGGGAGAGAAGACCGGCATCCGTTCAGGAGGGCCATAAACACCTCAATTGGCCGCGATAGTATCATGCTTTTGTCCGAATGACGCCGTTTTTTTTGTCAAAAATTAGAGACAATCCAAAAACGGAGCGGCCATTTCGGATCATTCTTTACAACGGTGTGTTAACACCGAAACAACCGTCTAACCATTCGCTCGCGCCACCTTGCTACAATCAGAAGTTTCCATGGCAGATATTCATCCCTTTCGCGCCTTTCGATACGATCCCACTCGGGTCGCACTCACCAACGTCGTCACCCAACCCTACGACAAGATAACCCCCGCGCTGCAAGATCGCTATTATGCCGCCAGCCCGTATAATCTGGTGCGCATTATTCTCGGTCGCACGGAAGTAGCCGACAATCCAGCGAATAATGTATATTCCCGCGCCGCAAACCACTTTCGCGATTGGCACGAGCAAGGCATCCTTCGCCAGGACCCTCAGCCCTCGCTCTACGTCTATTCCCAGCGCTTTACGCTTCCGGGCGCAGTGAAAGGAAGTTCACACCAGGAACTGGAACGCCGCGGATTCATCGCCCTAGGCCGCATCGAGGACTATTCCGCCGGAGTGGTTTTCCGCCACGAGCAAACCCTAGCCAAACCCAAGGCCGACCGTCTCGATCTACTCCGCGCCACCCGCGCGCATTTCGGCCAGATCTTTATGCTTTATGAAGATTCCGGCCAGGTTGAATCCCTCCTTAACCCATCGGCCGCCCCAGTCATCTCGATCACCGACGAGTATGGAGTTCTGCACAGCGTGTGGCCAGTCTCCGATCCGAGCGTGATCGCTTCCGTCCGCAGCGCGATGGCCCACAAGAAGCTCATCATCGCCGACGGTCACCACCGTTATGAAACGGCGCTCAACTATCGCGATGAATGCCGAGATAACCAGCGACGCGCCATCGACTCTTCGCAGCCGAATTCCGCAGCCGCCGACTCGCCACACGAGTTCGTGATGATGACCTTTGTCAACATGAACAGCCGGGCTCTGCTCATTCTGCCCACCCATCGCATCGTTCATAGTTTGCCATCGTTCTCTGAAGAAGGCTTTCGCAATGCGGCCCGGGCATTCTTCGACATCGATGAAATCCATTCCTCGCTCGACTCGACCCACGCAACCGAAATCCTCCGCGAAGCCGGACGTGCCGGAACCGCAATCCTTGCCGTTGCCGCCAACCGGGCCTTTTTGCTGCACCATCCCAATCCGAAAGCCGCGGAGATATTCAATGGCCTATCGCTGCGGCAGCAAGCCCTCGATGTGGTCCAGTTGCACAAATGTCTGTTGGAAAAGGTCTTGGGCCTCTCGGAGGAATCCATCCGCAACCAGCAGAATCTCTCCTACATCCGCGATCCCGGAGAGGCCCTGTCGCTGGTTCGTGGTTCAAGCGGAACTCCGGCCAACATCGCCTTCTTAGTGAACCCCTGCCCCATGACGCACCTGCGCAACGTAGCTTTCGCCGGCGAGGTCATGCCTCAGAAATCCACCGACTTCTACCCCAAGCTGCTCAGCGGATTGACCATCTATGCTCTCGATTAGTAGTGCTTGGACCCGACGAAACGGGATTATGCACCGCGACGAGGTGGGCCCTTAATGAACGCTCGCAGCGCAACGGATAAGACGCAAACCCTCTGGGTCCTCTGTGGCAAATGGTTTGCCGTCGGACTCCTGCTGCTCCTCGCAGTGCTTTTACTCTCCGCCGCTGTTCCCGAGAAGCATCTCTCCATCTATTCCACCGCCGCCAACTACTCTCTGCCTATCGTCGATCGCGACAGCAAAGATTATATCGGTCTGCTCGAACTCCTGGAACCTCTCGGAACGGTCAGCGCAAAATCCGATCTTCCACGCTGGCGTCTCCACTACAACAATGTCCTCTCGGAGTTCGCCGTGGGCAGCCCTCGCGCTCGCATTCAGGGGCGCGATGCAGTTCTCTCCGCAAGATTCTTACTCGAAAACGGACGCGGTCTCGTCCCTGTCGCTTCGCTCGCTTCCATCCTGCCGCGAATACTCGGCGGTCCGGTAACCTTGCATGAAGAGTCCGGACGCCTCTTCGTCGGCAGCATTGCCACTCATTTCACCGCTTCAGTTTCTCCTGATGATCCGTCGCGCCTCGTTTTTCACTTCACCTCACCGGTTAATCCCACAGTCGCCACCGAGCCCGGCAAGGTTTATCTGACCTTCAACCGCGAACCTGTCACTTCACCCGCGTCCCCAACTCTTACCTTTGCGAGCAAAGCCATTCCTTCAGCCACTTATTCCGAAAATAATGGCGCCGCCAAAATCACCGTCAACAGCACCATCCCTTTGTTGGCGAGCTTCAGCAATGACAGTCAGACGATTGTCTTGGCGCCGGCAAAATCTCAATTTGCCTCAACCGCGGCTGGCGCCTCCACAACTCTGCCGCCGGCCAGCCCACCCGCGCAACTTCCTGCGGCCAATCCGTCACTCCCCGTCACCCGCCATTACTTCGCGATTGTAGATGCTAGCCATGGTGGCAACGATCGCGGTGAGGCTCTCAGTTCCACGCTCGCCGAAAAAGATGTCACGTTGGCCTTCGCCCGCCGTCTGCGACAGGAACTCGAGAGCCGCGGCCTATCCACTCTCGTCCTGCGCGATTCTGACGCCGACCTCTCACTCGATGACCGCGCCTCGTCCGCCAACGCTGTTCACGCCGCCGTTTATATCGCCCTGCATGCCGCCTCCAGCGGGCACGGCGTTCGCCTCTATACCGCGCTGCTTCCCTACAGCATTGATTATGATAGCGGCCCTTTCCGTTCCTGGACCACTGCCCAGCAATCTTCCATCCCACTTAGCAAAGCCACCTCCGCCAGCGTGGCCACGGAATTGAAAAAGGATGAAATCAATGTGCGCTCTCTGACTGCACCTTTGCGGCCGTTGAATAATGTCGACACCGCCGCCATCGCTGTCGAGGTCGCGCCCTCCGCCGCCGACATCTTGCAACTAGCTTCTCCGGTTTATCAGCAACTCGTTACCAGCGCCGTGGCCAACGGAATCTCCGCCATTCGCTCACAGCTTGGAGCCGCGCCATGAGAGCGCGCATTACGATTCCTCCTAACATGATTCCGCGCTATCTGGTGATCGCAGTGTTTGTGCTTCTCACAGCCGCGCTGGGAATGAGCTTTTACGCGTGGCATATGCGTGGACGCGCCGCCGCCGTTCCAGTCGCGGCCACCGATACTCGTCCCGTCGTCGCACCCGTGGCCGGACCCACCGAACAGGTGACACTATATGTCGCCTATGACGATGTGGGCGTGCTTCGGCCACAATCCGCTCGAATTCCGATGCCCAGCGTCCGTCAACAGCGGGCTGAAGAACTGCTCCGCTCCCTGATCGCCCTTTATCTCGACAAAGCCTCGCCTCACCCGCTGCCGCCCGGCGCCGATATCCGCGGCATCTACATGGTCGATCCCGGCCTCGCCGTCGTCGACGTCAATGCCGCCTTTGCCGACGGCCACCGCTCCGGCGTCCTCGCCGAGGAACTCACTGTGGCATCGTTTATCCAGACCCTTGCGGCTAATATCCCCGGCATTCTTCGGATGAAGATATTGGTTGAAGGGAAAGAACGCGAAACTCTGGCCGGCCATGCCGACCTGTCTAACTTCTTCGATGTCTCCGCTGTGAACCAGCTAACCTCGCAACTGCAAGCGACGCAGTAATGGGTATGAGACCGGGAAACTATTCGTGCGAGGACAACTACCCCTCGGCAAGCTGAAGGCAGGTTTTCGGCTGCCTTAGGATGCAGTCCGACATTCTCTCAGCTATTCCGTACGACGCTTTTTCCATACCGCTGACAAAAATCGATCCAAGAATTAGACGATCGAATCGGAACCATTCCCGAGCCGATTCCATTCCCAAATCGATGATCCGTCTCGAGACATTGTCCCAAGGGATGCAATGAAAGCCGCACGACAGGGGAAACGATTGCCGATGGGTTCGATGGCAGTGAAGCAATGTCTAACATTCGTAATACCGCCACCCCACCAAACCACGGACTCTTGAAACAGGCCTCAATCGTGTTGTGCCTTCTAGCCTTTCTACCAATTGCGGCGTTCGGCCAGAGCTCGCTGGATGATGTACACGTTGTGCCACGTACGCCGCTAATCGCCACGGTCGAACCCGGGGCAAAGGCATACGATGCAATCCGGCCGGTCATCAGGAGAAGCGCGGACCTGGTGTTGGTGCCAGTCACCGTCACCGACCCGTTGGGGCGGCTGGTAACGGGTTTGAGACCGGACAATTTTCAGGTCTTCGAAAACAAGAAACCTCAGGAGATCCGGCATTTTTCCAGCGACGACGCTCCCGTTTCTCTCGGCATCATCGTCGATACCAGCGGCAGTATGAAAGACAAAATGGAACGAGTGCGCGAGGCGGTAAAGCAATTTTGCTACTCCGCCAACCCCCAGGACGAATTCTTCATGATTACGTTTTCCGACACGCCCCATCTCGTGCATGACTTTACAGATTCTACAGAAGACCTTGAAAGCAAACTCCTTTTCGCGTTCCCAAAGGGGCGTACGGCTCTTCTCGACGCAATCTATATGGGGATCGAAAAAATGCGGGAAGCCAAGTACAACAGAAAGGCGTTGCTGATCGTCTCCGACGGTGGAGACAATCATAGCCGTTACAACGAAGCCGAACTGAAATCAACTGTGAAAGAATCCGACGTAATGATTTACGCCATCGGAACCTTCGACCGCAACCTTCCTACGGTCGAGGAAATGTTGGGGCCGGAATTGTTAGCCCATATTGCCGAGGTCACCGGCGGACGTGCTTTCGTTCTGGATAATCTGATCGAAATGCCAGATGTGGCCCGCAGGATTGGAGTTGAACTGCGAACTCAGTACGTTCTGGGCTACCACCCCAGTAACCCGCCACACGACGGAAAATGGCGCAAGATCAGCGTAAAGCTTAGGCTTCCCAAGAAACTCACGTCCTTACAGGCGCGAGCAAAACAGGGATATTACGCCAGCAACGACTAGCCGTAGAAACGACTAGGACGAACTAAGAACGACTACGCCGACGCGCAACCTGAAGATCGCAAGGCGCGGCCATCTAGAGCTTAGCGACCGCGCGCGCAAACGAGACTGGGATTACGCTCCGACCAATGCCGGTTCTACACCGTAGATCGAGTGCCACGAGGTAGCAGACTTCAGCTTGCTATTCACGTTATTGATATTCTTTACGCCTTCCGTCTCCAGCCACTTGCGGAAAGCCGCCGCACCCTGCTTGGCATAAATTGGAATTCCGTCCTTCCAGGTCGCGCGCCCGCACAGCACTCCGTTAAACTTCACTCCCGATTCCCCAGCCAGCTCCAGCGTCTCGCTGAACTCCGCATTGCTAACGCCCGCCGAAAGATAAATGAACGGCTTGGTCGCCACGTTTGCCGCCTTGTGAAACAGGTCAATCGCCTCTTGTTTCGTATAGGCTTTCTGCCCTCCAAAGCACTTCACACCTTCCACAAATTTCATGTTGACCGGGACTTCCACCTTAAGCACATCGACTCCATAGCGGTCTTTGCTGAACTCGCGCATGCTCTCGGTGACAATGTGCGGCTTCTTCTTTGCGTATTCCAATCCCTTCTCGTCGGCGCCCTCTTCGTAGCCCACAAACTCCAGAAAATAGGGGATGTCATTCGCGCGGCACTCGTCGCCAATGCGCTCCACCCACGCGTGCTTCTTGTCGTTCACGTCCTTAGGATCGTACGGCGAATAGTAAAGCAGAATCTTGACGCAGTCCGCGCCCGCTTCTTTCAACCGCCGTGCCGACCAGTGATCGAGCAAGTCTCCCAAGCGCCCTGGACCGGTCTTGTCGTATCCGGTCTTTTCATAAGCCAGAAGCAGGCCAGCATTCTTCGCCCGTCGCTTCGACGCCGGCAGCCCCCACTCAGGATCAAGAAGAATCGCGCTGGCATGCGGCGTCAAAACCTCCGTAACCAGCGTTTTGAACTCCTCCATCATGGCATCGCTGATTTCCCCGCCCTTTTCTTTGCCCAGCGATTTCTGCAGCGACCCGCGCTGATCCATCGCGGCCGCAGCGATCACGCCGCGTTCGTTCGATACTCTTTTGAGACCCGCAAGTTTGCCGGGGGTAAGTTTCATAGGATTCCTCCGAATCTGCCGCTTAAGATGAGTGCTTTTAAACCCTCAATTGTAAACCAAAAGCCTTGACTCGATACGTTAAAAGTAGGTAATATAACTACTATAGATCAACCCATGGAAAAGGCGATTTCAGCAGCCGATGCCAACCGGAAGTTCTCTCAGCTACTGCGGGATGTTCGCGAAGGACAAAGCTACGTGATCACAAGCCACGGAAAAGCCGTGGCTCGCATCGCCCCTTGCAAAGAAGATTCCGACACTTCTGTACACGCCCGAGCGTCCTTGCTAACGAGATTGCGCGCTGAGCGTGTCGTCAGGATCGGACGATGGAAAAGGGACGAGCTTTACGACTAGGGCAACCCGGTGAGACTCGCTCTCGATACCAATATTCTGGCCTACGCGGAAGGCGTGAACGGTGCGGCAAAGAAAAAACCTGCGCTGGAGATCATCGCTAAACTGCCCGCCGCTTCTACCTTCTTGCCAGTGCAAGTTTTGGGCGAACTCTTTCATGTTCTGGTGCGGAAGGCGGGACGTCCGCCGGAGCGGGCACGGGCCGCGATTCTCAGCTGGCAGGATGCCTTCCCGCTGATCGAAACTTCACCGGCAATTCTGCTTGCCGCCACAGACCTCGCCTCTCGCCATGGCCTCGGCATCTGGGACGCCATAATCTTCTCTGCCGCGTCCGCTGCGGGATGCCGTCTGCTGCTCTCCGAGGACCTTCAAGCCGGGTTCACCTGGAACGGAGTAACGGTCTGCAATCCCTTTTCAGCAAATCCGCATCCCTTGCTGGCAGCTTTGCTCGAGCCCTAGGCTTAGTCGGCCCAGTTCTGCAATTTCAGCCCTCGTACCCGCCGGAACTCCTTTTCGTTGTTCGTAACCAGCGTCAACCCGGCAGCCAGAGCGTGCGCGGCAATCCAAAGATCGTTGTTGCCGGCGATCCACGCTTTTAGCGATGGTATAGTGGTATGACCGCTGCGGTTTTTCTTCCCTCCGCTCCGGCACACAATAGCCGAATTGCTTTCGGCAACATCGAACGAAGAGCACGTCCCGAAGGAACCGCCATCATGCCCATCGCGACCACGAATCCCGCCACCGGCGAAGTCGTAAAAACGTTTCAACCTTTATCCCCGGCTGAAATCGAGCAGAAACTCCAGCTAGCCGTCACGACCTTCCGCGCCGAGCAGAAGACCCCCTTCGCCGAGCGCGCTAGCCGCATGGCGAAAGCCGCCGAGATCCTCGAACGCGACAAAGAAAAGTTCGCGACTCTGATGACGATTGAAATGGGCAAGCCTTACAAAGCCGCCATCGCCGAAGCCGTCAAGTCCGCGTCCGGGTGCTGCTTCTACGCGGAAAACGCCGAGAAGTTTCTCACCGACGAAGCCCTCAACACTGGAACCCAAAAGAGCTTCATACGCTACCGCCCGATCGGTCCCATACTCGCCGTCATGCCGTGGAACTTCCCTTTCTGGCAGGTATTTCGCTTCGCCGCTCCCGCACTTATGGCAGGCAATGTCGGATTACTCAAGCACGCTTCGAATGTGCCGCAATGCGCTCTCGCAATCGAAAGCATTCTGCTCGAAGCGGGATTTCCCGCCGGCGCCTTCCAGACTTTACTGATCGGTTCGCAGCAGGTCGATGCCATTCTCAACGATCCTCGCGTCGTCGCCGCAACCCTTACCGGAAGCGAGCAGGCTGGCATCGAAGTTGGAGTCGCAGCCGCCAAGCGCATCAAGAAGGTCGTGCTCGAACTCGGTGGCAGCGATCCTTTCATCGTGATGCCCAGCGCCAATCTCGACGCAGCCGTCGCCACTGCGGTGGAGGCTCGCGTCATCAACAATGGCCAGTCGTGCATTGCCGCCAAACGTTTTATCGTTGCCGAACCCATCGCCGCCGAGTTTGAACGGAAGTTTGTCGACCGCATGAAGAATCTCCGCATCGGCGATCCCTTCGACGACAAAACCGAACTTGGTCCACTCGCCACCGCCGACGCCGTAAAATCGCTCGATGCCGACGTGCAGAAAACCGTCAAGGCCGGCGCCAAGCTCTTGACCGGAGGCCATCCCCTCAAGCAGTCCGGCAACTACTATGCGCCCACGGTCCTCACCGACATCCCAAAAGAATCGCCCGCTTACCGCGAAGAATTCTTCGGCCCCGTCGCTTCCCTATTCCGCGTCAAAGACATCGACGAAGCCATACGGCTCGCCAACGACAGCCGCTTCGGCCTTGGCGCCAGCGCCTGGACCACCGACCCCACCGAGCGAGAACGCTTTATTAACGAACTCGAATCCGGCATGGTCTTCATCAATAAAATGGTTGCCTCCGATCCCCGCATTCCCTTTGGCGGCGTAAAAAGTTCTGGCCATGGCCGCGAACTAGCCGCTAACGGCATCCGGGAATTCATGAATATTAAAACTGTCTCCATCGCCTAACAGGCCTCATGTGGGAGCGTGCGACTCGCCCGCGCGCTCACCGTCTATCCTCGACGGGCACCCCTGCTGGTGTCGTATATTTCTTGACTGAGCAGTTCAGCAGAGGAACAACCTAAGAGCCGCGGACGCCTTTATCCAATGAAACTGACTTTTGCCGCCCGTTTATTCTTGCTTGCCACACTGGTGACAAGATTCGGCACGCCCTTTGCGCGGGCGCAGGCACCAGACAACAGCAGCCCCGGCGCAAACTGGGAGACCGTCAACCGCGAATCCATCGGCTTCTCTGGTCTGCGCTTGGACGCCCTCACAGCCCTCTTAAAGACCGAGTACACCACCGCGATGTTGGTCGCCGTTCACGGCAAAGTCATCTACCAATACGGAGACGTCAGCTACGTCAGCCAGATCGCCTCGGTCCGCAAAAGCGTTCTTAGCATGCTTTACGGCAACTATGTGCAGAGTGGCAAGATTGACTTGCAAAAATCAGTAAAAGATCTCGGCCTCACCGACGTGCAGCCGTTCCTGCCTATCGAAGAGCGCGCTACCCTCGAGCAACTGCTCTCTGGCCGCTCTGGCATCTACATCGTCACCGAAAAACCCGGTCCACACGGCCCGGAGTCGTTTCAGCCCTACCGCGGCAGCCAACTCCCAGGAAACCATTTCTCCTATAACGAATGGGATTTCAACGCTGCCGGCGCCGCTTTCGAAAGACTCACTGGCAAGAACATCTACGATGCGCTTGAATCCGATCTCGCTCGTCCCATTGGCATGCAGGATTTCGACCGTGCGCGCCAAATCAAAACCAGCAATCTGCCCTTATCAGTTCATCCCGGATATCCCATGGATCTTTCCACGCGCGACATGGCACGCCTGGGTCAACTTATGCTGCGTCACGGAAACTGGAATGGCAAACAAGTGATTCCCGACGACTGGGTTCGCTATTCGACCCTTCTGTGGACGCCGTTTCAAGACATAAATCCCAGTTCGTTGCGCAACTATGAGTACCCCGACCGCTGGGGCTTCGGCCTGATGTGGTTCGCTTGGGACGAACCTGCTTTTCTTCAGCACCAGTGGACCGGTCCCATGCAGGGTGCCTACATTGCCATGGGTTCTGGCGGACAGTACATCGTGGTTCTACCGGCAGTGGACATGGTGATCGCCCACAAAGTAGACATGGACCACTATCGTGGACAAGTGACTCCGCTGCAGTGGGACGCCATCCTAAACCTGGTCCTCGCCTCTTCCTGCGAAGACAATTGCCCTTCCCCAAAGTAGCGCGTCGTGATCAATATGGAGACAGCAGCCTACCTGTGGGGACAGCCGCTCTCGGCTGTCGAGCCGAGCGCACCGAGGCGGCCTCCGCGCCTGCTCCTAACACCCGAGTATCTAGTGTCAGTGTTTCTAGATGTCGCAAGTACCACAAGCGAAATAATGTCTAAGCAATCCCGCGCTAACCATTGCTCACGTGGCCAGTCGAATTGCATAGACGCAGCGGTGGATCGGGATACTTGTCCTCCCCATCACCCAGCGACCTCAGGCAACCAATGCGCATGCTGCTGGACATCTTCGGCCAGACGTTGCGCACCCTCTGGGCGCACAAGCTGCGTTCCTTCCTCACGATGTTTGGCATAGCCTGGGGCGTGGGGTCGCTCTTGCTTCTCGCCGGCGTTGGAGAAGGCTTCCGCAACGGCAATCGCAAGCAACTGGAAACCTTCGGTAAGAACATTATTTTTTTCTGGGGCGGACGGGCCCCCGCCGTCGAAGGCAGCTTCAACTCGATGAAGTGGTTCAACCTCACCTACGAGGACTATGCCGCGATTCAAAACGAGGCGAAGCTCGCCGTGCATATTGCGCCGGTCATCGCGCGAGAAGATATTCGAGTCGTCAGCGACTACACCAGCACCAATGGCCAAGTCTCCGGCGTCGTCCCCGTCTACAGCCAGGTGCGCACCATCCCCTTGCAAGTCGGCCGTTGGATCAATGACGAGGACAACACCCAGCGCCGCCGCGTCTGCCTTTTAGGCCGCGAAATAACCCGTAATCTGTTTCCCGGAAGGCCTTCCGTCGGCAGCAGCATCCTGCTCAACGGCGTCCACTTCGAAGTGATCGGCCAGCTTTCGATGATCGGCAACGAAGAGCAGAACTCCACCAACGTTCGCATTTTCGTGCCCTTCAGCACCATGCGCGAACTCTTTCCGCTCAAAGGCGACAACTCGAGAGAAGGCAACGCAGTTTCCTTTATCAATTATCAGCCGCGCACATTCGACGAGAATGAGAACGCCAAAGCGGAACTCCACCGCATTGTCGCTCGCAACCACGGCGGATTCGATCCCAACGAAAAAGACGCCTGGGAAGAGTGGGACACCGTGAAGAACCAGAAGCTCATGGGCAAAATCTTCACGGCCATGGATTGGTTCCTCGGCGGCGTCGGCCTCGTCACGTTGGCATTGGGCGCGATCGGCATCATCAACATCATGCTCGTCGCGGTGACCGAGCGTACCCGCGAGATTGGTCTGCGCAAGGCTCTGGGTGCTACTAACCGCAACATCCTTTTTCAATTCTTTCTGGAAGGCGCGTTCCTCACGCTATTCAGCGGAATGCTCGGAGTAGGCGCTGCGATGCTGCTCATTCATTTGCTTTCGGGCGTAAATCTTCCGCCGGGCTTCGACACACCCCGCGTCGTTCCGGTCTCGGCTATCGCAGCAGTGCTATCGCTGGCATTGGCAGGCATTACCGCAGGACTTTACCCGGCCCGCAGGGCTGCCATGCTCGAACCCGTGGAGGCTTTGCGCCAGGAGTAACTCAACACGGAATCATTTGCCCGGGGTAATGGAGCAATTATGACGAGCGATCTGTTACGCGAAGCCCTCGGCGCCATGCGGCACAACCGTCGACGTACTGCCCTTACCATGCTCGGCATGGCTTGGGGCATCGCCACCGTCGTCATTTTACTGGCGTTCGGATCGGGCTTCGAGAGTGCCATCGGCATGATCTTCTCTTCGTGGGGAACCGATACGATCGGAGCCTTCCCCGGCCGTACCTCACTTCAGGCTGGCGGCGCCAAGGCTGGCAGCCAAATCCGACTTCAGCTCGCCGACGTCGATTACATCCGCAACGAAGTGCCCATGATCAAGGGCGTCACTCCCATCTTTGACAAAAATAATAGCGTGACCATCCAGCACGACACGCGAAGCTTTACCAATTTGTTTCTTACCGGTGTCTATCCGGTATACGAACGCATTCGTGGATTTTCTGTTGCCACCGGGCGTGGTCTCAGTGAAGAGGATCAACTGCAGCGCGCGCGCGTTGCGGTCATTGGCGACGAGGCTCGCCGGCGCCTTTTCTCCGGCGAGTCGCCGCTCGGACAACCCATCCGCATCAACGGCCTCAGCTTTGAAGTGGTTGGCGTTTATCAGCGCAAAGTGCAAGGTGGCGACGACAACGACAACACCATGGTCGTCATTCCCTTCAGCGCCATGGGCGATCTCTATGACACGAAATATATCTCCGGCCTGTTTATGGATTACGAGGGCGAGAATCACCAGCAACTGGCTCGCGTAGTTCGTGCCGTTCTCGCCGGACACCACAACTTTCTCCCCGACGATAAACGCGCCGTATTCATCGCCGATTTCAAGCAAGACTTCGACGAGTTCACCGTCGTCACCACAGCGCTCAAAATTCTTCTCGCTTTCATCGGAGCGCTGACCCTTGGTATTGGTGGCATCGGCCTCATGAACATCATGCTGGTCTCAGTGCAGCAGCGCACCCGCGAGATCGGCATCGAAAAGGCCCTAGGCGCGCATAAAGCTCACATCCTCTTCCAGTTTCTCGCCGAAGCTCTCGCGATCACCTTCGCCGGGGGCCTCGGCGGCATCGCCATCGCGTACCTTATCTCGTGGTCGGTCGGCGCGCTGCCGTTAATGAGCGCCTTCGGCGACAACCTTCAGGCCGGAGATATCCATCTCCACATCAACTTGAGCAGCCTCGCTGTAGCTACGATTATTCTGAGTCTGGTCGGAATAATCAGCGGCATGGTTCCGGCGGTTCACGCCGCCCGCCTCGATCCGATCGAAAGCCTGCGCTATGAATGATTTGAATTTGTATGCAGGATTTGTATCAGGACCACCACTGTAGCGTGTCCCTGACGTGGAAGAGCGGCCCTTCAGGGCCGCGTAGATCAATCAAAGTTGACGGGCTTTAGCCTCTGACCTCACTGCCTTAACGTCAGCTTGCTCAGCACCCCTTGCTGCTTGGCGATCAGCGCCTGCACGCCCTGCCGTGCATAAGCCAGCATCTTCGCGAATTGCGGCTCATCGAACGCCTGCCGCTCCGCCGTCGCCTGCACTTCTACCATTTTGTGCCCAGCCGTCATTACAAAATTCATATCGACCTCCGCCCGCGAGTCTTCTTCGTAGCAAAGGTCGAGCAACACTTCTCCATCGACCATCCCCACGCTGACCGCTGCTACAAAATCCTTCAGTGGAACTGAAGTCAGCGTCCCCGCCTCCACTAATTTTTCCAGCGCCAGCCCCAACGCCACAAACGCTCCCGTAATCGAAGCCGTTCTCGTCCCACCATCGGCCTGAATCACGTCGCAGTCGATCCAGATGGTCCGTTCGCCCAGCCGCGCCAAGTCCGTCACAGCGCGCATCGACCGCCCAATCAGCCGCTGGATCTCGTGCGTCCTCCCGCTTGGCCTTCCCTTCGTCACTTCGCGCGGCGTCCTCGTCAGTGTGGCCCGCGGCAGCATCGCGTATTCGCTCGAGATCCATCCCTTGCCCGAGTTCCGCATAAACGGCGGCACAGTCTCTTCAATCGACGCGGTACAAATTACCCGTGTATTTCCCACCTCAATGAGCACCGAACCTTCTGCCGTAGTAATGAAATCGGGAATGATTGAAATCGGCCGCAACTGATCGATAGCGCGATTATCTGAGCGATAGAACATAGGCGAGGATTGTAAATGATGCGTGAACTGTCCCGGCCAAAGGCAGCAAAAGGAAAAAGTGCCGCACAAGCAGCGATTGCGCCATCAAGTGTGATTCGACTCATAAAGGCTCGACGAGCCTTTACAAATCTCTACCTCATTTCTCAATTTCCATCAATCTTTGTGCAACTTCTTCACGGCTTGAAGGTTTACCAATCCAGAGAGCGAACTAAGGCTCCTAAGCGCCATCGAATGGAGGGCTTGGCCTTCCAGGAGGTATCACTGATGTCTCCGAACATTCGTCGCACTCTCTCGCCCACCCGATTGAATCTAGCCAAAACGAAAGCTAAACAAAGTATCGCCCTGACCGCGGCATTGCTGTTGGCCATGTCCGGCATGGCTCAGCAAACCTCAACTCCGCCGGATTCCCCGGATAACTTAACCGCAGCAAATAAACCCAGCAATGCCACTGCGTCAATTCCCGCGGGGACCAGGTTGGCCCTTGTCCTCACCCAGCCGATCCAGACCCGCGTCATGCGGCGTGGTGATGATATCTTCGCTCAGACCACGTCGCCCGTCACTTCGGGCAACGAGGTCGTGATTCCAGCGGGCACATTCGTTCAAGGAAAATTCGACAAGCTCGAACGGCAAAACGGCCGTGGAGAACTGCGTCTGCAAACGATGGCGATCACCTTTCCAGATGGCTATGTTGCCCCAGTCGCAGGCCCCATCACACTGGAGACTGATGAAGGCTATGCCATCAAAGATCCGGGCAAGGGGCGCCTTGTCGGCGCTTTCGCTCTGCCGGCGGCCGGTGCCGGCATCGGTGCCTTGATTGGCCACTCCCTCAGTTCGCAGCCTGAGACAATCACGAGCACGAATCCGCCCGGCTGTACCGGACCACCACCCGGCTGCCTTTCCGCCAGCCTGCCGAGTTCCATGAATACTCTGAAAAGCACCGCCATCGGCAGCATAGTGGGTCTTGCAGCCGGCGGCATAGGTTCGTTCGCCCTTCTGTTCGGCGGCCGCAATTTCTACCTCGACGCGGGCTCGCCCGCCAGCATGGTCCTGCATCAACCCATCATTCTGCCCGAGGACGAAGTCGCCGACGCCATCCGCGACGCCGCAGAGCATCCCGAGCCCGTGCCACTCGTTGCCCCACGTCCGCAACCGCCGCCTCAAGACATCAACACAGACCCCGGCATCTGTTACACCCCAGGCACGCCCGGTACGCCCGACATCGACATTCCTGGAACACCAGCTATCGGCGATTCTCCCGGCACGCCTGCCATTCACATCCCGGGCATTCCCGCCACTCCACCGACCCCGCATCCCTGCCCGTAAACAGGACTTGATTTTGCCCTCCACCGGCGGAGAGTTTTCCTCAACTGTCCGCCGGGTTAAACTCATATCCGAACCTCAAGCGCAGTAAGCTAAAGCTCGACACCGAAGCCGAAATCCATGCCCACTCTGATCCCCCAGCCCACTCGCATTCAATCCGCCGGCAACAAACCGAAACTCATCGACGAGTACGTCGGACGCGTGAACACAAAGACTTCCGCCGCCAGCGTTGCCCACATGCGCAGTCCCTCTGGATGGCTCGAGCCCGGCCAGACTCCGGCATTCGACGAGTTCACCATCGTGCTTAAAGGCACGCTCCACGTGGAACACGAGAATGGCTCTATCGACGTCGCCGCCGGGCAAGCCGTCATTGCGCATGCTGGGGAATGGGTTCGCTACTCAACTCCCCACGAAGGCGGTGCCGAATATATTGCCGTTTGTCTGCCCGCCTTCTCGATGGATACTGTGCACCGCGATCAAGCCTGAGACGCCATTCGATAGAATTACCTCATGCCTGATCGCTCCATAGCTGTGTTCGATCTCGGTGGCGTGCTCATCGACTGGAACCCGCGTCATCTCTACCGCAAACTCTTCGCCGGAGACGATGCTGCCATGGAACACTTTCTGGCCAACGTCTGCACCACTGCCTGGAACTCGCAGCAAGATGCCGGACGAACTTTTGCTGATGCCTGCGCTTCACTCAAGCTGCAGCATCCCGACCATGAAGAACTAATCGACGCGTGGTTCGAGCGTCAGGATGAAATGCTGGCAGGACCGATCTCCGGCACAGTCGAGATTCTCGCTGAGCTACGTGCTCGCGGTGTGCTCTTTACGCGCTCAGCAACTGGTCCGCGGAGACTTTTCCGATTGCGCAGAAGCGGTTCGAATTCCTGCAGTGGTTTGACGGAATCTTTCTTTCCGCCGAAGCGCGCGCGATCAAGCCCCATCCCCGGATCTATCAACATTTCTTTGAAGCCTTCGCCATTGCTCCTGACCAGACCATTTTTATCGACGACCTGCCACCAAACGTCGCAGCCGCTGCCGCCCTAGGCATGCACGCGATCCACTTCACCGATCCCACCGCGCTTCGCACAGAATTAGTGAACCTTGGTCTGCTAGACCCGGCAGGGAGAATCAACCACGTGGCCGCATGGGTTTCAGACCTTGACCGTGCCCGCGCTTTTTACGAACGCTGGTTCAAGGCCGTGGCCGGGCCAAAGTATTCAAGCACGAAACGCGACTTCCAATCCTATTTTCTCTCGCTCGACACCGGCGCTCGTCTCGAATTGATGACCTCGCCGGCTGAAGCCCCGCGCCCGGCGCATCTTGCTGTCTCGGTAGGATCACGCGATGCCGTTGATCGTCTTATTCAAACCATGGAAGCTGCCGGAGTCCGCGTCGTGAGCCATCCCAGGCTCACCGGAGACGGATATTACGAAGCTGTGATCGCCGACTCCGAAGGCAATCTCGTCGAGATCACCGTTTAGACCCTGTCATGCTGAGCGGAGTGAGATCGTCCAAAGGACGATCCCACGCAGTCGAAGCATCCCTACCTCAACCCCTGCCGCGAGCCTCGTCCACGAGTGGGGTGAGAACCGAGTAGAAGCTAGAAGCGCTCCTACTCCCACTCAATCGTGCCCGGAGGCTTCGACGTAACGTCATACACCACGCGGTTCACTCCCTTCACCTCATTCACAATCCGCGTGGAGATAGCCTTTAATACTTCGTGCGGTAGCGCAACCCAATCCGCCGTCATCCCATCTTCCGAACTCACCGCGCGTATCGCGCAGGTGTAAGCGTAGGTCCGCATATCGCCCATCACGCCCACCGACATCACCGGCAGCAGCACAGCGAATGACTGCCAGATCTTCGTGTACAACCCGGCGTTCTTGATCTCGCTGACCACAATGTCGTCGCACTCACGCAGCAACGCCAGCCGGGCAGGCGTCACTTCTCCCAACACCCGCACCGCCAATCCGGGCCCGGGGAACGGCTGCCGCTGCAATATTTCTTCCGGCATGCCGAGGTCACGGCCAATCTTGCGGACTTCATCCTTGAACAAATCTTTTAGCGGCTCGATCAGCTTCAGCTTCATTTTTTCCGGCAGTCCGCCCACGTTGTGATGCGACTTGATCACCTGTGACGGCCCGCGCACCGACCGCGACTCGATCACGTCCGGATAAAGCGTTCCTTGCACCAGCCACTTCACCTTGCCTGCTTCTTTCTCGATGCGTCGCGCTTCCCGCTCGAAGACCTTGATAAATTCGTTGCCGATAATTTTCCGCTTTTTCTCAGGATCGCTAACGCCTTTCAGCTTTCCGAGAAAACGGTCGGTGGCGTCGACCGCGTCGAGCTGTAGCCCAAGTTTGCCGTGAAGCGTCTTCTGCACTTTTTCAAATTCGTTCTTGCGCAGCACGCCGTTGTTCACGAAGATGCAGGTGAGCCGCGACCGGCCTTTTGCATCGCGCAACGCCCGGTCGACCAGCACTGCTGCAACCGACGAATCCACTCCGCCGGAAAGCGCACAGATCGCGAGTCCACGGCCCACCTGTTCCCTCACCTGCTCGACGGTCGAATCGATAAAATGCTGCGGCGTCCAGGTGGGCTTTGCGCCACAGATCTCAAACACAAAGTTGCGCAGGATCTCCGTACCATTCCGCGTGTGGTGAACCTCGGGATGGAACTGCACCGCAAACCATCGCTTCGCGACATTCTGAATTCCCGCGACCGCATGCGAAGTCTTCGCCGTCAGTTCGAATCCCGGAGGCAATTCCAGCGCCTCATCGCCGTGCGACATCCACACCGCTTGCCGCTTCGCCATGCCGCGAAACAGCACCGACTCGGCAACAATGTCGATTTCCGCGTGCCCGTACTCGCGCTTGTCCGCCGGACGCACTTTGCCGCCGAGCGTATGCACCATGAATTGCAATCCATAGCAGATGCCGAGAACTGGTACTCCCAGATCAAACAAACGCTTATCGGCCGGCGGCGCGTCTTTGTCGTACACCGACCACGGCGCTCCCGAGAGCACAATCCCCACAGGTGCATAGCTCTTGACTTCACTGAGCGAAGCGGTGCAAGGCAGCACCACGGAGAAAACATTCTGTTCGCGAATGCGGCGCGCGATGAGCTGCGTATACTGCGCGCCAAAATCGAGGATGACGATGGATTGGGTGTGCGAAGACTGGTTCAGCTTGGATTGGGTTTCCACTGATGAGTTTCTCAGATTCGGGGAGAAAGTGTAAAGGAATAATGACGCGTGGCGGTATTCGCTCGCCAGGTTCAGCTAGCCATTGTTTTCCAGCAGCCTCTTCGTCCCCTCGGCGAATTCTGTCTGTGGCGTGATCAAGCTCAACACCAGGTATCCATCGCTGGGAAAATCATAAAAATGCCCAGGATACACCAATACAGATTTCCGGCGTAGCAGATCGACCGCCAGTTCCTCATCGGTTTGCGTGACCGGCACTCTTAGAACGGCGTACCATCCCCCCTCCACACTTAAACATTCACAAGTCGTCTGTGCCGCAAGCTGGCGGTCGAGTTCGGCCAGATTGCCGAGCATCCGATCCATCAGTTGCGGCTGAATGTTTTTCCTATGGCCCAGCAGCACTGGAGTTGCCCACTGAATCGGCGCATTCATGGAAAGATAAGTGTCGGCGATCACCTCCAGCCGCTCCAACGCTGCTTCAACCTCCGTCTGCGGTCCGCTGGTGGCGATCCACGCCACTTTCATTTGAGGCAGCGCCGAAATCTTCGATACTCCACTCAACGTAAAAGTCAGCACATCGTGGTTCGAAACGAAGCTGGGCCACGCACGGCCATCGTGCGTATAGTCCAGAAATACTTCGTCTGCAATGATCGCAAGCCCATGCTTTTGGCAGAACGCATTCAGCGACGCCAACTCGTGCGCTTGCACATACGAGCCCGTAGGATTATTCGGGTGAACCAC
>Ga0210391_10001650_pt1 | contig 20020 bp, 17 predicted proteins | sample IncBWC12OmetaG_FD_160573 | JGI IMG/M metagenome (GOLD analysis project Ga0210391, IMG submission 160573) | Forest soil microbial communities from Barre Woods Harvard Forest LTER site, Petersham, Massachusetts, United States - Inc-BW-C-12-O ...
GTGCATTCATTACTTTCCCACTTCTACGCATCAGGTGCACAACGCAAACACACTAGGCGCGAGTCTGCTGGCCCGCACATCGTCGTACACTCATAGTGAGCTGTGGCGTGAATTGGCGGCAAAAGCCATGCTTTACACGGCGCGATATCAGCGCAAGGACGCCTCTTGGTACTATGGACAAGCGGCGAATCTGCACTGGGTGGACAACTTCCATACGGCTTATGTCTTGGATTGCTTCCACTGGTACGGAAAGACGGCGAGCGGTGATCTGTTCGATCGGCAGATGATGGACGGCTACTGGTACTGGAAGAAGACGTTTTTCCTTTCTAACGGAGCACCTCGGTATTACAATCACAAAACACTGCCGCTCGACATCCAGTGTTCCTCGCAGGCCATTGATACTCTCGTTCTCTTCCGTGACCGAGATCCAGATAGTCTGTCGCTGGCGATGAAGGTAGCACAATGGACGATCGACAATATGCAGGATCCGACCGGTTATTTCTATTACCGCAGATATTCTCGTTGGGTTGTCAATAAAACACCTACGCTTCACTGGGGACAGGCCACGATGTTGTGCGCCCTCGCTGGTCTGTACCAGGCGCTTTCCGAATCCGTATCGCACTCGAACGCCTTTGCCGTTGCTACAATATGAAGCTCATTGAAGCTCTGAATATCGTCCAGTCTCAGCAGGCTGAAAGCCCACGGCGGCTCCGCCTGTTTCTAGCGTGCGGTTTCACACCATTGCATCTGCAAACGTTCGTCCGTGCAAATCTCCGGGTCCGATTGCCTAACGTTCTTTCGGAAATTCGGACAGGAGTATTTGGCGACTTAATCGGAAGTATCGAACATTTAGAACCATCTGAAGCTGATGCGCTGGTCGTCACGCTAGAGTGGTCTGATTTCGACCCTCGGTTGGGGATTCGAAGACTAGGTGGCTGGCGGCCCCAACAACTGTCGGAAATCTCTGTTTCAGCAGAAGCCGCCGCAGCGCGCCTTCAGCATGCGATCGAAGCTGTTTCTCATCATACGACGACGATCTTATCGCTGCCCACACTGCCGCTTCCACCCGCGTTTGCAACCCGGCCGCTCCAGAACTCGCAGCACGAGCTGCAACTATGTCGCATCGTCGCCCAGCTTGCCGAGTCTCTTTCGGGGTGTCCTGGCATTCGCCTGCTGAGTTCCCAGAGGCTGGCGGAGATTTCAGCGCCCGCCGCCCGGTACGACATAAGAGCCGACCTGAATACCGGATTTCCCTATACGCTCGGCCACGCTTCAGCGATGGGCGAACTGATTGCCGGCTTGGTCGAAAATCGTCCTCCGTTGAAGGGTCTGATCACAGATCTCGATGACACACTCTGGTCCGGCATACTGGGCGAGAACGGGTTGGATGGCGTCTCCTGGAATCTGGACGACCACTCCCAGATGCACGGAGTCTATCAACAGTTTGTTTCATCCTTGGCGGCTGCTGGAGTTCTCGTCGGGGTGGCCAGCAAGAATGATTCCGGCCTGGTGGAGCAAGCCTTCGAACGTCCGGATTTGCTCCTGGCGAAAGAAGATGTCTTTCCATTCGAAGTTCACTGGTCGAGCAAGGCGGAATCGATCCGGCGCATCCTGAATACTTGGAATATCGCTGCGGATGCGGCAGTATTCATCGACGACAGCCCAGCGGAAGTTGCTGAAGTCCAGGCTGCGTTCCCAGAGATGACTTGCAGGGTGTTCCCCGGGAACGATACACCATCGATCTGGGCACTTCTCCATGAACTTCGGGACTTGTTCGGCAAGTCCGTAGTTACTGAGGAAGATTTGCTTCGCCTCCACAGCATTCGGAGCGCAGGGTCGTGGCGAAAGGAAAGCGGCGCGCTTCAAGTGCCGTCTGATGATTTTCTTCGTTCTGCCGAAGCTCGCATTTCTTTCAACTGCAGCCGTACCGGCGACGCTCGAGCTTTTGAATTAGTGAACAAAACCAACCAGTTCAACTTGAACAGCAAACGTTACAGTGACTCGGAGTGGCGGCAATTTCTGGCGGATCCTTCTGCATTTCGGCTCACGGCAGCCTATGAGGACAAGTTCGGTGCCCTCGGAAAAATCGCTGTCTTGCTGGGGACGAAGCGTGGGGACCACGTGCATGTGCAGACGTGGGTGATGAGTTGCAGAGCCTTTTCTCGCCGAATTGAGCACCAATGTCTCCGCTTTCTTTTTGTCGAATTAGGGGCAAATCGAATCAGCTTCGAATATGTTCCGACGCCCCGAAACGGCCCGATCCTGGACTTCCTGAAGTCCGTGACCGGCCCTTCCCTTGAAAGCCCAGTGAGTCTGACGAAGGAATTGTTTTGCGCCGAAGCCCCCCAGCTATTTCATCAAGTCGAGGTGAGTGTTAATGCTTGATCAGGAGGAACGTCTGCTCCGATGCTTTTCGTCGGTGTTCCCTGCGCTCACACAAGAAGAAATTGAAAACGCAACCGCCGAAGCGGTCGGTGTTTGGGATTCACTGTCGACAGTTACGCTGGCCGCCGTGATTCAGGAGGAGTTCAATCTGGAGATTGATCCTGATGCTCTCTCAAACCTAAATTCTTACGAGGCATTTCGTAACTACCTATTTACACGCTGAATCAGGCAGAGCACCGGGGTTCATGAAAGAGTCTTCTCTACGCGGTTTAAGGAATCGAGTTCTTCAGCAGGTGGCTCGCGCTGTTCCCGGCGCCGGAAGCCTGCGCGTTGCGCTTCATCGCGCGCGAGGAGTCCAAATCGGGAACGATGTCTGGATTGGCTACGATGTGATTCTCGATACGTCACGCCCATTCGCCATTACGCTTGAAGATGGCTGCGTTTTGAGTCTGCGTGTGACAGTGCTGGCTCACTTCCGCGAGGTTCAAGGCGTAACCATCGGCCGCAATGCATTCTTGGGTGCCGGCGCCCTGATTTTGCCGGGGGTTGTTATCGGCGAAGGCGCGGTTGTCGCTGCCGGCAGCGTGGTCAATCGGTCTGTTGCGCCGTTCACGATGGTACAGGGCAATCCAGCAGTTCCGGTGGCGCAATGCGGAATTCCGATCGGCCCCAAGACGACTTTGAAAGAGTTTACTCGGCACCTTCGACCGCTCCCGTCGGCCCGAGGGAAAAACGTGCGGCAATCCCCAGCGCGGCAAACGACAGGTCTTGGGGCAAAGAGCGAAAAATGAAACTGGTCGTTCCATTTATTGGTGAAATTCGGGCTGAGGATCGAAGGCTTATTGAGCTCGCGGAATTCATGGGCATAGAATGCGAGCCGCTTGTAATGCCAGATCAAGACGGTGAGCACATTGGATTCTTGAGACATACTCTTCCCGATGCGAATTGCTGTCTGGTGCTAAATCCCAGCGTCATCCAACGATGGATCGGCGAAGATCGTCCCTTATTTTCGTTCGTGTCATTCCTTCGCGAGAGAATCCGCTATTCGTTGGTTCACGCAGTGTGCGATGAATCGTTCCATTCGGGTTTCGTTGCCGCTTTGACCGGTGGTCAGTTCCTCGGAGTACGAGCCCTCGAGAAATCCGGCATGCCCTACAAGATTGCTTCGGATTCCAGGGAAATCTGCGAGGCGTTTGCGGGACTCTCCTTCGGACGGGCAAATGCAGCCAACGATTACGTATTCAAAAGCAAGGAAGGATCCCGGGCCCGGAAGCTGATTTTGGTCGGCGACGAAGCTTTGCTGGCAGTAGCCAAACAAGGCAACTCAGAGTTTCTTCTTGTCGGCAGTAAGGATGTTGTTGACCTAAAGACGAGAACAAATGGCGAGTTTTCACCGGAGCTTTTCTCGCAATTGCTCCCACACGCCATGGCGCTACGCTATATCTTCGGTGAACAATCATGGCGTCCTGCTGAACGGCACGCTTCGGTCATCGTCGACGACCCACTCCTGCGCGCGAATTACGGTTTCCTAAACTTTGACCGGCTGCTCGGGATGATGAGTCAACACAATTTTCAGACCACTATCGCGTTTATCCCATATAACTTCCGCCGGAGTTCGCCGCGCATTACGAGGTTGTTTCGGGAGAATTGCTGCCGGCTTTCCATCTGTTTTCATGGAAACGACCACACAGAAGCGGAGTTCGCGGTAACCGGTAAAGCCTCTCTGAACACGATCATCCAGCTCGCTGAGAGCCGCATGAAGGTGCATGAGACACTCACAGGCGTCCACTGCGAACGAGTGATGGTCTTCCCTCAAGGCAAATTCTCCATTGATGCCATGGATGTATTGAAGTCGAGGAATTTCGTCGCGGCCGTAAATACAAAACCGCATCCTTGGCTTAAGGAGACGATCCTCTCTATTAGCGATATAGCTCAGCCCGCAATCCTGCGCTATGCGGGATTTCCGCTTTTTCATCGCAGATACAGTGAGCACACTCAAGATTTCGAGATTGCGTTCGATCTATTTTTCGGCAAGCCCGTATTGATCGTCGAGCACCACGACGTTTTCAAGAATCCCCAGCGGCTGCTCGATGCGGTGGTAAGGGTAAATGCCGTCGCACCGGAAATACGCTGGTCGAATGTCGGTACCGCGGTAAAGAGATCCGTCTTGCAAAGGTCTGAATTGGGAGGAAGTTATCGTGTGCGAGCGTATTCCCACTCCGTGCATGTTTCTAACGGAGCCGCGGGTGACCGGCGCTTCATCATCGAATGGAATGATCCAAGCCAGGACGGCTCGATCGAAAACGTGTCGTGGAATGGATTGGCATTCAGCGAATCGGTGATCGGTCAGGCCGGAGCCTGCGTTGATGTGAATCTAAAGCCCGGCAGTTTGGAGGAGTTCTCGCTCGTGCATCGTTCCAATATGCTTCCTCTCATCAAATCCAGTTTGCGCCACTCTGTAAGAGTGTTTCTGCGGAGACGGCTTTCTGAAGCAAGAGACAACTATCTGAGCCGCAATCCTGTGCTGCTGGGGGCGGCTGCAAATCTGCGGCGGCTGAAGAGCTAGAATATCCAGGCTCACTCTCGGGCCCATGCTGCCTGCACGTTGGTGCTTCACGAATCATGAAAAGAAAAGTCCTCATTATCGTCGAAAACCTGCCGGTTCCCTTTGATAGTCGGGTGTGGAAGGAGGCCACCTGTCTCCGTCGCGCCGACTACCAGGTGACGGTGTTGTGTCCGAAGGGCAAGGGATATTCGAAGGGATACGAGGAAATTGATGGCGTTCACATCTACCGGCACCCCATGCCTAAAGAGGGGGCCACACCGCTGGGATACCTGTGGGAGTACGGATGCGCTCTTTTTTGGGAATTCATCTATGCCTGGTGGATTTTTTGTCGCAGAGGGTTCCATATCATTCAAGGCTGTAATCCGCCTGATGACATCTTCATGGTCGCGCTGCCATTCAGATTGTTCGGAGTGAAGTATATCTTTGACTATCATGATGTGAATCCCGAACTATACTTTTCGAAATACGGGAGAAGGGACCTCTTTTACAAAGCACAGCTATGGTTAGAGAAACTCACGTTTCGATCCAGCACCGTAGTTATGTCGACCAACAACAGTTACAAGGAAATCGCCGTGAGGCGGGGAGGCAAGGACCCGGAGGACGTGTTTGTCGTCCGGAATGGTCCGGACCTGGCAACATTCATCCCCGTTTCTCCAAACCAGGCGCTAAAGTACGGCAAGACGTACCTCATCGGTTACGTCGGCACAATGAGCGTCCAGGAGGGGCTGGACATTCTCATCGATGTGGCCGAGCATGTCGCGAAGATGGGCCGAGGCGATATCCATTTCACTTGCGTCGGCGGAGGTCCGGAGCTGGCGAGCCTGCGGAAAATGGTTTTGGATAAGCACCTTGACGGAATGTTCAACTTCACCGGACGGGTTTCAGACGCAGATTTGCTCGAGGTTCTTTCGACTGCGGATGTCTGTGTCAATCCCGATCGACCGTGCGAGATGAACGATCTCTCGACCATGATCAAGATTATGGAATACATGGCGCTCAGCAAGCCGATTGTCCAGTTTGACCTCAAAGAGGGAAGGTTTAGCGCGCAAGAAGCCTCACTCTACTGCAACGGCGACGATCAAGTAAATGATTTTTCCGAAAAGATTCTGTGGCTTCTGAATCATCCTGAAGAGCGTCAGAAAATGGGAGAGTTCGGCCGCCGCCGCGTGCAGAAGGAGCTAGCGTGGGAATATTCGACTGGCAACTTACTCGCCGCATATGACTGCGCTTTCAATGAAGGCAGTAAAAAACGCGCACTGCAGACAAATATCGCGAGGCCGCAACAGTGAATCCTCTTGTATCCATCCTGATTCCGGCCTACAACGCGGAGGAATGGATCCCCGATACGCTTCGATCTGCTTTGGCGCAGTCGTATCCGCATTGTGAAATCATCGTTGTTGATGATGGCTCGAAAGATGCAACCCTTCAAGTTGCGCGGCAGTTCGAATCGAAAGGCATTCGAGTGGTTACGCAAGAGAATCGAGGAGCGGCGGCCACGCGGAACGCGGCGTACAAATTGTGCAATGGCGATTACATTCAGTGGCTCGATGCCGACGACTTGCTGTCTCCTAACAAGATCCAGAAGCAGCTGGCGGCCGCTGAGCAGATAGGCGACAAGCGGACTCTGATCTCTTGTGGATGGAGCAGTTTTCTGTACAGATACTATCGCGCGAAATTCGTCGCGACGCCTCTTTGGTCTGACCTGACCACAACAGAATGGCTACTTCGCAAAATGAGCCAGAATCTTCACATGCAGACGGCGACCTGGCTGGTCAGCAGGGAGCTGACTGAAGCTGCGGGACCGTGGAATACGAACCTTCTCGGAGACGATGATGGTGAATACTTCTGTCGGGTACTTTTGGCGAGTAACGGCGTGCGGTTTGTGCCGGATGCCAGAGTCTATTATCGCGCCTCGGGAACGGGTAGTCTGAGCCACATCGGAAATTCGGACCGCAAGCAAGACGCGCAGTGGGTGTCGATGAAATTGCATATGCAATACTTGCGCTCGCTAGAGGATGCGCCGAGGACGCGCGCGGCATGTGTAACCTACATGGAAAATTGGCTCACCTTCTTCTATCCGGAGAGACCCGACTTAGTAGAGAAAATGCAAAGTGTGGCCCACGATCTCGGAGGCGAGCTGCAAATGCCGCGCCTCTCCTGGAAGTACTCCTGGATTGCATCGATCTTTGGACGGAATCTGGGCCGACGTGCCCAGATTCTGTTGCCTAGACTCAGATGGTCTGTTCTAAGGCTCTACGACAGAGTGTTGTTCCGCTTGTCGAATCGTAAGTTGTCCGCCCTCCGCGCCGGATGACATTCTCGACTAATCAACTGAGGTGAGCGAGCCTCACAGTTCTTTATCAATGCTTTCTCGGAGATAATGATGGGCGGCACGGCGCTGGTTACAGGTGCAGAAGGTTTTATCGGATCACATCTTGTCAAGTTCCTTCAGGGCGAAGGCTGGAAGGTAGTTGGAGGGCATCGCTTACACGGCTTGGATTCGCTCCCAACGCTTTCAAATGTCTGTTTCGAACAGTGTGACTTAACTAATGGACAGCGAGTCGAGCAGATTCTTCAGAAATATCAGCCCACGCACGTGTTTCACTTAGGCGCTCAGAGCCTGCCGACCGTTTCATGGGCGGACGCGGAGGGAACGTTCCAGTCAAACATTATCGGGTCGCTTCACCTGTTCGAGGCGATACGAAACCAGAAACAGCCGCCTGTAGTCGTCTCAGCGTGCTCGAGCGCTGAGTACGGCAATGTTCCGGCTTCCGCAATTCCCGTGAAGGAGGACCAACCGCTCCTTCCGCTGCATCCATACGGCATCAGCAAAGTGTGTCTCGATCTGTTGGCGCGAGAATATTATCTGGACTACCAAATCCCGGCAATCAACATTCGACTTTTCAATACAACTGGTCCGGGAAAGACCAACGATGCTCCGTCTGATTTTGTGCGGCAGCTTGTGCGGATCAAGAAGGGCCTGCAGGAGCCTGTCATCGAAGTAGGAAATCTAAAGCCACGAAGGGCCTTCTTGGATGTTCAGGATACAGTCAGGGGATTCTTTCTGGCGGCGCTCAAGGGAAAACCGGGTGAGGCTTATAACCTTTGCGCTACGGAAACACGAGAAATCGGCGAGTTGCTGGAGACTGCCATGCGTCTCTCCGCTGTGAAGGCCGAGATAAGAGTGGCAAACCGGCTGATTCGCCCTTCCGACGAAAAGATTATTTTCGGGGATACGCAAAAGATACGAGAGGCGATCGGCTGGAAACCGTTGCGGACATTGGAGCAGACTCTGACGTCGATGCTCGAATACTGGGAAAGAACTTTGTAGGCCGGTATGAAGTGTTTGAGCGCGGATGTATGTGCGTTGAGCGCAAACCATTCTGTTTGCATTGGTCTTGAGGCATGAGAAAGATGACAACTACTCTTCAGCCTGTCGCATCTGCTACAAGTGACTCTGATGTAATGGAGAGAGTAATAGATGCCCCAGCGTCAGGACTTGCGAGCGCGCTGCTTACCGGCGGAATTGATCGACCGTATGCATATGGAATGAGCCTGGCCTTAGCGTCCAAAGGTGTGAAAGTGGATGTAATCGGCAACCGCGAGCTCGAATGTCCCGAGATTTGTGAGCAGCCTAAAGTGACATTTCTTGCACTTCATGGAGACCTTCGCCAAAAGGTTTCTGCGGCGAGGAGGCTCGTACAGCACTTAGCCGTTTATTGGAAGCTTATCCGCTATGCGGCGATGGCACAGCCTCGGATATTTCACATTTTGTGGAACTATAAATTTCAATGGTTCGATCGAACGCTTCTTATGCTGTATTACAAGAGCCTGGGGAAGAAAATTGTTTTGACGGCGCACAACGTAAACGCCGCAGAAAGAGACGGCAACGAGTCGATAATGAACCGCCTAACGCTAAAGTTTCAATATCGGCTCAGCGATCATATCTTTGTGCATACCGACAAGATGAAGGCCGCTCTGCACGGCGGCTTCGGCGTTCCAGAAAAAGCGGTGACCGTCATTCCTTTCGGCGTGAACAATTCCGTGCCCGATACGGACCTCACGCCCGTTGAAGCAAAGCGAAGGATGGGAGTCGAAGGCCGCGATAAGACCATTCTATTCTTCGGCCGGATACGTCCATACAAAGGCCTGGACTACCTGGTCGATGCGTTCCACAAACTCTTGCTCCGCGACAGGAACTACCGCCTGATCATCGCCGGCGAGCCCAAAAAGGAATCTGCTCAGTACTGGGGGGAGATTCAAGAATCAATTGAGCGCAATGAGATTAGCGACCGTGTGATCCAGGAAGCGAGATTTATTCGGGACGATGAGACGGAGACATATTTCAAAGCCGCGGATTTGTTGGTGCTTCCGTATAGTGAGGTTTTCCAAAGTGGTGTGCTGTTCTTGGCTTACAGCTTTGGCTTGCCGGTGATCGCTACGGATGTCGGATCACTTCGCGACGACATCGTTGAAGGGCGGACGGGTTATGTTTGTCGGCCGTGCGATGCAGGAGACCTCGCAGAGAGTATAGAGAGATATTTCGCGAACGATCTATATCTAACTCTTGAAAGCCGAAGAGCAGAGATAAAGGCATTTGCCGAGATGCGCAATTCCTGGAGTTTCGTTGGGGACACTATCTGTCAAGAATACGCGCAATTGTTAGGAAAGAACAAGTGAAGACCCTACAAGAGATACTGGAGATCGCAAATGATCATAACTAAGACTCCGCTTCGGATTTCGTTTTTTGGCGGTGGCACGGACTATCCAGTGTGGTACCGCGAGCACGGAGGCGCAGTCCTGTCCACAACGATCGACAAATGCTGTTACATCACGTGCAGGGCTCTTCCACCATTTTTTGAGTATCATAGCCGCATATCTTATTCATCGGTCGAGAACGTGGATAAGAATGATGACATTCGCCACCCTTCAGTACGGGGATGCCTTCAGTTTATGAAAATGGGCGAGGGCGTGGAAATTCACCACGTTGCGGATCTGCCGGCGCGAACTGGGCTTGGCACGAGTTCTGCCTTCACCGTCGGATTGCTTCTTGCACTTCACGCGTTCAAGAACCAGATGCGGGACAAACAGTCGCTTGCTGCGGAGGCAATCCATGTGGAACAGGACCTTCTTGGCGAAGCCGTTGGCGCCCAGGACCAGGTCAATGCGGCGTATGGAGGATTTAACCGTATTAATTTCGACCGCAATGGCACGATCCAGGTAAAGCGGATGCTGCTTGAGCGTGAAAGGCTGGAGGAACTTGAGCGACATCTCGCACTTTATTTCACGGGATTTTCGAGAACGGCGTCTGAGATCGCCCAGGAGCAATTGAAGCTGACTCCCCATAAGACCCAAGAGTTGAAGTCGATGTGCGAACTGGTTGACGAAGGCGAAGCCATTGTTGCAGATCCGAAGCGTCCGTTCGCCGAGTTTGGCCGTCTTCTGCATGAGGGATGGCAGATCAAGAGAACCCTGACGCAAAAAATCTCCAATCCGGCCATCGATGAAATATATGAGGCTGGCCGAAGCGCCGGCGCGGTCGGCGGCAAACTTCTCGGTGCGGGTGGAGGAGGCTTCATGTTGTTTTTTGTTCCTCCGGAACGTCGAGAAGAGCTGCGCCTGCGATTGAAGCAGTTATTGTGTGTACCGTTCAGATTTTCACATACCGGCAGCGAGGTCGTTGTCTACGAGCCCGAGCAGCGCTATGACCAACTCCTTACCGCAGAACGGGAGTTCGTCTATGCGCGCAACGGGCGCTGAGCGTTTCGGAAAAAGCCGGGCGAAATAGTGGGGTCGAATCACGACCGCAATTGGTTGCTGAACTTGATTCTTTCAGCAAGCCGTTTGCATGTAGGACTGGACGGGATGATTTTTCAGGAGACCAAGATCCCAGGAGTATTCGAGCTTCACCTTGAGCGCAAGATGGACGAGCGTGGATTCTTTGCCCGTTCATGGTGCAGGGACGAGTTTGAAACCACAGGTCTGAATGCACATCTGGCGCAATGCAGTATCTCCTACAATGTGCAAAAGGGTACTTTGCGGGGTATGCACTATCAGTCGGCTCCTTATGCGGAATCCAAGCTCGTGCGATGTACCAGGGGGGCCATCTATGATGTGGCCCTTGACCTGCGCGCGGACTCGCCAACTTTCAGGGAATGGATCGGCGTGACTTTAACCGCTGACAATCGGGAAATGATATATATCCCAGAGGGTTGCGCTCACGGCTTCTTAACTCTCGAAGATAACAGCGAGGTGTTCTACCAAATCTCGGAGTTCTACCGTCCGGAAGCCGCACGCGGAGTGAGATGGGATGATCCTGCTTTTGGGATAGTCTGGCCGGCTGAACCGCAGTTGCTTTCCGAACGCGACCGAGATTATCCGGACTTCACATGGGACAAGGTCCGTTGAGAAATCTTCAAGAAAAGGATCAGGCCCAGCTGGGAGAGGAACTTCACGGCTTCGCAGCCGAGCTGTACCCGATCTGTCGCAGTATCACGGGAGACGGAATTCGGGAAACGCTGAAGCGAATCAAAAAGCGGGTTCCGCTGGAACTGACTGAAGTTGCGACCGGTACGCCGGTCTTTGACTGGACGGTTCCGAAAGAATGGAATATTCGCGATGCATATATTAAAGATAGGCATGGCCGCCGAATTGTCGACTTCCAGCAGCACAGCCTTCACGTGGTGAACTACAGCACTCCCGTGCATGCCACCATGCCGCTCAGCGAGCTTCGGCCCCACTTGCACACTTTGCCGGATCATCCTGAGTGGATCCCGTATCGTACTTCCTATTATCAAAAAAGCTGGGGGTTCTGCCTTCCGCACCGCGAAATGCTCGCGCTCGAGGACGGCGACTATGAGGTCTGCATCGATTCGTCCCTAGTCGACGGCAGCCTGACCTACGCAGAGTGCTTTATTCCAGGCCGTTCCACCGATGAAGTTCTGATTTCCTGCCACACCTGTCATCCGTCACTCGCGAATGACAATCTTTCCGGAGTGGTTGTGGCGACCGCGCTAGCTGAGTATCTGCAAAAACAGGATCTGCGTTATTCTTATCGTTTCTTGTTTATCCCCGGCACGATCGGTGCGATAACCTGGTTGGCGCGCAATCAGGAGAGAGCACAATTAATCCGTCACGGCCTGGTTTTGGCGGGGATTGGCGACAGAGGCGCCTTCCACTATAAGAAGAGCCGTCAGGGAGACAGTGAAATTGACCGAGCGGCCGCGCACGTCATCAGTCACTCGGGTGAAGCATCAGAAGTGCTCGATTTCTCGCCCTATGGATATGACGAGCGGCAATACTGTTCACCGGGATTCAATCTTGCTGTTGGCTGCCTAATGCGCAGTGTGTGGGGAACGTTTCCCGAGTACCACACGTCTGCCGACAACCTTGATTTTATTGATCCGCTGCAACTGGCGAGATCGCTTCGCGTGTGCGCTGGCATCGTCCGCGTCCTTGAAAACAACTGTAAGTACACTAATCTGAGCCCTTATTGCGAGCCGCAATTAGGGAAGCGTAATCTCTATCGTTCCACTGGTGGCGAATCGATTGGCGCGGATATCAACGCGCGGCTTTGGGTCTTGAATCTGTCCGACGGCGACCACTCGCTGTTGGATATCGCCGAGCGCTCCGGATTGCCATTCCAAGCGATTCACGACGCGGCAGAACTTCTCTGGGCGAGCGGGTTGCTCAAGAAGAAAGACGCAGATCTGAACTGAGTAATTGACTCTAAGACAGCAATGAGTTAGGAGAGACATGAAGGTACTTGTAACCGGGCATAAAGGATACATTGGCGCCGTCGCGGGCCCGATGCTTCAATCAGCGGGGCACGACGTAGTCGGGCTGGATACGGATCTTTACGGAAAGTGTGATTTCGCCCACGAATTGGCAGCGATTCCGGAGATAATCAAAGATTTGCGGGATCTAAATCAGTCTGATCTTGCGGGCTTTGATGCCGTCGTGCATTTTGCCGCTCTATCAAACGACCCGGTAGGTAATCTCGACCCCCAGCTAACATACGACATTAATCACCTGGCGTCGGTCCAGCTGGCAAAACTCGCTAAGCAGGCTGGCGTCAATCGGTTTGTCTTTGCATCCTCATGCAGCAGTTACGGGGCCGCAGGCGACGACTTTCTTGATGAAACGTCTCCGCTCAACCCGGTCACTGCGTATGGTGAATCGAAGGTGTATTCCGAGCGCGATATCGCGAAACTCGCGGACGATTCGTTCTCGCCAACTTTCATGCGCAATGCCACTGCCTATGGCGCCTCACCAAGACTTCGCCTCGACATTGTGCTGAACGACTTCGTCGCAGCAGCTATGGTCTCGGGCCGCATTTTGATCAAGAGCGACGGCACACCCTGGCGTCCTATTGTTCACATTCGCGACATTATCGGCGCGGTCATCGCCGTCCTCGAAACACCGCGTGAATCAGTGCACAATCAGGTTTTCAACGTGGGCCGCAACGACGAGAACTTCCGCGTTCGCGAACTTGCCGACTTTGTTGCCGAAGTGGTTCCAGGCTGCCGAGTGGAATTTGCTCCAGGCGGCGGACCGGATCTTCGTTGTTACCGCGTCAATTTCGACAAAATCGGCAGACTGGTCCCGAAGTTCAAACCCCAATGGACTGCGCGAAAGGGAGCCCAGGAACTCTATGAATCCTATCGTGCCGGCGGACTCAAAGCCGACGATGTCAACGGTGGGCGTTACGTCCGCATCAGCGAAATCCGGCGTCTACAGCAGGCCGGGCAACTCGACGGCACATTGCGATGGAAGCACCGGGCGGTGGCTGTGCCCACGCTTGCCTGAAACGATCTCATCCGAAAGGGAATCATGACGACAACATTGCCTCGTTTGGAATCTCAACAATTGGTCGGGGTCAGCTCCTGCCGTTTTTGCGGCAGTGATCTCAAGCGTACGTTTGTGGACCTGGGATTGTCTCCGTTGTGTGAGACCTATCCGGCATCTGAGGATTTAAACCACGGCGAGACCTACTATCCTTTGCATGTATTGGTGTGCGAGAAGTGCTGGCTGGTTCAGCTGGGAGAGTATGAGAGCCCGGAGAACATCTTCAGTGACTATGCATACTTCTCGTCGTTTTCTGACTCGTGGCTGAAGCACTGCGATAACTATTGCGAGGCCATGAAAACCCGTTTCAGCCTAAACCGCAACAGCTTCGTGGTCGAAGTTGCCAGCAATGACGGATATCTTTTGCAGTATTTCGTCAAGCGCGACGTGCCCGTGCTCGGAATTGAGCCGGCGGCGAACGTAGCCAAGGTGGCTGTCGAAAAAGGCGTGCCCACGCTCGTGCAGTTCTTTGGAACGAAACTGGCCGAGCAACTCGCCGCTGAAGGACGGCGAGTGGATCTGATTCTCGGAAATAACGTGCTGGCGCAGGTTCCGGATCTCAATGATTTTGTCGAAGGGCTCAAGATCATGCTGAAGCCTGAAGGGGTATTGACGATTGAAGTTCCCCACTTGCTGCAGCTGATTCAGTTGCAGGAGTTCGACACAATCTATCATGAACATTTTTCATACTTTTCGCTGATCAACTCCATGCGGATTTTCGAGGCACATGGCCTCAAAGTGTTCGATGTAGACGAGCTGAAATCCCACGGTGGATCGCTGCGTATCTATGCGTGCAGAGCAGAAAGCACGACTCATGCGATTGGACCAAATGTGAAGAAAGTGCTGGATGATGAAATCCGAGCAGGCCTCGACACCGTAGAGGGTTACATCAACTTTGCCAAGCAGGTGAAGGAAACAAAATTTGCTCTGCTGAACTTTCTTCTCTCGGCGGCAACACAGGGAAAGAAGGTTGCCGGCTATGGGGCGCCAGGGAAGAGCGCGACCTTATTGCACTATTGTGGAATCGGGAAGGATCTCATCGAATACACGGTGGATCGGAGCCCCTACAAGCAGGGGAGATTCCTGCCCGGGAGCCGGATCCCCATCTATCACCCGGACCGCATTAAGGAAACAAAGCCCGATTACGTTGTCATCCTTCCTTGGAACCTGAAGGACGAAATCATGGAGCAGTTGCAGTTTATCCGCGAGTGGGGTGGGCAGTTCGTTGTGCCGATTCCGAAAGTCGCAGTGTATTAAGGAGGGGTTTGCCATGAAAGTTGTTCTTTTCTGCGGAGGAGCCGGGATGCGGCTCAGAGGCTACGCGGACGATGTCCCGAAGCCCATGGTTCAAATCGGGACTCGGCCGCTCCTTTGGCATTTGATGAAGTACTATGCCCATTTTGGACATAAAGATTTCGTCCTCTGCCTTGGATACAAGGGGAACGTCATCAAGGACTACTTTCTGAACTATGATGAATCCGTATCGAACGATTTCGTTTGGTCGAAGGGCGGGAAAAACCTCCAGTTCCTGAACCGCGATATCGATGATTGGACCATCACTTTCGTGGAAACAGGGGCTACTTCCAATATCGGCCAGCGCCTTAAGGCTGTGGAGCCCCATCTGCAAGGTGAAGAGATTTTCTTAGCGAACTACGGCGATGGATTGAGCGACGTCCCGCTTCCTTCGATGCTGGAGAGGTTCCGCGAGAGCGGAGCCGTAGCTTCGGTGTTGTTGGTGCAGCCCACATCGAGCTTCGACATCGTATACGCGGGAAACGAAGGCATCGTCAACGAGATCCGGCCCATTACACGCAGCGACATCTGGATCAACGGCGGCTTCTTCGTCATGCGCAACGAAATCTTCCGCCACATGCAGCCAGGAGAAGAACTGGTCCGTGAGCCATTTCAGCGCCTCATCGACAGAAAGGCTCTGCTAGCACAGAGGTATAACGGTTTCTGGCAGTGCATGGATACCTTCAAGGACAAGCAGCATCTTGAAGATCTCAATCAGGGCCTGGCGCCATGGAAGGTCTGGAACCAGTCTGCCAACGGTGAAACTAAAAACCAGGAATTGGTCCCGATCTCACTATGATTCGTCTCGATCTGGGTGCGGGAAAAAATGGACCGCTGCAAATTCTATGCCTGGGCTGTCATTCCGACGATATCGAAATCGGCTGCGGAGGCGCCGTTCTCCGCCTCGCCTCGCAATACTCTGACTGCGAATTTCATTGGGTCGTGTTTAGTGCCCTCGGCCCACGGCGGACCGAAGCAGAACACGCTGCCAGATTGTTCCTTGGTCCCTCGCAGTTAAAGAATCCACTGCTGAAGGAATTTCCCGACGGCTTTATGCCTTTTGTCGGAGCTGAGGTAAAGTCTGCTTTTGAGGAATTGAAGCGTACCCTCAACCCTGACCTGATCTTTACTCACAATCGGCGAGATTCCCATCAGGATCATCGCCTGATTGCCGAGCTCACCTGGAACACATTTCGCGATCATTTCATTCTGGAATATGAGATTCCCAAGTACGATGGCGACATGGGTCAGCCGAGCGTGTTTGTGCCGCTCGATGTAGAGATCTATCAGAAAAAAGTCACTAATCTGATGGAGGCCTTCGCAACACAGCGAAGCAAACACTGGTTTCAGCCTGAGACATTCCTGGGGCTGATGCGGCTCCGAGGCATGGAATGTAACGCTCCAAGCGGTTACGCAGAAGCTTTCTACTGCCGAAAGCTGATGTTGTGAATCGAACTTCGTCGACGAATATTACCCGTTCCGCTCCAACGCTAGGGAGATGATTGAAAGATCTAAAAGAGAAAACCATTCGCGGCGGCTTCGCCAGGCTCCTTGCTCAGGCTGCGAATTTTATTCTTCGTCTGGGATCCCTGATGGTTTTGGCCCGCCTGCTGACGCCGAAAGACTTCGGGCTCGTAGGGATGGTCACAGCATTCACCGGCGTGTTAATACTCTTCCGCGATTTCGGCCTTTCTTCCGCCGCAATCCAGCGTGCGACAGTGACTCAGGAACAACTATCGACGTTGTTTTGGATCAATCTTTCAGTCGGTGTCGTTCTTGCCTTACTGTCCGTCGCGCTCGCCCCGGCTATCGCCGCGTTTTACCACGAGCCAAGGCTAATCGGTATCACCGCTGTCTTAGGGTTGGGTTTCTTGTTCAATGCTGCCGGCGTTCAACATTCCGCCCTTCTGCAGCGCGAAATGCGGTTCACGGCTATGGCGGTGATCAACACCATTGCTTTGATCATCGGCACGGCGCTTGCGATCGGAGGAGCCCGGGCTGGGGCCGGGTACTGGGCCCTGGTTATCATGACCGTGATCATGCCTCTGGTCAGCACGCTTGGCTTCTGGCTCGCTACCGCGTGGATCCCAGGCGCGCCCCGGAAGAAGTCGGGCATTCGCTCCATGGTGCGTTTTGGCGGCGCCGTTACTCTCAACGGCCTCGTGGCGTACATTGCAACAAACTGCGACAAGATTTTGCTCGGCAGATTTTGGGGTGTTGATGCGCTCGGGTTATATGGTCGGGCCTACCAGTTGGTCAACATTCCTACGGATAATTTGAATCAAGCAGCCGGTGAAGTAGCCTTTTCCGCGCTATCGCGGCTTCAGGATGACGCGCAGCGTCTCCGGAACTATTTTCTCAAGGGCTATTCACTCGTTCTAGCACTCACTGTGCCCATCACCATCGCCTGCGCTCTCTTTACTAACGATATCACTCTCGTAATTCTCGGGAAAAAGTGGGTTGCCACAGCGCCTATTCTTCGCTTACTCGCCCCGACTATTTTGGTATTTGCGGTCGCCAATCCACTGTTTTGGTTGCTTTCTTCTCTTGGATTAGTGAAGCGCAGCGTGAAAATGAGTTTCGTCATCGCGCCAGTAATGATTGGCAGTTACCTTATCGGATTGCCGTATGGACCTCGAGGAGTGGCGCTCGCCTATTCAGCGGGGATGTTACTCTGGATATTCCCACTCATTGCTTGGGCTGTTCACGGGACCGTAGTTTCGGTCAAAGATATTCTTCTCGCCGTCTTTCGGCCGCTTGCCTCGAGCGTCGTGGCGGGAATTGCTGCATTTGGAGTTCATTCTCTTTGCGGCCAGCTATTCCCTCCTCCGGTTCGCCTCGTTCTCGAGTGCGCTGTCTTGTTGGTGGTTTTCGCGGCTATGTTGCTCTTCGCAACCGGGCAAAAATCGCTCTATCTCGACTTGTTGCGTGGCCTGAGAAACTCATCTCGAGATTCCGCCGTGATGCCTCTGGAGAATCCTGAAGCTTCGTAAATCTCGCAACGTCAGCCTGCAAAGCGACTGTCAGACAATAATAATCCTCTGTCCGTAGGCTTAGGCCGTATGTCAAAGGAATTCAGCGTTTGGGAAAAACTGTGAAAATAGGTTTGCTCGATCATATGGGGTATGGCAACCTTGGCGACGCCGCCACTCAGGACGCGCTGATCGCGAACATCAAACTGCGGTTGCCAGAAGTCCAACTGGTCGGGTTTTCCTTGAATCCAGTGGATACGGAAAAGCGCCATTCCATCCCGAGCTACTCTATTACTAATTGGCATCCAGGGCTCGACAGGCAACCGACCGGAGCGGACAACAGCACAAGCAAGAGTAATGCTCAGCAACTGAAATCGTTCTTAAAGCAAATTCCCGTCCTGTCGTCGCCTCTGCGCTGGCTGCAGAACCTGATGCGAGAGTTCCGGCACCTAGGCCGTTCCTATCGGTGTGTCAGAGCGCTCGACTGCCTTGTCATCGCTGGAGGCGGTCAATTGTCTGAGCTGTGGCGCGGTCCGTGGTCACATCCGTACAATGTCTTCAAGTTTTCAGTTCTTGCCAAGCTTGCGCGAAGGAGGCTTCTGGTGGTCAATGTCGGCGCCGGCCCTATTAAGAGCCGCTTGGGCAAGGCATTTATTAGAGCGTCGGTGCGGATTGCCGATTACGTTTCCCTTCGTGACGTGGAATCGCAAGAGCTCGTTCAGGATCTTGGCATTCGACGCGAGACATATGTTTTCCCGGACTCTGCCTATGCTTTGGATATGACGCCTTATACAGAAGCGAATACGTCAAGAGAACGCAAACAAGTGGTGGGCATCAATCCAATAGGGTTTTGTGATCCTCGAATTTGGCCGCGGCAGGATGCGGCACTATACTCTCGCTATCTGGATGGCCTCGCTCAATTTTCATTGTGGCTCTTGAGCAAGGGCTATGATCCGAAGATATTTTCCGCGGAGAGAAGCGTTGACATCTACGCCATCGAGGATTTGAAGGATCGGTTGCGGGCAGGGCTCCCGGCCGAGGCCATCGACCGGATCTGCTCCCCTCGACTCGAAACAGTGGAAGATCTGCTGACCGAAATGGCAGGATTTGACTTTGTAGTTACGTCGAAATTCCATGGCGTTGTGTTTTCTCATCTGCTTGCAAGGCCTATGGTAGCAATCAGCTACCACAGAAAGATCGATGACCTGATGAGGACCGTGGGAGACAGCAGGTATTGTCTGAATATCGAATCTTTCGATTCGGACTTGCTTATTCGTACATTTGCGGAATTGGCGGAGAACACCTCCACCCTAAAGGCAAAATATCGGCAGATCGTTGCGACTCGCGCAGGTTCTTTGAACCTACAGTTCGACGATATTTTCGCGCCGGAACACTTCGGGCATGACCATGGCGGGATGCGATCGGTGATTGCCGGGAAAATCGATAGCGGCCCGGAGTGGCCAAGCCCGCCGTCGGCCTTGGAAGAGAGAAATCAGTGAGGGGGGCCGAAATGCAGCCTCTTGTCAGCATCGTTACCCCGGTCTATAACGGAGAGGCCTTTCTCCAGGAGTGCATCGAGAGCGTTCTCAATCAGACGTATTCGAATTGGGACTACACGATCATTGACAATTGCAGCACGGATGGAACTCTCGCGATCGCGCAGCAGTATGCTGCAAAAGATCGGCGCATTCGGGTTCATCGCAACAGCCGGCTTTTGAGCGCCATCCAGAATCATAATGTTGCCCTGCGCCTGATTTCTCCGGATAGCAAATATTGCAAAGTCCTCTTTGGAGATGACTGGCTGTTCCCGGAATGTCTCGAAAAAATGGTGGCTCTCGCCGAGGATTGCCCTTCGGTCGGGATTGTAGGCGCCTACGCACTGGAAGGAGAACGAATCGCGTGGGCAGGGTTGCCATACACGAGTCACGTGGTCGGCGGTCGAGAGATTTGCCGTCGT
>Ga0210391_10001651_pt1 | contig 20010 bp, 18 predicted proteins | sample IncBWC12OmetaG_FD_160573 | JGI IMG/M metagenome (GOLD analysis project Ga0210391, IMG submission 160573) | Forest soil microbial communities from Barre Woods Harvard Forest LTER site, Petersham, Massachusetts, United States - Inc-BW-C-12-O ...
CGATGTGAATGAATTGGCTACGTTGATCAATGACCGCACCCGGCTGATTATCTTGAACTCGCCGGAAAATCCTACGGGCGGAGTTCTGGAACGCCGGGATATTGAGCAGATTGCGAAGTTGATTGGCGACCGCAACATCATGATCCTGTCGGACGAAATCTATAGTCGCCTGCTGTTCGACGGAGGCCGGCACTTTTCGATCATGTCAGTGCCCGGGATGCAGGAGCGCACCATTCTGCTCGACGGCTTCTCGAAAACCTACGCGATGACGGGGTGGCGGATGGGCTACGGAGTAATGCGCGCCGATCTGGCCACGCACATGACCCGGCTCATGACGAATTCCAATTCATGCACGGCAAGCTTCACGCAGGTGGCGGGGATTGAAGCCATCCGCGGCAATCAGGCTTCGGTCGACCACATGCGCGACGAATTTCAGCGCCGCCGTGATGTTTTCGTGGCGGGGCTGAATAAGATCAAGGGTTTTTCCTGCCGCATGCCGAAGGGCGCGTTTTACGTGTTCCCCAACGTCACGAAAACGGGATGGAAGTCGAAGGCGCTGGCTGACGCCTTGTTGGAACAGGCCGGAGTAGCGGCGCTGTCGGGCACTGCGTTCGGGGAATTTGGCGAAGGCTACCTGCGCTTCAGCGTGGCGAATTCACTGGAGAACCTGCAGCAGGCGCTGGACCGGATCGAGGAGTGGACGAAAGAGAACCTTTAGATTTCGTCGCGGCACACCGACCGCAGCCGCCTTACGACCATCTTGTGAAAGAGATGTATGCCTATGGGCGTGCGCGAAACCATTGCCGAGGTTGAGGCGATTTTGCCGGGCAAGGCCGCGCCTGACGGCGAAGATGATCCGCGCTGGCAAGGCATGATCCGGATCGCCGATTTCATCCAAGAAGAGCCTGACGCGGTGTGGGCGTTCATATTGCGCTGGGGCTGCCGTGAGGATGAAGACCTGCGTACCGCTTTGGCAACGGTTTTGCTGGAGCGCTTGCTGGCGTGCCACTTCGAGGCTTTCTTCCCGGAGGTCGCGACAGCGGTTCAGAGCAACATCTTGTTTGCGGATACGTTCGCGAGATGCTGGAAATTCGGCCAGTCGAAAGAAGAAGTGAATGCCAGACTGTTTGATGATTTACGGAAGAGCCTTCGCCGGGAATAATTTCAACGTTTATCTGTCCCCATGAAACCCGGCAGCTTGTGGTCTTGCGACTCGCGCGATTGCCAGCAGCACTACACAACTCACTGCACAGAATCCCAGCAACTTCAGGTTGTCCGGCGTTCGTGGCCCACCCAGTGGCATGTCGGTCGTTACAAGAACTGCCTTCTTGTGATTCACGGGATCGTAATGTACTGCCGTCGGCGTCCCTTCGGGATGCTCATCCACCCACGCTTGCAGTTGCTCGAATCGCCCCGTCGGATATTGCCAGATCACCCGTCGCGGGTCGGGGATGGTGCGCGAATGAACGTGGGACACAACTTCTTCTCCGTTGACCGTGTAGCTGAGACTGCAATCGATCCAGTACGCTTGGGACTTGTAAGTGTAAACATCCAAGCCGCATCTCTGGACGTGCGCGGTGGCCGTTGGCCACTGCGCCTGGGCGTGTTCCACCCAGCCCTCCGCGGCGGTAACGACCAGCGCAAAGACCGTGCACAAAGCGGCAAACAATCCGAAGAAGGATGCCAGAAACATGACGTATCCGCGCCACGTCGGCAGAATGGGCTGTCCATCTATCGTAGTCATTTCCGGCGCATCTCCATCCCTCGTACCTTCCATTCAAAACTACGTCTCCATCTCGATACGCACAACCAAACTCACGACTCCGTGATCCCGAAAGTCACTTCGGCTTGACGATGGCTTTGAACTCGCTACAATTACGGGTTGAATTCACCCGCCTGATGGGATGACATCGCAGGAGTACCTCTGTGCCAACCACAAACAAAAAGAGCCGGCTGCGAAGGCCACAAGCTTCGCGCATCTCTACGCCTGGCTATGGCTTCCCGAAGGGCACGAAGGGATTGCTGCCGTGGTCATGGGCCGAGCAGCGGCTGAAAAAATCGCACAATTATTGGATTACGACCGTCAAGCCTGACGGCTCGCCGCACGCCATGGTCGTCTGGGGCCTGTGGCAGGATGGACGTCTTCTGTTCAGCACCGGGACTACGTCGCGTAAGGCGCGCAACCTGGCGCGCAACATGAATTGCATCTTGGCCACGGAACATGCGCAGGAAGCGGTGATAGTCGAAGGCGTAGCGGAAACCGCGGACGTGTCTGCGCGTCGCAAGTTTCTTCCGGCGTACGAGAAGAAATATAAGTTCAACATGTCGTCGAAGGACGGTATCCTGTCGATGAAAGAGCCGGTGTTTGCGGTGCGTCCGAGGGTCGTGTTCGGATTGTGGGAGAGGTATTTCCAGAGCAAATCGACGCGCTGGAAATTTGAATAGCGGAATTCCTGCTCGTTACCTTCGTTACCCCCGCTGTATCTGTGCAGTTACGCGTTGTTGCGCGTCTCCCACCTATAATCTGGTCAAGCGGTGATGAAGAAATCGCAACAGAATTCGAAGGAACAATCCTCGCTCTGGATCTACAATCCGGGGCTCGACTTGATCGTGGGCTGTGGAGCTTGGTCGGCGCCGCTGCTGCTGCTTTCGTATTTTTCGGCGGCTTCGAGTGCGCGTGCGTGGTCGGTTGCGTTCTATGTGCTGGCGTTGTTCTTTAACTATCCGCATTACATGGCGACGATTTATCGCGCCTACCATCGCAGCGAAGACTTTCAGAAATACCGCGTCTTCACGGTTCACATCACGGCGCTAATGTTCCTGACGCTGCTGCTATCGCATTTCTGGCTGCGTCTTCTGCCCTGGATTTTTACGATTTACCTGACGTGGAGCCCATGGCACTACAGCGGACAGAACTACGGGCTGTTCATGATGTTCGCGCGCCGGGCCGGGGCCGACCCTGACAAGAGCGCGCGGCGGGCGCTGTACGGCGCTTTCGTGGTTTCTTATCTGATTCTGTTTCTGGGCTTCCACACTGGGCCGTCCACTGATCCGTTATTTCTATCGCTGGGAATCCCGGCGGTGGTCAGTCGTTGGGAGCAGATTATTCTGATGGTGGCGTTCGTCGGCTTGTCGACGTTTGGACTCTCGCGGCTGGCGAGCGCAACCGGATGGCGGAAGCTGATTCCGTCGCTTACGTTGTTTTCTTCGCAGTTTTTGTGGTTCTTGCTACCGGCAGCGATTTCGCTGATTAAAGGTTTGGAGATTCCGCAGAACCGTTATAGCTCGGGCGTGCTGGCTGTGATGCATTCGGCCCAGTATTTGTGGATCACGAGTTACTACGCGCGGCGCGAGGCCTCGGGCGAAACGTCGAGCGAAACGTCGAGCGAAGCTTCGAACAAACCGGGGCGCAACTGGCGCCCGTTGGCCTATTTCGGAGTGCTGGTCGTGGGTGGTATCGCGCTGTTTGTGCCGGGACCGTGGCTGGCCAGCCGCGCATTTCATCACGACTTTACCGCAAGCTTTCTGATCTTCACAGCACTTGTGAATATTCACCACTTCATTTTGGATGGCGCAATCTGGAAGCTGCGCGACGGGCGGATCGCGTCGTTGCTACTCAACTCACGGGGACGGATTTCAGATGCTGCGGGCGAAGCTGGCGGACAGCTTGCCGCCGTGGGGCGTTGGCTGGCGGGCAGCAGTTCTGGAGCACGTTCTCTGCGGGTAGGCGCTGCGTTGCTTCTACTAGTTTGGGGGACGCTCGACCAGGCGCGTTATTATCTGGCGCTCAACACCGACGATTTGCGCGATCTGCAACGGGCTGAGGCGCTCAATTCATTCGACAGTTCTCTGCAAATGCGGCTGGCCCACCGGGCGATGGAAGAAGCTCAACTGCCTCAAGCTGAAGCCGCGTGGAGGAGGGCGATGCAGGCTAATCCTGCCGATCCGGCGCCGCGGCAGGGGCTGCTGCAATTGCTCATTGATCAGGACCGGTTCGATGAGGCTTTTAGCCTGACCGAGGCGTCGCTCAAGTACACGCCGAAGGATGCGAATCTACTGGTGGATCGCGGATTGCTCGCGCTGCGTCAAGGGCACGCTGACCAGGCTCTGGCAAATTGGGACCAGGCGGTGACCGTTGATCCGCGACAAAAACTCGCGCACCTGTACATGGCCGACGAACTCGACCGCGAGGGTAAGGCGCAGGCGGCGGCTGTGCATTACAACTCTTTCCTCGAGCAGGTGGCGCGGCAACCGGCGCAGGATCGTCCCGCACCTGACAAAGTTATTGCCATTGTGTTGCGCATGGCGGATTGCCAAGTGCGCTCTTCGCAGACGCAGCTGGCGGTGAAGTCGTATCACCTGGCGGAAAAGCTGGCGGCGCAAACGGGTCAGGCGAAGCTGGAGAGCGTGGCCGATGCGAATGAGGCGCAGCTGCAGTCGAAGGCCGGCAAGATCGATGAAGCGTTGCGGCTGTACCAGCAGGCGCTGCGGCTCGACGACTCGACCGCCGATATGAGTGCAAGTGCGCAGGACTGGTATGCCTACGGACGTTTTCTCGATGATGCGGGATTCCCGCCGCGGCTGGCCTTTGCGTGTGTGGTGAAGTCGGAATCGCTGATGCAGGCGCTGCCGAATCCAGCCGTTCCAGCTTCTCTGGCAACTGCGCGACAGAAAATCGAGAAGCGGCTCGGCGCAACGGCGGCCTCAGTTCGCCGCGACCCTGAGCCTGTTCTGCAGGAAGCGCTAGCGCTTCGCCGTTAGAGCCGCTGGCAGGCGCAATCGGCATCCCGCGCGCCAATTGACACTGCGGTGGTCCTGCTCAACAATACCTGTATCCCTGCAATTCAATACTTTGTATCCCGAGGAGAACGAGCGTATGGCGGAAGGCGATCAGATTCATATGGAACAGCAGTCGAATGTTGGCAAGTGGATTCTGACAGTGCTGGCGATTCTGGTGGTGGCAGCTTCCGCTTACGCGCACTATGCCGCGCATCTGGCGACGGAAAAGCTGGCTAGCGACCTGAGCGCCAGCCAGGCGCAAGTGAAGGAACTGCAGAATCGCGTTGCGGATGCTGAGGCGACCGAACAGACGCTGGGCCGGCAGGCCGGTTTGACCAAGCAGGAACTTGCGCAAAAAACCGCCGAGTTGCGCGCCGAGCAGAAGGCCACGGAAAGCCGGCTGGAGAAGGAGCAAAAGGCGCAGATCAGCGCGGTGACCGGAGAAATTTCGGGCGTGAAGAGCGACGTGGGCGGAGTGAAAACCGATCTGGGATCGACCAAGGCCGACCTCGAAGCCACGAAAGCCAAGCTGGCAAGCACGATTGGCGATCTCGGTGTGCAGAGCGGATTGATCGCACACACGGCTGGCGATCTGGAAATCCTGAAGCACAAAGGCGATCGCAACTACTACGAGTTCACGTTGCTGAGGGGCGCGAAGCCGCAGCCGGTTTCGACCGTGAGCCTGCAACTGAAGAAGACGGACGGCAAAAAGGGTAAGTTCACGATGAATGTGACTTCCGACGACAAGACGATCGAGAAGAAAGATCGCAACGTCGCCGAGCCTATACAGTTCTACTCCGGCCGCGATCATCTGCTGTTTGAGCTGGTGGTGTGGACGGTCGACAAGAATAAGGCCACGGGATACTTGAGCACGCCGAAGAGCGCTCCCGTGCCGGTGACGGCGAACTAGCCGGGAAGTCGATCGGAAGATAGAACCGAGAAATAACCGAGAAATCAGCGATGACCGGAGTGTTCTTTCCCGGAGTGAACGTGCTGCTGCAGATTGTGCTGCGCACGGGCGTGATTTATCTGCTGGTGCTAGTTGGAGTGCGTTTAAGCGGCAAGCGCGAGGTCGGGCAGATGACCCCTTTCGACCTGACGTTGCTGCTCCTGCTGTCGAACTCCGTACAGAATGCGATGACCGGGCCCGACACTTCGCTGCTGGGCGGCGCGGTCGCGGCCAGCACGCTGCTGGTCTTGAATTATCTGGTTGCTAATGTTTCGGGCCGGAATCGTCACTTCCGGCGGGTGATCGAAGGCCAGCCGTCTTTGTTGGTGCATGACGGCAAGCCCATCGAAGAGCACATGGAGCGAGAGCACGTCAGCATGGACGAGTTGCATCGAGCGCTGCGCGAGCACGGCATCAATTGCGTCGACCAGGTTGCGTTGGCGGTCCTCGAAGTGGATGGCTCGATCTCGTGTCTGAAGTATGACGAGATCAAGCCGGACGCGAACACGCACCTGGTGCGGCGCAAAGGGATTCAGAAGAAGTAGCAGAGACGCTGCCTGCAACGCCCTTCTCGATTTTCAATTTCTTTCCAATCATTCCGAACGGTGGAGGCAGAGACGTAGCCAGCCACGTTTCGACGACAATTAGTCCACCGCTGCGAACTTCAGACAGACCGGGGACGCCACTTCCAGCACTTTCTCAGTCGGCGTCAGTTGGCCGGTTTTCGCGTCGATCTTGAATAGGACGACAGTATTCGAGTTCTGATTTTCCGCGAAGAGAAGCGTGCCCGTCGGATCGATCTCGAAGCTGCGCGGTTCCTTCCCTCCGGTGTGAACGATCCCGACTTGTGTCAGAGTTCCTTTACTTGGGTCGATCGTGTAGATGGCGATGCTGTCGTCGCCTCGGTTGGAGGCGTAGAGAAATTTGCCGGAGGGATGGACTTCAATCTCCGCATCGTCGTTGCGGCCGGTGAAATCTTTGGGCAGAGTCGTGATGGTTTGTAACAGTTGCAGTTTTCCGTTGACGGCATCGTTCGAGAAGACCGTCACAGTGTGCGCCATTTCGCTGATTACGTATGCGAATTTGCCGTCGGGGCGAAGAACGAAGTGGCGCGGGCCGGATCCGGCCTCGATCTTGGTGAACGGCGGATCGTTCGGAGTCAGTGATCCTTTGGCGCTGTCGAATTTGTAGACCAGCAACTGGTCGAGGCCGAGATCGTCGACCATGGCAAAACGGTTGTCGAGTGAGAGATCGATGGAGTGGGCGTGCGGGCCTTCCTGGCGTGCCGGGTTGGTGCCTTTGCCTATGTGTTGCACGAAGGCCGAGGCCTCGCCGAGTTTTCCATCGGCTAGCACGGGGAAGACCGCGACGCTTCCGCCGGTGTAGTTCGCCACCAACACGTACTTTCCAGTTTTGTCGACCGTGATGTAGCAAGGGTCGGCACCACGCGAGGCGACTTCGTTCAGGAATGTCAGCTTGCCGGTGGCTTGATCAATCGAGAACGCGCTGACGCCGCCGCTGTTCCGGCCTTTGTAATTCCCAATTTCATTCACTGCGTAGAGGAAGCGTCCGTTGGGGTGCGGCGCGACGAAGGACGGATTCGTGGTTTCGGCGGCGAGGCCGAGAGGCGTGATTTCAGAGGTTGCGGCGTCATAGCGGTAGGCATAAATGCCTTTGCTGTTGCTGCCTTCCTCCGTGTAGGTGCCGACGTAGAAAAGATATTTGCCCTGCTTTGGCGCCGGAGCGGCGGCCGTGGTGAATCGCGATATGAAAATGAGTGTGAGGACGAGCGCGACCGCGCGGAAGAAACGCTGGAGATTTTTCATGCTGCTATAGAAACGCATTTTGCGGGATTTGCGCAAGCGGGATCTGCCTACGGGGTCAATACCACGGGTACTGTTTCGTTATACGGCCAGACGATCACGCTGGTGGAGTCGCGCCGGTGGAACGTGTCCAGCGTTACGGGAAAGGCGACGATGATGGTGCGGACGACGGTTTCACCGGGCTGAATCTTCGCTTCCGGCGAGAGTGCGGGCTGGGCGCCGTTCTTCAGCGTGGGGAAAGCTTGAAAGTATCGATCGAAGTCGACGGCCGAGACGGCGTCTTCGATGGAGTCTCCGCTTGCTGCTTTGATTAAGCCTTGAATGGTGCGGACGTAAAGCATCTTGTCGCTGGTGTTGTGAATGGTGAAGGTCAGGGCGACCATGGTTGAGGTCTGACCGGGGATTTCTACGGCGACCACATTGTTGAGCGAGCCTGAGGCTTGGGGCTTGGCGCGCTTCAGAAAAGACGCGACGAATACTACGACCAACACGACGCCAATCGCGATCAGCACAATCTTGGCGGGTGGAAGATTTTTCTTGGCGGTGCCGAACTCTTCGCCAATGTGGATGGTTGGACCGGCGGATGCAGCCAGGGATTCTGGCGGATTCGGTGGAGGGGCGGGAGTCTGATCGGGCATGGCGTTTGTCGTTCTTGCTGATTCTACGCTTGTCGACGACCCCGGACGAGGCGTCCGGGGCTCCATGGTCATTACCAATCGTGCTTCATGGCTTTGGCGAACTTCTGAACGGGCAGGGTATTGAGCACGTCGTCCTTGGTGAGCCAGGCGCGACGGGCTTGCAAAATGCCGTAGCGAATTTTCTCCATGTGCGAAGTGTGGTGCGAGTCGGTGTTGACGACGATCTTTACGCCCTGCTGTTTGGCCTGGCGGAGGTGCACGTCGTTCAGGTCGAGACGGTCGGGATAAGAATTTAATTCCATAGCGACTTTGTGCTTCGCGGCCGCGGTGAGGATGGCGTGCATGTCGAAGGGGTAGGCGTCGCGACGGAGTTGAATGCGGCCAGTGGGATGCCCGAGGATCGAGGTGTTCGGATTCTCGATGGCCTTGAGCAGGCGCTCGGTCATCTTTGCTGATTCCTGATTGAAAACGGAGTGAACGCTGGCGATGACGAGGTCCATTTGGGCGAGCACATCGTCGGAGAGATCGAGATCGCCATCGGCGAGGATGTCGACTTCGATGCCCGCGAAAATCGTGATGCCCTCGATTTGCTTGCCGGCAGCGCGAATGCGGGCGATATGTTCGACCGCGCGCTTGTCGTCGAGTCCGTTGGCGAAGGCCAAGTTCTTGGAGTGATCGGTGATGGCCAGGTATTGATAGCCGCGAGTCTTGGCGGCTTCGGCCATTTCTTCGATCGTATTCTTGCCGTCGGTTTCGACGGTGTGCATGTGGACGTCGCCCTTGAGATCGGCTTCGGTGATCAGTTGGGGCAGGGAGTGCTTGTCGGCCAGGTCGATTTCGCCGAGGTTCTCTCGCATCTCCGGCGGGATGTAGTCGAGATTGAGCTTGGCGTAAATTTCTTCTTCGGTTTTTCCAGCTGCGGGCTTTTGGGTTTCCAAGAATGACAGGCTGTATTCGTTCAGGGTGTAACCCATCTTGAGGGCGCGCTGGCGCAGGGCCACGTTGTGTGCTTTCGAGCCGGTGAAGTATTGCATCGCGGCGCCGAAAGATTCCGGCGGAAGCAGGCGCACGTCAACCTGCATGCCGCTGCGCAGGTGAAAGCTGATCTTGTTGTCGCCGCTGGCGATGACGTCCATCAATGGCGGGTACTGCGCGACGTAGGCGATGGCCTTTTGGCGGCCCTCTTCTGTGGTGCAGGCCTGGCCCGTGACGAGGATGTCGAGATCCCCGACGGTTTCGCGGCCGCGGCGCAAGGATCCGGCGGGCGTAATCTTGTCGATGCCGGCGAACTTTTCTAAATAGGCCGTGAGCTTCTCGGCTTCTTCTTCCGCGGCGTCGACGAGGAAACGGCCGCTGATGCGGCGATAGTCTTCAATGGCCTTGAGCAACTTGGCTTCGTGCTTTTCACCCATGCGCGGCAGTTCTCGGATTTTGCCTTCGCGCGCGAGTTTCTCGACGCCGTCGACGTCGCTGACTTTGTAGGCGCTCCAAATGAGTGCGATGGTTTTCGGCCCCAGGCCTTGAATCTTCAGCAACTGCAGCATCGACGGGTGATATTTCTCCAGCAGTTCGGTCTGCACGGCGAGTTTGCCATCCTGGAAAAGTTCCTGCAGGTTGCGCAGCATGCTTTTGCCGATGCCGGGGATGGCGAGGACTTGCTTGGGATCGGCAATGAGTGCGGAAAGCTGCTGCGAGTGGTTCTCGATGGCCTGCGCGGCGTTGCGGTAAGAGCGGATGCGGAACGAATCCTGCCCATCGATTTCGAGCAGGTCGGCGGTTTCGTAGAGAATGTTGGCGATGGCCTTGTTGTCCATGGGCAGGGTAAGAGTAAAACAAACTGGGAAAAGTTGTGTAGGAGCGTGAGGGAACAGCTATAGATTGGGCTGCGCGAGCGCGTCGGGACGGACTCGTCCAAATTCGCCGCTGCGCCACTGCACGACCGTCCACGATACGATCCCGAAGTAAGCGCAGCCCGCAACGACTCGGGCCATCATCCCATTCCCGAGAAGGCCAAGATTCAATACAATTCCCGCGGCTACCACGGTGCCCGCCAGCATATATTCCCAACGGCGAAGGCTGCGGTCAGCAGGAATCATAAGCAGTAAGAATGCCCACGTCGGCGCCACCGGTGAGTCTAGCCAGTGGCCACTCCGATACCAGTTCGCCGCTGGAACGGCGATCACGGTTAGGGAGATAAAAGCGTTGAGCCAAAGACGTTTGCGCAAGTAGCGAATGACACCCGCGATCGAGATCAGACAAATGGCGGCGAGGAAAGCCAAGTCCTCAGCGATGCCCAACCGGGAAACATAGTGCGCGAGCACCTTCAGGAGAAGGCCACCCACTGCACCAATGGCGACAATCGGGACTACGAAAATGCTGACCAGGAGCAGGCCAATTGCAATGTCGGCGGCGACTTCTCGGAGACGCATACGAACACTCCTCACTCTTCTGCGGGGAAGAAGGCGCTTTTCAGCGATACGCCGGAAAATAAAGAGACACTACTTACGGAGCTTTGCTTACATTCGCTGCCTGCGGGCCTTTCTGACCTTCGGTGATTTCGAATTCCACCTGGTCGCCTTCCTGCAGGCTCTTGTAGCCCTCGGAGCTGATGGCGCTGTAGTGAACAAAAACGTCTGGCCCATCCGCGCGCCCGATGAACCCATACCCTTTCGCGTTATTGAACCACTTGACGGTTCCTTTCAGACGTTCCACGTACCCCCCGCTTTCCGCACGTCCTTTACTGGGGGGCCCCAGGACGTGCCCACGGTCAAATACCACAGATAAGATGCATTTTGGAGCGATATAAGTAGGCTGTCAAGCGAATGTATTGTCAAAAAAAATGCGGTCCGGATCCGGGACTAGGGCTATCCCGTCCTTACGTTTTGATGCTTCGTTTTCTCGGACCCGTACGCGAGACATGGTCGAGCCACAATACGGACGAGATCGTCTTGGCATCGCGGATCGTCCCACGGATGACCATGCGGACTGCGGCCGGCAGCGGCACCATGCGCTTGTAGATAACTTCGTCTTCTTCGGGCTGGGCTTCGCCGGCACGCAAGTCCGTAGCCAGAAACACTGACATGGTCTCAGCGACGAATCCGGGGCTGGCATAGAACTTGAGAATGCGGCGCCACTTGGCGGCGGTGTAGCCGGTTTCCTCCAGGAGTTCGCGTTGCGCAGCTTTCAGTTCGCGTTCGCCGGGATCGATGCGGCCGGCCGGCAGTTCCCACAAATAATCGGTGGCCGCGTGGCGATATTGGCGCTCGAGAAGGATGCGAGGCGTCGCGGTGGAGTCGTCGACGGCCAACACCACGACTGAGCCGGAGTGATGGATCACGTCACGGCGGGCCTGCACGCCGTTTGGTTCCTGGACGTGGTCGGTGGTCACTGAAAAAACCGGACCACGATATGCGGTGCGGGAGGAGATGACGCGTTCTTTCTTGCTCGCGGCGGGCTTGATGGATTTGGCCATGAGAACAATATAAAGCACGGCGTTGGACGTCCATTGATCGAAGGTCGGTGTTTTGCCTTTCTGCTATGCTGCCCGGCATGGGCGCGAAGCCGCGTGTCGCGATTGTTGGTGCCGGGAATTTCGGGTCGGCGCTCGCTCTGGCGTTGCACCGGGCGGGGTACGCCATAGAGGCAGTGGTTGGCCGTGCTCACGGTGAATCGCTTCGGAGTGAATCGCTAAAGCGGGCGCAGAAGTTAGCCAGGCGGGTGGGTGCTCGCGTGTCGCATGACCTGTCGGGGGTGCGGGCCGAATGGATTTGGCTCTGCGTGCCGGACGCCGAAATCGCGCGGGCGGCGAAGTCGCTCGCGAAGCAGATTGAATGGAAGGGAAGAGTTGCGCTGCATTCCAGTGGCGCGCTCACGAGCGACGAGCTGGCGGTTCTGCGCAAACGAGGAGCGGCCGTGGCGTCGGTACATCCACTGATGACATTTGTGCAGGGATCGCAGCCTTCACTTGTGGGAGTGTCGTTTGCGGTGGAGGGTGACCCGGTTGCGGTGCGCGCCGCGCGTCGTGCCGTGCGGGACGTGGGAGGCCGCGCGTATGCCATTCGGAAGAAGGACAAGGCTGCCTACCATGCCTGGGGAACGTTCGCCTCGCCGCTGTTCACGGCGCTGCTCGCCACCGCCGAGCGGGTTGCGGGATTGTCAGGAGTGAACCGGAAGGCGGCGAAGCAACGAATGATTCCGATCTTGTCGCAGACGTTGGCGAATTACGCGGCCTTCGGCTCCGCGAGCGGGTTCAGCGGACCGATTGCCCGCGGTGACGCGGATACGGTGAAACGGCATCTCCGCGTGCTGCGCGGTACACCCGCCGCCAAAATCTATACAGCCCTGGCCAGCGCGGCTCTGCAGTACTTGCCGGTCAAGAATAAAAAGTCGCTTAAGCGGATTCTGGATTCCTCGCAGGACTGACTCGCGCGGCCCAAGCCAGCAGCGCCAGCGCCGCGAAGGGAAGCGACGCTGCCGTGCGAATGGGCAGCGCGAAAACTACGGTGGAGTTGAACTCGGCGGGCGCAAGCACTGGACGGAGCACGATGAGCGCGAACGCGGCCATCCATGGCCAGAAAAGTACGAGGGCGCCCAGCGACAGGAGGACGCGGGGAACCAGTCCGCCATTGAGGATCTGTTTGCGATAGCGTGCCAACAGCAGAATTCCGGGGATGAGAATGAGGTGATCGTAAATCGCCTGTCCGGGAAGGATGGTGATCGTCGTTATCGAGAGCAAGAGAGTCAAAGTCATCCAGAAGGCGAACGAGCCGTATGCGGCGGCACGGTTACGCCACGCCAGCGCGATCGCGATGACTATGGATGCCGCGGTCAGCACCAAGGTTCCAGGACCGACCAGGCGTGGTCCAAGGTGCGAGGTGAGGACTTCCGTCACCAATGGCGGCCGCGTGTAGTGGCGGTAAGCGAGGACGGTGTGGATCCAGGATCGAATCCAGTTAGGCATCGCTACCAGCGATGCACCGACCAGGAGTGTTAGCGTCGCCAGGAATCCGAGCCAGAAGCCTCGCCGCGCTCGCCATTCGCGCGCACTCCAGATCAACAAATAGAGAATTGCGAGTGCGGTGACTTGTGGCTTGATGGTGGTAATCGCCATCAGGATTCCGGCGAGCAGGAACCTGTCGCGCTGCAGGGCCATGAGCGAAGCGGCCAGCAGAAAAGCTACGAGCAGCCCTAACTGCGCAGCGAACAAGGCCTCGAGTGCCGGATAGCTCGACAGCGTGAGCAGAAGAATTAGGGCGATCCATTTCCCACTAAGTTGCCAGTCGAGCGCGCGCAACCACAGGGGAACGCTCGCCAATGTGAGCGCTGCCAGCATGCAGACCACGACGACACGCAACGGTACAAAAGGAAATTCAGCTGCGGGCCAGAACAGCAGGTCCGTGTAAAAAGGATAGGGAAAGACTCGGCGATCGATGGGATCGGTTGGCCGGGTCGGATCGAGAGGCCGGCCGTACAGGCCGATCTGAATTTCGCGCGTCATTTCCGGGCTGTAGGGATCGCGACCTTGGCGCAGCCATTCCTGCGAAGTGAGCCACACCTGGTAGAAGTCGTTGCCGAACGAATATCCGTTTCCCAGACCCGCCGACGTCCGCACGGCCACGACGCGAGGCATGAAGAGTCCCTGGTGGTAATAGATCATCGACGCTGCGCCGATCAAGGCAAGGCAAAGTGCAAGGCTGGATGAGACCGCGCGGCTCGCGGATTGAGATGCGGGTGTCAATATCGATAGGTAATTGAGCGAGATTAGAGCACGGGGTGAGAATCCGTGCAAGGCCTGTGCCTCGCCGAAGGAAGGATGCTCACCACTACTAGCTCGACGTGAACAAGTGCCCGAGTTTTTCCTTCTTGGTCTTGAGATATTCTTCGGCGTGCGGGCTGGGAGTGACTTCGCAGGGGACACGCTCCACCACTTTCACTCCGGCACGTTCCAGCGCTTCAACTTTTTCGGGATTGTTTGAAAGCAGACGCACGCGCGTGACACCCAGGGCCTTCAGGATTTCCGCCGGGAGGGTGAAGTCGCGATAGTCGTTCTTGAAGCCCAGGCGTTCGTTGGCTTCGACGGTGTCGAGGCCTGAATCCTGCAGTTCGTAAGCTTGCAGTTTGGGCATCAGGCCGATGCCGCGGCCTTCCTGTTGCTCGTAGATCAGAATGCCGGCGCCCTCGCCGGCGATCATCGACAGCGAAAGCTCGAGCTGCTGACGGCAATCGCAGCGCAGGGAATGAAAAACGTCTCCGGTCAGGCACTGCGAATGAATGCGCACCAGCGGCGGAGGGGACTGGATATCGCCCATCACCAGGGCGACAGCTTCTTCCACGCGGAGACTGCCGCCAGAACCGAACTGCCCGCGAAAGCCGTAGATGCGGAATTGGCCCCAGCGGGTCGGAAAATCGGCAGACGCGACCTGCTGGATTTTATCTTCGCTCACAGGCTCATTATACCGGGCATGCAGCTACGGGCGACGTCCGGAGGATGGAAGATCAGGAAATAAAGATAAAAACTTTAAAGATCAAGAAAAAAAGGGCCGCCTCCGTGACGGCCCTTTCCATTCAATTCCGAAAACTAGATCACATCGCGCAGAGTTCTAGTCTCCAGTACAACCGTATTGTTGCTTGCCTGACCAACGGCGTAGAGCAAATCCACCGATTGGGAATCCAGGACAAGGGTGGAGGCAACCAGAGTGGTAGTGCCCTGATTGATTTCAACCGTGTAATTGCCAGAAGGAAGAGTGGCATTGAGCAATGCACCCGGCTTGACCGCATAGACATACAACTTCTTAGTGGCGGTGTTTTCCAGGATGACCTGCACCGCCGGGGAGTTCGCCGCGAGCGCAAACAGCAGTCGTCCCGTGTTGGCCGCCACCGGAGTGAAGTTGTTAGTGAAGGTCAACAGCGTGGGAGTGCCGTCGTCGTTGAGCGTGAGAACCGCGGAGTAATCAGTCTTCGCGTCGATGTCGACCGACTTGTCAATCAACGGATGATTGCTGCACGGCGCCAGCGAATCGGCGATGCTGACTTTCACGTTATAGGTTCCAGGAAGAAACGTGAGCGGTCCGGTGATCGATCCGAAGGCTAAGCCATGCACGTAGCAGACTTCGTCGTTCAACAGAATGTCCACTGGAAATGCGGGGTCGGTGACAGCGGCGTAGTTCCGTCCTGCAATTCCCTGGACGATATACATGGAAGACGCGTGCGCCCCGGTGACCAAGGCAGCGCATAGCAGGGCCACTGCTAGGGTGTAGCGAAGGGGAGTCGTCATAAAGTTTTCTCCAAAGATGGGTGGGGTGGCTATTGGCCCAATAGCCAGCATTGACGGTGACGAGCGCCGCTCACGGATTGTTTGCCAGCGAATTTCGAGAGTGTCTTGGCTCTCGCTTCGTTTGAACCCAGGCGTGTTATGGAAGTTCTTTCGCGTTGTAAAAATTTGTTGTGGCGCAGCGTCGTAATCGCAGGATGGGCTTACGAGGCAAAATTATTTTAAACCGACGGAGTTGGTGGCTCAACCGCGCGCCTTGAAGGGGAAGATGGCATCTTGCTTGGAGGGAATCGGCGCGCCGTTGCGCGTGGCGGGATGAAAATGCCAGTTCTCCAGCGCCGCGAGGCATTTGTTGTCGATGTCGGGACTTAGGCTGTGAAGCACGGTCTTGCGGACTATTTCTCCGCGTTCGTCGATCGTGATCTCGATAACTTCGTTGCCGCCATAGTCGGGCAGTTGCCACGGGTAAACTACGGGATCAGAAGTCTCGATCGGCAAAGCGGGACGAACTTCGTCACCGAACCTGGGGCCATACAGCGATCCGTAAGTAGGTCCTGCCTGGGCTCCGTGGCCTTGAGCGGAAAGCGTCTGAGTCTTGGAATCGTCCTCGGCGTTGCTACGGGCCAACGGATTCTTGGGCGCCTCGGCTTTCGCCGTTTGCGGCGATGGTTTAAATGTCAACTTGCTGTGGCTGAGTCGCTGGTGACGATAACGCCGCGTCGCGCTGTCGGAGGAACTCTGGCTGCTGTCGTCGGGCGTTTTGGTGGGCCAGTAAAGCCGCGTCACGGACTTGCCGTTCTGTCCTGACGCTACGGATGACACCGAGATCAGTTGCGCTTCGGGGGCGTGCAGCAGCCACGCGAGCAGTAGTGCATGGAACGCGAGCGAACCGATGCGGAGCCAGCGCTGCCGGCGCCCGGTCACGGAACTCAGTTGCGCAAACATTGAAAGCTCTCTGCAGCGGCCTGCTTTCGCCCTAGTATTTCTCGCAGCTAGTGTTAGTTAGACGTAACCTGAGGGGTTTCGTCAAGGGAATTTCTTGGGGCGAGTTTCTTCAGGAGGAACGCGTAAAGACGACTCGGATGTGAGTCGTCCGGTTGGTGCCGATTCAGGATCGCTGATAAAATGGTCGGGCGGCACACCCACCCACAAAGGGGCTATAGCTCAGCTGGGAGAGCGCATCGTTCGCAACGATGAGGTCGTCGGTTCGATCCCGACTAGCTCCACCAAATTTAAACGACGCTAATCACCGCGGAAAAAGCTCTACAATCGTGCTCGTTCATTTGAACGAGCTCCGGCGGAATATTGGATTTCGGCAGCCGCTGGTTCGATTGGAGGGTCTATGTCGCCCCCGGATAAGCCCACTCGCAGAGAATTCATGGCGATTACTTCGACGGCAGCATTGGGCGCAGCAGTCCCCGTGTCTGGTGCCGAGCCCGCCGCGCCGGTATCGAATTCTGATTCGGTTCCCGCTGCGGAGAGACCGTACTCCTCGCAAGAACTTGTTGCTACCGGGCCGCGGCGCACTTTCAGTGGCGATCATGCTACACAAGTCGCGATGCCGGTGGGAGGAATTGGGGCCGGTTGTCTCTGTGTGAACGGCTATGGCGGGGTGCAGGATTTTTCTATCTGGAATCATCCCTCGACCACGGCGTTACCGGAGGGCTACGCTTCGTCGCAAGCCGCGTTTGCCATTCTGCATATTAAAGGGACCACTCCGGTCACCAAGCTGGTCGAAGGGCCCTTCCCGGTTTTGAAAATCTTTGATCAGGGGTTGCAGGGAGAGGGATACCGGCGAGGAGGGTTCGAAGGCTTTCCGCGTTTTCAGAAGTGCGTCTTCCAGGGTGAATTTCCCTTTGCGGAGGCCAAGATCACTGACCCTTCGATTCCATTGCAGGTCTCACTCAGCGCTTGGAATCCGTTTATCCCGCTCGATGACAAGAACTCGGGGGTCCCGTGCGCGATCCTGGAATACACGCTGCACAACGGTTCCGAGCGAACGGTGGAGTATGAATTTTCCTACCATCTTTCGCATTTGGCAGCGGGATGTGCCGAGGAGCAGTCGTCAAGCCGTAATACGGTGATTCCTGGGCGAGGCGTGTTCCTGCGCAACGTGGAAAAGCCTAACGCCGAGAGTTACGGCAGTGCCTGCTTGAGCGTGATTGGTTACAAGCCGCGGATCAAGGGAATGTGGTTGCGTAGCCCGGGATGGGAGTTCGATTCTTTGTCGGCACTGTGGCGCGAAGTTTCCACGGGCGCGTTCACTGCCAACGACGGCTCCAATGACATCGATACTCGCGGAAGGAATGGCGGATCGATTCTTCTTGCGGGTGCGCTGGCCGGCGGAGGATCGCGAACCTATCCAATTCTGATTACGTGGCATTTCCCAAATTGTTATTCGGAGGCCGGAGGTCTTTCGCAGGCTGAAGCGCAGGGCGCTGCCGGGTGTCGCACTTTTCCCGAGGGGGAGTCGCCGCGGTGGCGGCCGTATTACGCTTCGATCTGGAATGACGCGCGCGATGTCGCGCTTTATGTCGACGAGCATTACCCTTCGTTGCGCGCACGCACGGTCGCGTTTAAGGCAGCGCTGTTTTCCTCGACCCTGCCAGCGTATGTGCTGGACGCGGTGTCTGCGAATCTTGCGATCCTGAAGTCTCCGACTGTGTTGCGTTTGGAGAATGGCGACCTGTGGGGATGGGAAGGATGCTTTCCCGACGCAGGTTGCTGCCACGGTTCGTGCACGCATGTGTGGAACTACGCGCAGGCGTTTCCTCATCTGTATCCGCAACTGGAGCGGACTCTACGCGAGCAGGAGTTGCTGCGATCGATGGATGAAAACGGTCACGTTACGTTTCGCTCGGCGCTTCCCGAGGGGCCGGTTAAACATGACTTCCACGCTGCTTCGGATGGGCAGCTGGGCGGGATCATGAAGGTGTTTCGCGACTGGCAGATTTCCGGGGATAGGGACTGGCTGAGAAAAATGTATCCGCTGGTAAAACGCAGCCTCGACTATTGCATTCGAACCTGGGATCCGGATCATCAGGGAGGTTTGTTTGAGCCTCATCACAATACTTACGACATTGAATTCTGGGGGCCGGACGGGATGTGCACCAGCATTTATCTGGGCGCGCTCTCGGCGATGACGGAGATGGCGAATGCTGTTGGCCAGACTCAGGATGCGACGTTCTATGGCGACCTAGCGCAACGGTGCGCGCGGTTCATGGAAGAGGACTTGTTCAATGGCGAATATTTTCAGCAGAAAGTGCAATATCAGGGACTGCGCAACACGTCGTTTGCTGCGATGGTGGCGCAGGTCGACGAACACAGCAGCGAGATGCAGAGACTGCTGAAGCGCGAAGGCCCTAAATATCAATATGGAAACGGATGCCTGTCGGACGGAGTGATTGGCGCGTGGATGGCGCGAGTCTGCGGCATTGAAACTCCGCTGGCTCGCGAGCATGTGCGGAAAACTCTGCAGGCCATCTTTAAAAACAATTTCAAGACCGACCTCAGTATGCATGCCAATGCGCAGCGTCCCGGCTATGCCATGGGACACGAGCCTGGGCTGCTGTTGTGCAGTTGGCCTCAGGGAGGCAAACCTACATTGCCTTTCGTTTACTCCGACGAAGTTTGGACGGGGATCGAATACCAGGTTGCGTCGCATCTGATTGCTGAGGGTTTTGTCACAGAGGGATTGACTATAGTTAAAGCTTTGCGCAGCCGGTACGATGGGCGAAGCCGCAACCCGTGGAACGAGTATGAGTGCGGCAACTACTATGCTCGGGCGATGGCAAGTTACGCTTTGCTGGGAGCGCTGGCTGGGTTTCGATATTCGGCGGTGAAGCGGACGCTGTGGTTTGGTCCTCAGCTGACAACGCGGCCATTCAAGACGTTTTTTTCCACGGCTTCGGGTTTTGGCACGATTGAACTTGGTAGTGAGTCGCTGCGCGTGCAGTTGCTGGAAGGAGCGCTTGCGCTGGAGAAAGTTGTGCTCACCGATGGAGGGCGCACGCGCACGCTGGGATGGAGTACAACGGTTGTGCCAGGAGTTCCCGCGATCAAGACCATCCGAGACTGAGCGGCTATCCCAGAATGTTCCCAGGATCACGAATCGCGGCTGCGAGGTCGCTGAGAAACATCGCTGCGCGAGCGCCGTCGGAGACCCGGTGATCGCAGGAGACGGTGAGCGTCATCATCGATCGGACTTCGGCCTGGCCCTGCACGGCTACGACCCGGTCCGCAATGGCGCCCACCGCGAGAATGGCGGCTTGGGGCGGCGTGATGATCGCGCTGAATTGATCCACCTGATACATGCCGAGATTGCTGATGGTAAACGTAGCATCGGCGATATCCGCCGGGCGCAACTTCCCGGCGCGGGCGCGCTCGGCAATGTCACGCCTTTGGATCGAGATTTCGCCGAGACTCGCGGAGTGCGCGTTGGGAACTACCGGAGCGACCACGCCATCGTTGACGGCAATCGCGATTCCCATGTTGACGTGATCGTGCAGACGAATTCCTTCGGCCCTCCAGCTGGCATTCAATCGTGGATGC
>Ga0210391_10001652_pt1 | contig 20002 bp, 18 predicted proteins | sample IncBWC12OmetaG_FD_160573 | JGI IMG/M metagenome (GOLD analysis project Ga0210391, IMG submission 160573) | Forest soil microbial communities from Barre Woods Harvard Forest LTER site, Petersham, Massachusetts, United States - Inc-BW-C-12-O ...
CATGAAGAGGGCGGATGGCCTCAGCATTCGTCCGGTAAAACATCTGCCGCCCTTCGCGCCGCACATACACCAAGCCAACATCCTTTAAGACGCGCAGATGCTTCGAAACGGAAGGCTGCTCCATCTCCAAAGCATCCACAATCTCCCCCACCGGCCGCTCTTGCAGCGCCAGATAGTTGAGTATCTCTCTCCGCCGCGGCTCGGCAACAGCATTGAAAGCGTCAGAAGTCGTAGCAGCTCGTGCCATAACCGACACAATACATTCCGGCATGGGAATATGTCAAGCTCTTATTACTCCTCCGAAAAAGCAGTCTGCCAATCTCACTTGCTATTCTCTAGCTGTGAGATCCCGCAGATATTCTCCGAGTCGCCGCAGAGTTTGTTTGCCGCCTTCGATCGCTCCGAATTCTTTGATCACCAGATCCCTCGCCTGAGTCGAATCGAACACCATGCGAATGGTGACTTTGGTCTGGTCCCCTTCTACTTCAAATGTCCATGTCGAATGGAAATTCGCGCCTGGACCTCCCTCTTTTCCTCCGCCATGTGAGAAAACAATGCGTTCGGGTTTTACTACCTCGAGAAAAACGCTTTTATTGGGATAGTTGACGCCGTCCGGACCGTGCATGGTGTGTCGCCAAGTGCCGCCGGGCCTCACGTCCATCTCATCGATCGTGGTCGTGAAGCCTTGCGGCCCCCACCACTGCACAACTTGTTTTGGATCGGTCCACGCATCCCAGACAACTTCGCGAGGCGCGTCGAAAACGCGCGAGATGACGATTTCGCGGTCTGCCGTTGTGGCCTTGAGAGAATTGTCGAGTTCATCGCCGAGGCGATAAAGGCTCTCGCTCCAACCTTGCTCCATGCCGGCAAGTGCGGCGGCGACCTGGGGAGTTAGCACGAAATCCTTCGTGACCAGACGAGCGTGCAACGTCAGTTTCGTGATGCCGTGGAAGTCCTCAAAGGTGATGGTATTGAGGATTTCAAACAGCGGTTTGCCGTGCTCGTTCTCGAGCGCAGTGCTGGTGAAAACAAGCCGCTCGGGCTCGACGATTTCGTGGAACACTCCCTTCATTGGATAGATGGTGCCATTGGGTCCGCGCATGTCGATACGGATGAGCCCACCGGGGCGCGCGTCCCATTCGCAAACGGGGTTAGTGAATCCGCGAGGACTCCACCAACGAGCCACCTGTTTAGCATCGGTCCAAGCTTTGAAGACGAGGCTGCGCGGTGCACCATAGATTCGGCTAAGGCGGAGTTCTTGTCTGGCAGGGCCAGCGGCAGAGCTACTTTTTGTTTCGCCCACGTTTTTTCTCCTTGGCTTGTACCTCGGCTAGGTAGTCGTGCAGGCGGTCAAGACGCTGCTCCCAAGCCATGCGATATTCCTCAACCCAATCGGCGACCTGTTTGAGAGGAGCGGCCTGGATGCGGCAGGGGCGCCATTGCGCCGCGCGACCACGCGAGATAAGCCCCGCGGTTTCAAGAACTTTGAGGTGCCTCGAGATGGCAGGCATACTCATTTCAAAAGGCTCGGCAAGCTCCGTGACGGACGCCTCGCCGGACATCAAGTGCGCAAGGATGGCGCGGCGAGTGGGATCAGCAAGGGCGGTGAAAGTGGAAGTGAGTTGATCTGCTGGCATTTTGTATTTAACCAACATGTTAAATACAACGATCCGAAAATTCTGTCAAGAGTTTTTTGAATGGCTGGCCGAACCACCTATGAGGTCATGCGGAAATGAAGTAATCCACTGAAAATACACTAGTTAAAAGGCAGCGTGTAAAAAGCTGAAGGAAAAGAAGAAGGCCAGCCGCTCTCTCAGGACGGCTGGCCTCTTTCTTCTTTTAGTGTCCGCAGAGGGCTTGTCCATCCTGAAGGAGGCAGGATGGGCAGCTCTCTGTGTGTGCTTGCTCTGGCAAAAAACTGCAAGCTCGTCGACGGCTTAGCGTGCCGCGGCTGAACCCGGTCGGCGCAACGGTCGACGTGCCAAGTCTTCGACGGCGTTAACACCGCGCCGCGCCATATCGATAACAGGGTTCTGGCTGTCGGCGACGCGCTGAACGCCGGTTTCCCAAACCTTTTGAAGCATATACAGGCTCATCACCACAAAGGCTATGGCCGCGAATCCCAGCGCAAACAGCGCAAAAGCGGCTACGAGTTCGCGCACAAAATACAGCTGCAGCGCGATTACCACCGCTAAGAACCACCACATCCATTTGCGGTTGCTGTCTTTGGTCTTCATGGTTCCTTTGTTGTTGATCGCCGCTTGTCCGAACATTTACTTCCCCCTAGCTTCTTGTTGCTCTCGTCTTGGCCTGGCCTTTAGATGCGTGAGCCCTGTCTTTTGGTCCAGTCCCTTGCACCTGACCTATTTGACAGCAAGTGGGGCCTGATGGCGATAGTACAGAAGGTACAATTTGGGGTGCAAACCATCGGTTTAGTACTCTTATGACCCGTCTTGAAACACATTAAGCCCTATAGAATCAGCGCATTATATGCAACTAATCTTTCGCCCCTGTTTTCGCCTGTTTTTCCCTGTACTACATATTTGCCACCTGTCCCTCCGTACAGGAGTACAGGTGCCGATTTGCTCGCTAAGTTGTGACGGATGAGGCCAATCTGTATCAGAATTCAAGACCGACGGTAGGTGGGATTAGGTTAGGAAAGAGCCCTGAGCGCGCTCCAAGAGTGGTCCTAAAAGGGAAATCGCGCCGACGGAGCAGCTTACCTCCGGCAGCGCGATTTAGTTCTTTTGGATTGCGTCAGGAAAGGAGACGTTAAGCTCTTTTCAGGATGCGGGTAATTCCGACAAGGATGACAGCGCCAATAAAGGCAACGATGATCGAGCCGAGCATTCCCCCGGCCGGCCAGATGCCCAAACGGCCGAACAGCCAGCCCCCAAGCCAGCCACCAACAATGCCGAGAAGGATGTCCACGATAATGCCGTAGCCACCGCCCTTCATGACGAGTCCGGCGAGCCAGCCAGCGATAAGACCAACGATGAGCCAATAGATCATGTGGTGCCTCCTTTGCTTAGATGCGCACTTTAGGGGTAAGTACGCCAACCAAATTAGAACACAGGCTTGCCAAATGTCAGGCGCACACCGGAGGAAAGAAGCAAGTCATTGGTCTTGAAACCGGGGAGAGGATCGCTGTTGTAGCGATCGCTGTAGGTAACTTGCCAACTGAGCCAGTTTTTCAACTTGGTGGCGACCGTGATGTCGAACTGGAAGCGGTAGTTGCCGGTGTCCGAGATGTTCGGGTAGATGCTGAACTGTTCTGTGACTGAGGTGCGGCTGTTGAGTTTAGAATTAAATGTTTCGCCGGCAACGATTTCCCCGGTCTTTTGTGTAACGGCGGGCATGGCAGGCTCGGTGGCGGTAGCCGCGAGGGCTCCATAGAACGTCTGGTTGTAGGTGCCTCCGCCAAAGACATCGAATACCGTGGTCTTGTTATTGATGACGTGATAGCCCAAGCCACCGCCTAAGACATTACGTAGATCGAGGTCCTGAAATTGATCGTACTCAAAATCAGTAAACCCGAAGACGAAGAGGTGATCGCTGACGTTTAGGTCACCGCGGATTCCGCCTCGAATGGCATGGGCGGTCGTGGAGTTGACGCCGTTGACGGTGCTATCGCTGAAAATGGCGGTGGAATAGACGGAGATTTTGTCGCGGTCCGTAACGCGTGCGGCTTTGCCATTAAGCGTATAAGTGAGCGACTCCGAGTTGCCTCTGGTGAGGCTGAGTCCAGTGTCCAAGAGTCCGCTCCAGAAATCGGTGAGGTGCGGATGGCGCAGGCGGTCGATCTGATCATCGTAAGCCTTTTGTTCGTCATCGTTGCGGACGGCGACGACGATGTCCTTGGAAGCGGTGACGGAGCCCGCATCTTTGGTGGCCACTTCGAACTTGCCATCGCTTGTGGTGACGACACCGACAATGGTCTGGCCATCCTTAAGAGCGAGATGGAGCGCTTCCGCGGAAACGATAGAAGTAACCGCGTCCCATTGGAGGGTAACGTCGCCTGCGAACTCAGACTTGAGCAGAAGGGTTTTCGCGTCAGAACTGACGATGGTTCCGCTCAGCCGGTCGCCATTTTTCAGTGTTACTTGATCGGCTAGCGCAGCGGTGACGCATAGAGACAACAACACACCGACAATTAAGCTTCGAAGCACGGTAGTTCTCCTCTTTGTTGAGTTCCCGGTTTAATTCACGTACGCAATGCGGCTGGGCCTTCACTGGGCGCGGGAGGCTGCTTGGTCTTGCGTAACTTCTCTTACGAAGCCTCGATATTGTAAAGGAGGCGCGGGAGAAACCCAACGAGATTATCAGACGGAAACGGATTCCGGGCTGCAGGTAAATGCGGGAGACACAGATTTCAGACATCCTATATACTGCGTCGCATTCGGGGGATGGACTAATTGTCACGGCCATGCAAGGCGATGCGTCCAGTGCTTGCGTTCCGATTTCCGACAATGAGGGACCGGCAAGGCTCTCGCGAAATCAATAAAAATTCATTCGGCTTGGGAGACTCGATGGCTTCACGCGTTCGATTTTTCGCGGTTCTAGTTTTGGCTATGGCTGTTTTTTGCGGGGCATGCGGCAAGACACCCGCAGAGACCGCCGGGGCCATGCAAGCCGTGGCAGCAGCGCGGCCGACAATTGTGTTTATGACCGACTTCGGGACTGCCAATGACGCCGTTGCGGTATGCAAGGCCGTGATAGTAGGGATCGCTCCGGATGCGCGGTTGATGGACATCACACATCAGGTGACGCCGTTCCAGATCGACGAGGCAGCGCGATGGCTGGCGGGTGTGACCCCTTACTACCCTTCAGGGACCGTTTTTCTTGTAGTGGTGGATCCGGGAGTGGGGACTTCGCGCAAGGCTGTGATCGTGAAAACGAAGAAGGGACAGTATTTTGTGCTGCCCGACAATGGAGTGATCACGCCGGTGATCGAACGAGATGGATTGGACTCTGCGCGTGAAATTACAAACACCGGTTGGATGCTGCAGCCGCAAGTTTCTTCGACGTTTCATGGACGCGACATATTTTCACCCGCGGCCGCGCATCTTGCGGAAGGGTGGGACTTTGCGATGGCTGGGCCGGTGGTTCCGCAGCTCGTACAGCTCACGCCGAAAGTCTCCAACACGTCGGATAAGGGCATCGAGGGCGACATTATTGGACTGGACGATCCTTACGGATCGCTAATCAGCAACATACCAGGCGAAGAATTCAAGAAGTTGGGCTACGTGCTTGGAGACAAGATCGTAGTGCAGGTGGATAAGAAGCCGTTTACCGTGCCGTATGAAAAGACATTTATGGATGTGCAGGTGGGAGATCCGTTGCTTTATATCGATTCGCGCGGGAGGATCGGACTAGCGTTGAATCAGGGGAATTTTTCGATGGTCAAAAAGATTACACCACCGGGAACGATTTTTATTCCGCGGAAGGGCGCCGCGATAAGGAAGTGATGTGGATGTGGCTGCTGCTTAGTTCTGACGACAGAGACGAAGAGCGCAGGCAGGACTGCCTGCGCTGCTTGTTTGACGTGGCTCGCTGGTAGCCTGCGGCGAAAAAACCCGCGGGAATAAACACTCAGTCATGCTTTTTTACGTTTGCCGCTTGAAGACCCTTTGGACCTTGCACGATTTCAAATTCGACCGGATCTCCTTCAGCCAGGCTCCTATATCCATCGCCAAGAATTGCAGAGTAATGAACGAAAACGTCCGGACCGTCCTCCCTCCCGAGGAAACCATATCCCTTCGAATTGTTAAACCATTTCACTATTCCAATCATTACGCTCCGCTCCTTAAAATTGTCCCGGGGGCCTTACAGGGGAAAACAAATTTCGGGAAAGCCACTGAAGCCCTAGGCAGTCATTGCATCACGCACAAACCGACTCAAGTTCGAAAGGTGTTCGAGGAGTCGGCTTTCAACACTAATATCGCGGACTGCTTGAGGTCGTTGCTCCAGAGCAATTACAGATCGACCGTCTAAGTGAATACGAATAAGAATTCTGGGGCAGGTCGCCGCATCCCGATCTGTTGATTAACTAGAGCGCGAAAGCCTCATTCATGATTGTTGACTTTGCTGGACGGCGCGTCACAATCAAAGCCGCTTCCGAAATCGTTTCGATGGCAGCCGACGATCCTCTCCCGTCGACAGCCACGCACCGTAAGCGCACTCAAAGGAGAGGCATGCCAATAAAAGTTCTCTTGGTCGAAGATAATCCCGGTGATGTCCGGCTGACGCGGGAAGTTCTGCTTGCTACCAATAGTTCCATTCATTTGCTCGTGGCTAGTGACGGCGAGGAAGCTGTGGCCATGCTCAAACGCGATGGATCAAGAGCCCTTGCCCCGCGTCCTGATCTCATCCTGCTAGACCTAAATCTCCCCAAAATGGATGGCCGCGAGGTTTTAGCTCGCATCAAAGCGGATCCGGACTTGAAGACAATCCCTACTGTTGTTTTGACGACTTCGGAAGCTGAACTGGACGTTGCGAAGAGCTATCAACTTCAGGCGAATTGCTACCTCACCAAGCCTGTGCAATTGGACGCCTTTGAGAGCATTGTGAGGAGCATCAACAATTTTTGGCTGACACGGGTTAAGTTGCCAGCGCAGCAGCAGTCTGCGTGAACGGCTCGAACCGCGGACCCTTGAGCTTTTTCTGTTTCACGGCGTCAGCCGCGCAGAGGCGCCGGTCTACGTGAGGGGAAGAGCGCATGCCGCCCGAAGCAAGTATGCAGCGCCTTCCGACGGGCACTCCGCATGTAGGACAAGGGACAGAAGACAATTGTTTGGGCGTCATTTCTCTAATTTTCATCCAGACAGGATGCGACGAGAAGCATTTAAACGTCTGTTCACAATTGCACACCCACTGTAGTCACATCTCTTATCGACAAGGCATTTCCGCGGCGAGCTACTGCAGTCTCCGCCAGCGAATTCTTCGCCGCTCGCAGCTGAACACCAAAAATGCCTGCCGCCGCAAAGTAGATGACAGAGGTAAACAGGACACTTCTCCAGTTTGCTTTTTCTCAGACCGCGGCCAACAATAACGATTGCGGTGCTACTCGGCCGATCGCCAAGGAGTTGGCTATGCCTGAAGCTGTGATCGTTTCTTCAGTTCGAACACCTGTAGGAAAAGCATTCAAAGGATCTCTGCGGGCGACGCGTCCTGACGATCTGGCGGCGCTGGCTATTAAAGAGGTGCTAGCGCGCGTGCCTGGATTGGACGCCAAGGAAATTGACGACGTTATTCTTGGCTGCGCTATGCCTGAAGGAGAACAGGGGATGAACGTGGCGCGGATCGCAGCGCTGCGCGCGGGGCTGCCAACCGAAACTTCGGCGATGACCATAAACCGATTCTGTTCTTCAGGATTGCAGGCGATTGCCATTGCGGCAGACAGGATTCGCTCGGGATCGGCACAGGTGATTGTCGCGGGTGGAACGGAATCGATGACCATGGTGCCGATGGGTGGCAATAAAGTTTCGCCGAATCCATGGCTTGTGGATCACAATCCGGATGCGTACCTGAATATGGGGCTGGGGACGGAGAATATCGCGCGGAAATTCGGGATCACGCGGGAACAGGCGGACCAGTTTTCTGTCGATTCGCACAAGAAGGCTCTGGCAGCGATTGCTTCGGGGCATTTCAGGGACGAGACGTTTCCGCTGGAAGTGAAGATCACTGCTGTGCCGAACGGCAATGGGGGTGCTCCCGGAAGCGTAAAGGGAAAGGCTGCAGCAAAAGCAGCGACGCAAACTGTTACGTTCGAGACGGACGAAGGGCCGCGCGCGGACACTTCGCTTGGGGTGCTCGCGAAGCTTAAGCCGGCATTTCATGTTAAAGGCACGGTGACCGCGGGGAATAGTTCGCAGATGAGTGATGGAGCGGCAGCGGCCGTGGTAATGAGCGAAGAACGCGCGAGAGCGCTGGGACTAAAACCACTGGCGCGGTTTGTGGCTTACGCCACGGCTGGCGTCTTGCCAGAAGAGTTTGGGATCGGGCCGGTGGCGGCGATTCCCAAAGTGTTGAAGCTTGCGGGGCTGACGTTAAACGACATCGCCGTATTCGAATTGAACGAAGCATTTGCGGCGCAATCGCTGGCGGTGATCCAACAAGCGGGGCTTGAGCCTGTGCGGGTCAATCCAAATGGAGGTGCCATCGCGCTTGGTCATCCGCTGGGCTGCACGGGCGCTAAACTCACGGCGACCATTCTGCGCGAATTGCAACGGCGCAACGCGCGGTACGGCATGGTGACCATGTGCATCGGCGGCGGCATGGGAGCCGCAGGAATTTTTGAGCGTCTATAAAATATAAAACGCGATTTGAGACGCGGTCTCAACTCGCTGCGCCTAAGTTTCTTTCAGGCGCTGGCTTTGCCTTGAGCCAACGCGCTCGCAAGTCTCTCGACGGCTCGCTCCATCTGCCCTTCGAGTTCCTTGGCCTTTTCTCGACTCAATCCCCAGCCGCAGCCGCGCACGCATAGCATTTTTTGCGTGCCCATCGAAAATGCTTTCAATTCCAATACACCTTGGATTTCGTCCCAACCGAGCGTAGTCTCGCGCTTTGTCTTGGCGAGAACTCGGCCGCTGGCTTTGCCGCCTTCTTGAAGTTCCAGCGCGAAGCTTTCTCCTACTTCGCCGTATTCGCCGCTCTTCGTTAGCCATTTTTTCAGGCCGGCTGCGGTGCGATGCAAAGGGATGACCTCCTCGAACGAGAAATCTGCGGGTCGCATGACAAGAAACGATCTGCGGGAAGTTCCGAAATAATTCTCGAGATAATGCTTCAGCAAGGCCAGCGCCATGCGCCAGCCAGAGTCGGTGCCTTCAAACTCCTCATTCCATTCCGCGCCCTCGCGGAAACCTGAATTCACAAGCCGGATGACAGTTTCTCCGCCTTCTTTGGATATAGTGACTTCGAGGATTCCTGGATTCATTCCTGGAGGAGGATTCCAGCGGATGGCGAATTTTTCCGCGGGCTGTGCGATCAACACTTCATAAGGAATCCGGTAATTAAACCTGTCGAAGATCCAGGTGATCGTCGCTCCGAGCTCGGCTTTGCCTTCGGCGCGGTCAACAAACCAGTGAGCGATTTTTTCAGGATCGGCCCAGGCGTCATAGGCCTGCTGCGGCGTGGCTTTCGTACGGATTTCGGCGCGGATGATCCGGCCAATATGCTCAATCAACTTGTGCTCGACCGGCTTGTTCGCTGGCTTATCTGTCATGACGCACTCCCCTTTGTGTCGATAGCCGGTGGAGGAGATTCCAGGTCCGTCGCAGGCGGAATCGGATAGCAGCCTACGACCAGGCGGAATGGCCGGCCCTCCGCAGGTGAGCCATCTCGCTTGGCAAAAGGTGAACTATGCCGACCGGCCACTTCTACAATGGCGCGCTGGAGTTCTGCAGTGAAAGCGGCCCGCTGGTCTGGCGAAATGAACCGTAGTTCCGTGTTGATCGAGAGAGTGGCAAGCCGCTTCCCTGCCGCGGTCGCCAGTTCCGCGGAACGCGCCAGCTCCAACTGCAACTTCGAAGCCAGCCCTAACAAATACTTAGCCGAAAACGTGTCCGCCACCTGAGCCGGGTCAGCCGCCAGTTTGCCGAGTAATTCCGGTGACAAAACATAGCCGCGAGCGGTCGCTACATAATACTGCTCGAAAAGATGACGACGACGTCGGCGGCCAGCGCGTTCCAAGAATCGTGCGCGCGCGAGTTCGCGAACATGATAGTTCACCGTCTGCCTGGGGAGCTTCATGCGCCGGGCGACGCCGGTCGCGGAATCTGGCTCAACCAGAGCCGCGAGAATCTTCAGCCGGAGCGGATGATGAAGGAGTATGGCGGCCTGGGCAGGCTCGCGGACGAAGTCGAGTTCAGATCCCGACGAGCCTTCAGGTACCTGCGCGTGACGAGTGCTAGGGATCTTCCAACCGTCGCTGCGGGTGATACGCATGGCTCTGGACAGGTCTTCCCGGTGAAGCGCAGGCATAGTCTTCATTAGACCAAGTATTTTGTCAAGACCTATTTTTCGGTCTATTGAATGGGGGCGCTTAAGGACGGCTTAGGTGCCTAACCGCTACCTAAATTCGCCGCTTCAAGGCTGTTTACCTGCTCCTATCCGGAGGAGTAGAATGATCTGTTCCGCGAGATTTCAGGCATTATCCAGTGGGTCTTTGAAGCGCCGTAAAGGCGTGTGACTCAGATGCCGTGCCCGACAGCGAGTACAAGCAGCGCAAGCAATAAGGAGACAATAATGGCCACCGCAACGATCAGCAAACCAGCAGCCAAGGGCGGCAGCTTTCTCCTCGAAACGCCCCTTCCTCAGGACGTCTTTACACCTGCAGACCTCACCGACGACCAGAAGCTGATCGGCCAGACCGCGGAGGAATTTGTCGTCAAGGAAGTACTCCCTCTTGTAAAGGAACTGGAGAACAAGAAGCCCGGGTTAATGCCGGAGCTGGTGAAAAAGGCGGGCGAGGTTGGGCTGCTAGGCGGCGGAATTCCGGAGGAATATGGAGGAGCGGGCCTCGACAAGATTGCTACCACCGTGCTCACCGAAAAGCTTTCTATTTATGGCGGATTCGCTGTTACCCACGGCGCGCATTCGGGCATCGGGACGCTTCCCATCGTGTATTTCGGAAACGAAGAGCAGAAGAAAAAGTATTTGCCCAAGCTGGCTACGGGCGAATGGATTGGTGCTTATTGCCTTTCCGAACCGCAAGCCGGGTCTGACTCGCAGAACTCGCTGACTCGCGCTGAATTGAACGCGGAAGGCACGCACTACATTTTAAATGGCCAGAAAATGTGGATTACCAACGGCGGATTCGCCGATATTTATATCGTTTTCGCGAAAATCAACGGAGAAAAATTCACCGCGTTCATCGTGGAACGAACTTTTCCCGGATTTAAGCCCGGAAACGAAGAGCACAAAATGGGCATTCACGGCAGTTCGACGACGCCAATCTTCCTGGAAAACTGCAAGGTCCCCAAGGAGAACGTGCTACACGAAATTGGCCGCGGACACATTGTGGCGTTCAACATTTTGAACGCCGGCCGCTTCACCCTTGGGGCGTCCGCTGTTGGCGGCTCAAAGCGCGTACTGCAAGATTCTTCCAAATATGCGAAAGAGAGAAAGGCTTTTGGCAAATCCATCGGCGACTTCGGCTTGATGAAGGAAAAGCTGGCGGAAATGGCCATTCAGATTTTCGGCGTGGAGTCTATGGTCTTCCGCTCGGCAGGGAACATCGAAGCTGCGATGGTGGCGGCATCGGGCTCCGGCGACAAAATACAGAACACCATGAAGGTTCTGGAGGAGTACGCGATCGAAAGCTCCATTGCGAAGGTGTATGGGAGCGAGATGCTGGACTTTGTCGTCGATGAAGGTGTGCAAATTTTCGGCGGCTACGGCTTCCACGAGGACTACCCGGTGTGCCGCGCGTATCGCGATTCGCGCATAAACCGAATCTTTGAAGGCACCAACGAAATCAATCGCATGTTGATTATCAGCATGCTGATGAAGCGCGCCATGGGCGGCCAGCTCGCGCTGATCCCCGCAGCGATGAAACTGGCGGATGAAATTCTCACTGGTCCCTCGTTCGAAGAAGCGCCGGAAGGCGTGCTTGCGGAGGAAGCTCGCGTTGTGGCCAACGCCAAAAAGATGTTTCTTCAGGCGGCCGGCGGCGCGGTCCAGAGATTCCGCGAAAAACTCGCCGAAGAGCAGGAATTGATCGGCGCGCTCTCAAACGTCGTGATGGAAGTGTACGCCATGGAATCTTGCCTGCTTCGTGCGCAAAAGGCGGCCGCGACGAAAGGCGAGGCGGCGACGCAAACTATGATTGACGCGGCGCGGGTGCTAATTTCGGACGCGGCGGAGCGTGTCGAACACGAAGCCAAGCGCGCCATCGCCGCGGTTCATGAAGGAGACATGCTCACCACGCAGATGGCCGTGTTGAAGCGCTTCGGCAAACGCGCTCCGGTGGATACGATTGCCCTGCGGCGCCGCGTCGCTGCCGCGGTCCAATCGCAAGACCGGTATCCCTTCGAAAACCGCTAAGACGCTGGTGCGGCGGCTCTCAGCATCACAAAAAAAGCGAGTAAGAGCACGAAATGTCTGGCGTCCGCGCAGTCACCTTCTTCTTCTATCTGGAAGGATTTCATAGTTCTGTCCTGCTTCTTTGTGTACAAATCCCAAATCTCGCCGTTTGCAGCCCGCGCATTCTTGCTAACGTTTATTAAGCTCAATGTGGTTTTGCCAAATTAATCCAACTTCCGTCAGTAAAAAGGCTTAAGTCATGAAACGACTCGCGCTCGTAACGCTTGCCGCAGTGTTCTTTTCCAGCACACCATTCGCCCAGGAAAAAACTGTGAGTGTGGACGAAATTCGGATCAAGCAACTCGAGCGCGCCTGGAATCAAGCCGAGGCCAAGCAGGAGGTCAAAGAAGTCTCTTCCCTGCTCGCAGATACGCTCGTTTACACCGATTACGATGGCTCGTTCATGAACAAATCCGAATACATGAAATGGGTCGCTGCGCCGCAGCAAAAAGCGGATCATCTTTACGACGAAGGCCTGACTGTTCAGCTCTACGGCGACGCCGCTATAGCCACCGGTATTTATCGTGAGACAGGAACCAACAAGGGCAAGCCCTACACAATCCGCTCGCGCTTCACAGACACCTGGATCAAGCGCAACGACGCCTGGCTCTGCGTGGCTAGCCACAGCACGCTTATCCCCTCCAAATGATCTGGCAACACGAGTCTATTTGGCGAACCGCCGAACGCTGAAAGAAATCGGCAGCCCGATCACGACCATGTGCACCACCAGCCCTAGAATCAGATCATAGAGTTTGTAAGGGCCCCTGGAATGAAGCGCGGAGAGGGGCAAAACGACAAGATTCATCACTTCTTGCACCGCGGCACCAAAGAACAAACCGCAAACCAGTGGGTGCTCCGTCATAAAAGCCAGCCGGCGGCTCGTTCCGTAATACACAGCCGCTGCCGAGCAAGCTATAAAGAAGTGTAAGACGACCCCGAGAATGTAGGTGCCCGCGCCTCCCTGGAAGGCTTGCCGCCCCAGCAATCCGCCAGCAATCACAAGCGGAATGTCCCATCCAAACAGGATGCACGCTTGTAGAAGATCCAAAGTCCCGGCAATCCCGCCGCCCACGGCGATTGCCAATAGAGCGTTTCTTTTTGCTGACGAAGGTCCATTATCTTCACTCATCCGAACTCCCCTCTTTCACCTCTAATTTATTTACAGTCCGCAATCTCAAGATACTCAGGCGAGACTTGAGAAGTCCTGAACGTTGTCTGAAACACCCTGAATATTTCTGAAATGACGCTGCACCTGCAGCGGCGCGCCGGAGGTAGCGCCGCTAGGTGGGAGACTGGCTCGAACGTGGTCTGCGTTTCTTCCCGGTGTTGCTATACTCGGCGTGCGCCGCTGCCTACAGCCAGGGCACGATGTATCGTGGTCCTGCGTTTTCGGCGCGAAGGGTACTCAACGAGCCCGTATGGAACGCTCAACGGCGACAAAGCTCCGCATCGGCGATTGGTGCGTCAATCCGAATTCAGGAGAGATCTCACGAAATGGCGAGTCCGCTCGGGTAGAGGTGCGGACGATGCGACTTCTGGTGTGCCTCGCCGGCCATGCTGGCCAGGTCGTCAGCATCGATGACTTGCTCGACCAAGTCTGGTCTGACGTCATCGTCGCTCCAGACTCCGTCTATCAGGCTGTGACGTCTTTACGCCGCCTGCTCGGCGACGACCCGAAGCAGCCCACGTACATCGAGACCGTGCCGCGGCTGGGCTATCGAATGGTGGCGATGGTCAGTCCCTGGACGAATCAGCCCACCACCCAGACAGGCGCCGAAACCAATGTGCAGGGACTCGCGTTGCAAACGTCGGTCCGTGAACCACCAGCTCCGACGACCGCTGCACCCGATGAGTCGAAAAAATCCGGCTCCCGACCTCAGGCTGGCTTGACGCTGGCCGCCGGCGCAGCACTTTGCCTCTTGCTCGTCGTCGCTCTCGTCGTGTACGGCAGGTTCGCGAAGAGCAATAGCTCAGCCTCATCCACCAATGGCACAGTCGGCGCCCTTGCTGCGCAGCCACAGAAATCCATCGCCGTGCTCCCGTTTCTCGACCTCACAGACGCCATGAACGAAGAGCCGTTCGCTGACGGGATGACCGAGGAACTGATCGACAAACTCAGTAAAATCCCCGGCCTTCGCGTACCGTCCGCCACGTCCTCGTTCTATTTCAAGGGCAAACTCTGGCCGCGCTCCGATGGGCCTTCGCAACCAACCATCGCCGATATCGCCAAAACGCTGGGTGTCGCTTATGTCCTCGATGGAAGCGTGCGCAAGTCAGGCGCGAGGCTGCGGGTAGACGTACGGTTGATTCGTGCAGATAACGGGTACGTGGTCTGGTCGGAAACTTACGACCGGCCATTCGATGACATCTTGATGGTCCAGGACGACATCGCTGGCGAAGTAGCGAAAGCGTTGCAGACTTCCATCGGGACAAAGACGGACTAGGTTAAGTCGCAATCTGAACGAGTCCGGGCTTTTTGCCAGAGCGAGGTCCGTTCGAGTCCCAGCGCGAGGGCCCCTTTTCGCGACGACGCAGACGATTCACGAACGAGCCGATTCCAACCGAGCTGCCTACAAAATGTCCGACGCGCAGTGGGCCGGCAACTTTGACCGTGCGAATCCAGTGCAGGCCACTGCTCGCCGCACATCCGCATTCCGCGCAGTTGGGAGTGCCACCGAAGACGCAAGGTTCTACGCGCGTCTCCAGATCTGCGGAGTAGTTCGCAGACATTTTCGCAAAAAGACAGTCCGCGGGACTCTCTGGCGGGTGAAGGAATGCCCGCGCGACGCCATCGTTCATTAGGAACTTTGGATATTTCCGCGCCAAAGGCGGCAATACTCTAGCTATCTCTTGCCGATTTTCCGGAGTCAGCTTTTCCGCGCTCTCTTCGCCGATCTGAGGCGTGTACAGGCTCACCCAAATACGATCGACTTCAGGACGAGCATTCCAAAACGAGACATAGTCTTCCAAATAGCCGGGGCGCTCGAGCATTGGACGGGTGATCACCCAGTGGATGTTCACTTTACGACCATCAATATTTTTTAGGATGCGCTCGTAGGTCGCAGGCTTGCGCCGGATGTCATGATGTTCTGGCAAACCGTCGACAGAGATGGTGACGCGAACGCGCGGCAGATCCATCCATTCCATCGGGATAGGGATTACCCCGCTTGTGACGACCAGCGAGAAGACATTCATCGCACTTAGCGCGGTCAGGATAGCGCTCAACTCACGATGGCGGACCATCGGCTCTCCGCCCACCAGGGACACGTGCATCGGCCGATTTTTCCTGACCAAATCAAGGACGCCATTGACGAGCGCATCGCCGCGAAAATCGTTCAGCTCGGTAAGGAGTTTGCCATCGCCAAGGTGCGTATCGCCGTAGGCGTAGCAGCCGGGACAACTGAGAGGGCATTCGCGCGTGATCTCAATGGAAAGCATCGGCGCTTTGCCGCCAAGGATTTCCCCCAAGCGCTCATAATCTCTCGCGGCGTAATACTTGGATTTGGTTGAGCAGTAGCCATGGAGGTTGGATGCTTGGGGCTGGCTCTTGGCTGCATGCTTGATGATGAACGAAATGATTGTGTTGCATTCAAATGATTCAAAATGTAGCGCCGTGAGGAACACAAGAAATCTCGAATGCGGAATATAGCTTCAATTCAGATGAGGCAAGCGGAGCAACCTCCGAGGCCGGTTAGCCCCGTGCATGCCAAGACACGTACCCGGAATCGGCGCGTTAGGCGTCTACTATTTCGGTTAAACTGGGCCTTTAGCATTATCCATCAATAAAACTGAAAGAGAACAAGCAGGAATGCCCCGAAAGCTCCTCATTCTTGCAGCCACCCTTGTCGTTGCCCAACTTGCGCAAGTGTTGATTCTCGGGGTGTCTCCCGCCGGCACTTTAATCGCAAATCTGCTTGAGGTTTCGGCCAGTGCTCTGGCAGCAGTGATGTGTTTTGGAGCGTCGCGGCGCGCGCGAGGCATGGCTCGCCCGTTTTGGACCCTGGTAGGTTGCGGAATGGCGGCCTGGGGTGTCGCAAACCTGGGCTGGATGTACCACGAGCTTGTTCTCCATACGAAGCCGGCGCCGGGTTCCGCGGTGCAATTCCTCTTCAGCGTGGACGGCATTTTCCTTGCGATGGTCATGTTCCTCGATCAAGAAAAGGATTCCGAGCGATTTGAACCCGAATTTCTGCTGGACTTCACGCAAATCGCAATCGTCTTCTTTTTTATATTTCTTGGCCTTTATTACGTCCCTTCTCCCCAGCTGCAGCAACAGGGCGCCATATCACGTGGCCTTTGGATGGAGTTTGGCGAAGAGTTCACCATTCTGGCGCTCGCCTGCTTTCAGATTGTCAGGGCGCGCACGCTTCCCATTCGCAATTTGTACGTGGGCTTTGCCCTCTATTTCTCTTTCTTCATGGTGAGCTCGGCCTTTGCTGATTACCACCAGTCTATTTACAGGACGCCAACTGGCTCGCTGCTTGATCTGTGCTGGACGCTGCCATTTATTTGGGGCGCAATCTGGGCCGCGCGATGGCAACCCTCGCCGGCCGCGCAGCCTGCACGCCAGCCGCGGCGAAGTTCCTTTAGCGGAGTGCTGCTGACTAACGCAATATTTGTGTTGGCTCCGCTGATTGTTCTGGTGCAGGTGGCGCAATTCCCTTCTGAGTGGCGCGTTCTTCGGTTTTCGCTTCTTGGCGTTTCCATTCTGTGTTTCGCCGCGCGGATCGGCTTCAGCGGATACCGGGAAGCAAAAACCGCGGAGACGGTGCGGCGGCAGGCGCTGGCCATGGATGCCGCAGCCGATGGAATCTCCATTCTGGCTGAAGACGGAAAACACATTTACGTTAATACAGCGTTCGCGCGAATGATGGGGTACGAGAGTCCGGAGACCATGCTGGGCCTCACATGGCGGCAAATCTATGATCCGCGCGACATCGGACAATTTGAGCAGCAAGTCCGGAAATCCCTCGGGCCAGAAGGTAAGTGGTCCGGGCAAATCAATTTGCGGCGGCGGGATGGAACCATCATTCCCGTAGAGATGGCGATCACTTCGCTCGCCAATGGCGTTACCGCATGCATCGGCCACGATATCAGCGCGCGAAAGGAAGCCGAGAAGGCGCGAGCCGACGCTGAAAATAAATACCGCACACTGGTGGAACAAGTCGCGGCAATCAGCTATATCGCGGAACTCGGCATCAACGGCCAATGGCATTACATCAGCCCGCAAGTCGAAGCAATAACGGGCTACTCGCAGGACGAATGGCTTACTAACTCTCGCGATTGGACACGTCACATCCCGCAGGAAGACCACGGCGTGATTCAAGCGGCCGAAGATGCAAGCCTGCGCGGCGAGCGCTTCCAGGCGGAATACCGAATCGTACGGAAAGATGGCGCGGTTATCTGGGTAAGCGACACTGCAGTCGTGGTTTCGGGGAGCAATAGCCATCCGGTGATGGAAGGAATCATCGTCGACATCACGGAGCGCAAGCTGCTGGAAAATCAGCTGCAGCAATCCCGAAGAATGGAAGCGGTGGGGCGTCTTGCAGGTGGCATCGCCCACGACTTTAACAATCTTTTGACGATCATCAAAGGGTATGCGGAGCTCGCGGAGCAACGCACTGCGATGCAGCCGGAGTTGCGCGCAGATATTCAACAAATTGAAAACGCAGCGGAGCGTGCATCGACGTTGATTCGCCAACTGCTGGCGTTCAGCCGAAGACAAGTGCTGCAGCCAAAGATTATCGATCTGAACGCCATCGTGCTGGGGCTGGATAAACTGTTGGGCCGCTTGATGGGTGAACACATCGAGATGGTGACGCGGTGTGGCACAAACGTGGGACATGTAAAAGCCGATCCCGCTCAAGTCGAGCAAGTGATCATGAATCTGGTAGTGAATGCGCGCGACGCCATGCCGAAGGGCGGGCGGTTGACGGTCGAAACGGTCAACGTGGAGTTGGATTCGACGTACGCGCGTGATCACGTTTCCGTCAAGCCCGGCTCTTACGTGATGCTCGCGGTCTCCGATAGCGGAATCGGCATGAGCCCCGAGACAGTGGCGCATATCTTCGAGCCGTTCTATACAACGAAGGAGAGCGGGCAAGGAACGGGGCTTGGGCTGTCCACCGTTTACGGCATCGTGAAGCAGAGCGGCGGGTACATCTGGGTGTACAGCGAGCCGGGCAAAGGGACGACATTTAAGGTGTATCTGCCACGCGTCGCAGCGCCAGCGGAAGCAAAGCCGGAGGTAGCAGAGGTACAGGCGGCGAGCAAGGGTAGTGAGACGATCTTGCTGGTCGAAGACGAAGAAGCCGTGCGCGAGTTGGCCAGCAGGATTCTTTCCGCCAAGGGATATTCGGTGGTGGCCGCGAAGAGTACGAAGGAAGCGGAGCAGTTCGCCGAGAAACACGGTGGGAATATTCATCTTTTGTTGACGGACATTATCATGCCGGGAACGAGCGGGCGGGAATTGGCCACGCGAATTACGGCGCGGCATCCTAGAACGCGCGTGCTTTATATGTCCGGTTATACGGATAACGTTTTGGCGCAAGGCGGAGTGCTGGAGCCGGGATTGTCTTTCCTGCAAAAACCGTTTACGCCGGGGACGCTGGTTCACAAAGTACGCGAGGTGCTTGATAGTCCCGTTCACGCCAAATAGATAGTCTGGACCTAGCGCGAAGATGGCACGACGAATCGTGCCGCTACGAAGGCGGCTCGTCATTTTGATCCCTGAAGGTGGATCGTTGTCCCTGTCGCGGCGGATCGGCGAGCAGCGTCTAAAATCTCCGTGACAATTATGTTTGTTTCAAGCGAAGAGAGTCCTCGCGGTTGCATTCCATCCAGAACTACTGCTCTTAAGTAATTCACTGAATCGCTTTCTTGAGAATCGAGCGGCTTGGCGTCCACGAGTTTTTCTTCCTGCTTTGCGAGACGGACGCGGACGGCATCGCGCTTGACGGTGATGGCGTAGCCGGTCTGGCCGTAGACTTCCATGTCTTTGCGGTCGAAGGGCCAATTCCAGGAAGCTTGCAGAATTGCCTGGGCTTTCGGATAGGTCAGTAAGATTGTGGCCTCGTCATCGACCCGCGAATAAATCTCGGGCTTGATGCGTTGCGTGACGGCGGTGACCGTGTCGGGACGGCGATTGTCCATCAGCCAGGTCATGAGATCAGCGCCATAGCACCCGAAATCGAAGAGCGCGCCTGCGCCGTTAAGTTTCGGATCGGTGAGCCCATTGAGGAACCAGGGCTCGACGTTGATTTCTTTCGGGCCGGAATGGCCGTCGTGGACCACGACTTTTCGTACATCTCCGATGGCGTTTTCGTGGACGAGGTCGTAGGTGGCGCGATTGCTGCGGTACCAAGTAGTTTCATAGTTTACGAGGACTTGGATTTTCCCACGTTGAGCGGCGGCTTGTATGGCTTGGGCGTCTTCGTTGCTGACGGCGAGGGGCTTTTCCATCATGACGGGGACACCATGGCGGGCGCAGGCTTCGACTACGGCGCGATGATCGAATGTATTTGTGTAAATGAGAACGGCTTGCGGCTTGGTTTTGTTGAGCATGTCCTCGACATCCGAGAAGAAGAGGTCTGGCGCGAGGCCGAATTTCTGGGCGATGAATTCCGAGAGCTTTTTGTCGGCTTCGGCGACGCCAACGATCTGGATGTCCGGGCGGTGCTGGTTCTGCTGGAGAAAACCACTGACGTGGCCATGAACGAGTCCGGCGATTCCGACGCGCAGTGGGGATGAGGGCGGCGCGGTTTGGCCAGCGACGGCGGAGGCGGCGAAGAACGCAAAAATGATGGCGCCCCGAAGGATGGAAAGAAAAGATTTAGGCATGTGTGGCTCCTGAAAGCGGGGGGCATGGTAGCACTGGACAAAGAAGCAACGAAGTGAAGTAAGGAGATAACGAGGTAGC
>Ga0210391_10001653_pt1 | contig 19992 bp, 19 predicted proteins | sample IncBWC12OmetaG_FD_160573 | JGI IMG/M metagenome (GOLD analysis project Ga0210391, IMG submission 160573) | Forest soil microbial communities from Barre Woods Harvard Forest LTER site, Petersham, Massachusetts, United States - Inc-BW-C-12-O ...
AGCTGCGCCTGAGGAACGGGAATCTGCGCAAAGGACGATGAGACAAAGAGAGCTATCGCGCAAAGAAATAGCAGGCGAGAGAAGAAAGAAACGCGCAAGAACGCGGACTCAGTGACTGGGTGCGTAATACCCCGTCTTCGAAAAAACATTGAGCGGCGGGAGCCCTTTTGGAGCTCGCAGCCGGATCTTGATTTTTCGCCACCGTGCATCGTGCGCTTTATTGCTTGGCCGATATCCCAGGACATATTGATTTCGCAGCTCCATGCCAATTTTTGAGGCGATGTCCGGAAGGTCTTCCAACTTCTCAACAGAAAATACGCGGCCCCCCGTCATCTCCGTAATTTCAGACAGCAACGACGGACCATTCAATTCTTCCGGCGTCCGGTTTCGATATCCCAGCGCGTCAAAGATGCCGACCGCATAGAGCTGGGTGTCTGCTTCCTTCACCAAGCGCTTAATATCGCTTTCATTGTAACGACTATGATTATCTCCTCCATCCGATAAGATGAGCAAGGCACGTTTGCCGTTGTGTGCACCCCTCATCTGGCTCAGGCCGAGGTAGATAGCATCGAGCAATGCTGTTCGGCCCTTCGCGGAAGTCAGCATCAGGCTACTCTGCAGGTCTTCCACGCTGTTTGTGAAGGCGCTCGTTAGTTCCGCGCGTTCGTTGAAGCTCACCAGGAAAAATTCATCTTGCGGATTCGCGGTCTTGAAAAACTGCACGGCAGCCTCGCGCGCTTTGCCAACTTTGTTGGCCATGCTGCCGCTAAAATCGAAAACTACACCGATCGAAATGGGCACATCCTCCGCAGAAAACGTCACCACTTCCTGCTCAACGTTGTCTTCAAAGACGCGAAAGTTTTCCATTTCGAGGCCAGTGACCAATCGATTGTAGGGATCGGTGACCGTCACGTTCACCAGCGCGAGGTCCACGTCCATTTTCAACGTTCGCCCCGGCTTGAGCTTCTGTCCGGGCGTATCTTTTTTTAGGTTATCCTTCGGTTTGTCTTGCTTGTTCTCATTTTGCTTCGCGTCGTCAGTAGAAGTCGGGGCGGGAGATTGCGCCTGAGGTTGAGCTTGGGATTGAGGCTGGGGCGGGGCCTGGGATTCAGCTTGTGATTGAGCCTGAGGTTGAGATTGCTGCGCAGCAAAGATTGCCGTATGGGAAACGACAAGGCAGGCAAATACCAGCACTGAAACGGAAAACATAAAAACGCGAAACCCATGTCTATCGCGTTTCACGCCACCCCCATCGTTCCGGTCACCTGGAACGGCCGCGCGGCTCGGACCACGCGTGATTCTACCACTCGTGCAAGCGAAGACAAGGCAAATCCGGTACTAACCCCCACATGGTACCGAAACACGCGTGACGAAATTAGAATCCTCGCAGTGGATAGAGTCCACCATTGTCAAAATTGCCAGCTATGCCGTGTCCGCACTATAGGGGAAAGACTGCAGATGGTGACGAAATATTCCCCAATGTGGGACACTCAAAAGCATGCGAGACTTCTGCCCATGAGTTCACCCAAACCAGAAGTTGTTATCGTCATCCCCGCCCGCTACGGCTCCACTCGCCTGCCAGGCAAGCCCCTTGCCTTGCTCGCTGGCAAGCCTATGATTCAGCACGTCTATGAGCGAGCCAAGCTTTCAGAGCAGTCTGACCGCGTGATTGTCGCAACCGACGATGAACGCATCGTGAAGGCCGTGGAGAGCTTCGGCGGTACTGCCCGCATGACGCGTCCCGACCACCGCACCGGCACAGAGCGCGTGGCCGAAGTCGCGGCTCACGAAAAGGGCGACGTCTTTGTAAATGTCCAGGGAGATGAACCCCTTCTAGACCCGGTTGCCGTCGACACGGCGGTCAATGCATTACTCGAAGAACCCGCAGCCGCTATCTCCACTGTAGCCACCCCGATTAAGACGCCCGCGGACATCATGGACCCCAACGTCGTAAAGACCGTCCTCGATTTCGACAACAATGGCCTCTATTTCTCGCGCGCGCCAATCCCATGGGTGCGCGACACCGCCAGCAAAATTCAGGTACGCCATCTGAAGCACCTCGGCCTCTACGTCTTCCAACGCGACGCCCTCCTCGAGTATCCGACGTTGCCTCAAGGCGAACTCGAACGCATCGAACAGCTCGAGCAACTCCGCTGGCTAGAAAACGGCTGGAAGATTCGCGTGGCGGAAGTCGAACACGACGCCGTGAGCGTAGACGTGCCTGAAGACGTCGCCCGCGTGGAAAAGCTCCTCCAAAAGTAAAACCGCCCGGCCAACTTCGGCCGGGCGGCGTTCTGCATTATTAAATGGCGTTATGGCGTTTGCGCGGTGAGCACTCCCGCGATGAGCCTTTTCCCACCATTCTGCGTCCCCATGACCAGGATCGTGCTCGGGTTGGCGACGTACGCCCAGTAGTTGATCGTGGTAGACGGCGTACCACTGATACCGGCGACGAAGGTGTTATGGTTGCCCATGCTGCCCGTACCCCCATCAGCGCCAAACGTTATGACGCCGTTGAAGGGATTGTTAACGAATTGCGTCCCCTGACCGAACTCGTTGAAGTCCACCTGCCCGTTGGGACTCGCGGTAGCGGGCGCGAACTGGCCCACGAAATCCTCCTGAGACGTACTAACGCCACTCCAGTTGAAAGCGTAGTTCGTCGCTAGACTGCTCGAAGAAAATGGAGCCCCGGTTTGCGCCAGGAGCGTGCCGTCCGCGATCTCGATAGTCGTGGTAAGCCCGCCGCTCGTCACGCTGCTGACATCCTGAATAACGCCCGTGGTCGCCGAGCTCAGATAGAAAATAAATGTAAAAGTGTTCGATGCGTTCTGTGTAAAAGTGAACGTTCCTCGGCCCGAGCCGTCGCCATCCAGAGTGACGGTTCCCGTATTAAGAACGCCAGTCGCGGGCACCGAAGTCACGCTCCCTTCATTGTTGTCGTCCAGCAGGATCGCCGAAAGTGCTCCCCCGGTGGCCGTGAGCCGTGCCGCACGCGTATGTGGTCCGCCATCACTGACATTGGAGCCACCAATCACGAAAACGAAGCTGCTGCTATTAAACGCGCTGACATCGTTTGGCGTGCCTGCAAGCTGTGCCGTGGCCGCGCCCAGAATCGTTCCTGGGGCTGACGCGTCTGCATCAATCCCCATGAACTCGACGTGCTGGCTATCGATTACGTAATACACGAAGTCTAGTCCGCCTATATTCGCAATTCCTCTTCCCGTCCCGGAGCCGTCCGATGCATAGGAGCCGCCGGAGATCGGAGTCTTTCCAGAAAGTACACCTGCATCATTGACGTCCCAAAAGCTGTTAGTAGCGAAAGTACCGCTGCCTACGGCCGTGGGGATAAGGTCGCCAACGATGGAAACGGAATCGCCCGAGTTATCCGGCACAATTCCCGAAAAATCGAAAGCATAAGTGCCAGTTGCCATCGCCGTCGCTGATTGAAGACTAAAGCTGCCGCTCGCAGTCTCAGTTTCACCCGTGATCATGTCCACCAGATAGCCGCCCGTCGAGGAGATAAGAGCGATGCTGTACTGAACTGTGCCGATGGAATCCGTAAGGTTTAGAGTTCCACGACCGTCCGAGTTGACGACGTAGCTCCCGCCGGTAATGTTAAAATTATTGTGCCCGCCGAACATTTGAACGTCTTGGACACCGCCAGTCGCCAAAATCCCTCCCCCGCCGTCGGCAATGAATACGCCCACGCGGGAAAAGCTACTCGTTCCAAATGTATTATCGAGGGTCGTACCAGTCATAGAAAAAACGTAGGACCCCTTGAGACTCGCATTGCTGAAACCAGTCGCGGGAGGCGGCGGCGGATTGACACTGGAACCTCCGCTGCATGAGGTAGTCCAAGCCACCCCGGCCACAACCAGAATGAGCAGAAGCCGGTTCATCGCACACCGCCCGCTACATGTACTGCGGGCATTTGCAACATGCGACCCTTGCTGTTGCGGACCGTGACCGACTGCGTTCCATTCTCAATGATGCGTGCGGCGAAAATGCTGCTCTGGCCGAACGACATGACTTCTCCGGTGATCCGGACGGAATCCCCGGCCGCGAGCGTGAAGTGGTTTTGTTCCAGAAGTTTCGCGCTGCCGATATGCACGTCCACGGGACCGTACGCGGTCTGAATGCTCACGTGCGCGCCGATGGGCGCAACGATGGATTCCGCGGTGTAAGAAAGAACCTTGCCGGCGAGTGTCGTCTCGCGGCTCGCATCGTAAGTTGTGTTGGCTTGCGCAACCGCCGATTGTTGTTGCGCGCCTGCGAAAGATATGGAGAGTAGAGCCCCTGCAAGTACCGCACTGCCCAGAAAAAACCGTATTTTCAATTTCGTTACCCCTTCCCCACGTTCGAGAGACCCTTGAAGAATCCCTCTGGATAGCGTCACCGCGTTTAGCTGGCGGCACTACGCAGATGTACCACTGTTTGGATGAGCAAGGGCTCCAAACAGTTCCTGCTGAAAAACATTTTGTTCAAATCGACAACAGCGTCGCCCGTGACTTCGCTGCGCACAAACTTCCCCCGCGAAAAATAAACCCGTTCCCCTGAAAAAAGTTTCGCAGCGTTCCTCATTCCGCTTCCTATTCCGCGTTGCCACAACTAACCTAGTTCCCTATTTCCGATTTACAAGTTCCCTGGATTTATTGAATTAATTCTTCGATTTGACAGCCGTCTGCATTCCGATGATAATTATGCGTACGTCACTCCTGTGGAGGGCTGATAAGCTCGCGCTCTGGGAAATCCCAAGCAAGAGCTGCATGGATGGCGCCAAAATATATTTTTGTTACCGGCGGTGTTGTTTCCTCACTTGGAAAGGGAGTAGCAGCTTCCTCTATCGGTTGTCTCCTCGAAAGTCGCGGTTTCAAAGTCACCCTTCAGAAATGCGATCCGTACCTGAACGTCGATCCCGGTACGATGAGCCCATTTCAGCACGGTGAAGTCTTTGTCACCGAAGACGGTGCGGAAACCGACCTCGATCTCGGCCACTACGAGCGATTCACACACGCCAAGCTTTCTCGCGACAATAACTGGACCACCGGCCGCATCTACGAAACCATTCTCACCAAAGAGCGCCGTGGCGACTATCTCGGCAAAACCGTTCAAGTCATTCCGCACGTCACCGACGAAATCAAAGCCACCATCAAAAAAGTATCTGACGACGTAGACGTTGTCATCGTCGAAATTGGCGGCACGGTCGGAGACATCGAATCGCTTCCCTTCCTCGAAGCCATTCGCCAGATGCGCCTCGAACTAGGCGTAGAAAACACGCTCTTCGTTCATGTAACGCTGGTTCCCTTCATCGCCGCCGCCGGCGAATTAAAAACCAAGCCTACGCAGCACAGCGTAAAAGAAATGCTCGGCATCGGTATCCAGCCGGACATTTTGCTCTGCCGCAGCGATCGCCACATTCCCGCCGACCTCAAGAAAAAAATCGCCCTCTTCTGCAACGTCGCCGAAGCCTGCGTCATTTCCATGGAAGATGTCGACACGATTTACGCCGTCCCCGTGGAACTCAGTCGCGAAGGCCTCGATGCCCAAATCCTGCGCCACATGAAGTTGGAAGACCGCCCCTCCGACATGCGCCCGTGGCTCGATCTCGTCTACCGCATGCACAATCCGGCCGGCGAAATTCGCATCGCGGTTGTTGGCAAATATGTCCAGCTTGAAGACGCCTACAAAAGCCTTCGCGAAGCTCTCCTGCACGGCGGCCTCGCCCACAATCAAAAAACAGTTCTCGAATGGATCGAAGCCGAGGAGATCACTTCGCCAGAGATCGCTGCTGCGCGCCTGCGCGGCTACGATGGAATTCTAGTTCCCGGTGGCTTTGGCAAACGCGGCATCGCCGGGATGGTCCACACCATTCAATACGCCCGCGAAAATAAAATTCCATTCTTCGGCATCTGCCTCGGCATGCAGTGCGCAACGATTGAATACGCTCGCGATGCCGCTGGACTAAAACAGGCTGACAGCACCGAATTCGATCCGCAAACGCCCCACCGTGTCATCTACAAACTGCGCGAACTCCTCGGCGTGGACGAAATGGGCGGCACCATGCGCCTCGGCGCGTGGCCCTGCAAACTCGAACCCGGCTCGCTCGCCAATCGCGCCTACGGCAAGACCGAAATCAGCGAGCGCCACCGCCACCGCTACGAATTCAATCGCGACTACGAGAAAACTCTTACCAACGCTGGCCTCCTCATCACCGGCCGCACTCCCGACGAAAATTACGTCGAAATCATCGAAGCTCCCGATCACCCGTGGTTCCTCGGCTGCCAATTCCATCCCGAATTCAAATCCAAGCCGCTCGAACCGCACCCGCTCTTCGCCGCCTTCATAGGCGCAGCGGTCGAACACAAAAAGGCTCGCTCCCGTCCAGCCGCGGAAGCACCCCGCGTCCAAGCCGCGGCCATAGCCCCACACGCCAACGCCTGATCCAGCCTTTGTAGTGGCGCAACATGCTGCGCCTTTTTATTGCAACAGCGCATCCACGAACTCGCCTCGCTGCACACCGGTGGCCGTGAACCTGATGAGTTCCCAAGTTGCCGACCACAACGCGCTTTTCGCCATCACAAAAAGTCTGCATCTCAAATCAAAACCAATTCATCTATTGGTGCGAGTCGAGCAAGTAACAATTCTTAAGCATCGATTCTTCGCGTGGGCCCCTTAACTGAAATTCCAATTGGGCCGAGATCCCTGCCGCTTTCAGGCAACGACGCTCAGGCGAGGCGAAGTAGGCAAGTGTTCTTCGATCTTAATCAAATTCATGGGAGGAGCTCATGAAACGGTTAGCTTTTTTGCTGGCTGCAGTTGCAACCATGGTCGGCATTGTCGCCAAGTTGGCCCCGGCGGCATGGCATGGCGATGAAGAAGTCTCCCCAATCTACGGAGTCAAGATCCCCGCCGGATACCGCGATTGGAAAGTCATCGCCGTGGACCAACTCCTGGTACCAGGCAAGACCGACCAGTTGCGCGCTCAATTTGGCAACGATATAGCGATCAAGGCCTTTAAGGAGTGGAAGCTCCCGTTCCCGGACGGCAGCATCATTGCCGCGATTCACTGGACTCGTATCTCCTCAGAAGACAACAACAAAGCCCTGGCCGCTGAATTCCCCGGCGCTCAATCTTTCCTTGTCGGGTCCATCGTAAATGTACAGTTCATGGTCAAAGACTCAAAGAAATACGCCGCGTCGGGCGGCTGGGGGTTCGCTGACTTTAAAGACGGAAAACCCGGCGACAAGGCGCTCCACGAAACCTGCTTTCCCTGCCACACGCCAGCGAAAGATCGCGACTACGTCTTCACCCATTACGCACCCTAATTCCAAGGAAGAAAAAACATGACAAATTTGACGCCTGCAATCCGTAGTGATGGTAGCAGCAACGCGAGAGTCGATTTAAAGCTCGAGGTGGTCGTCATCCCCGTCGCCGATGTCGACCGCGCGAAGGAGTTCTACAAGAGGCTCGGGTGGCGGCTCGACGCCGACTTCCCTTTCGACAACGGCTTCCGCATCGTCCAATTCACACCGCCCGGCTCCGGCTGCTCGGTCCAATTCGGCACGAAGATTACGTCAGCCGCGCCCGGCTCTGCCAAAGGTCTGTACCTGGTCGTCTCCGACATCGAGGCTGCGCGCGCCGAGATCATCGCCCGCGGCGGAAAGATCAGCGACGTATTCCACGCCGGCACGCCCGGCGCTCAGTTCCAGCCGGACGCCACGAGCGGTCGCGTCAGCGGACCAGCGCCCAATCACGCCACCTACAGCTCCTTCGCCACCCTCAACGACCCGGATGGCAACACTTGGCTCCTGCAAGAGGTCACAACACGGCTTCCCGGACGCGTCGACCCCGCCTCGACTTCATTCGCCTCCGCTGTCGACGTGGCAAGCGCGCTTCGCCGTGCCTCTGCTGCTCACGGCCAACACGAGAAGCGCATCGGCGCCGCAGATCCAAACTGGCCCGACTGGTACGCCGAGTACATCGTCGCGGAACAAGCCGGAACAAAGCTCCCAACCTGAGCGACGGTCACCCTCCACCAGCCGCTTGACTCCCGAGCCGCTCCGTTGTTCAATATGTGTCGGCGCCATATATGGACCAGACAACCTCACAAGTGGAATGGAAAAAGGGCAGCGCCGAGTTGCTCATCCTTTCGCTTGTCGAAGCTCGTCCTCGCCACGGCTACGAAATCAGCAAACTTATCGAGCAACGCTCTGGCGGCACTGTCCGTTTTCACGTCGCCTCGCTCTACCCCCTGCTCTACCGTCTTGAACATCGTGGCTGGCTGAGCGGACGCTGGGTGGAAAAGGATGGACAGCGCCGTCGCCGTTACTATCGCTTGACGAGTCAGGGCCGCAAAGTCCTCGCTTCGCAGCTTCGCGGCTGGCGCGAATTTGTAATCGGTATCAATCGCATCACGGAGGCAGAAAATGCCTGAATGGAAACCGGAAATTCTTCGTAGGCTTGCTCCGCTGAGACTTGCGCCAGCGCGAGAAGCCGAAATCGCCGACGAACTCGCGCAGCACCTTGAAGACCGCTACCAGGAACTGCTCGCGCTCGGTATTAGCGGCGAACAGGCGAACCTTACAGCCATAGAAGAACTTAAAGAGGAAGAGTTGCTCGTGCGAGGACTGCGGCCCGTCGAGACGGATTTGTATCATGAGCCTGTGACGTTGGGGATTGGCGGCGGCAATTTTTTCTCCAGCATTCTTCAGGATATTCGTTACGCTCTCCGTATGCTGCGCAAATCTCCAGGCTTCACCGTCGTCGCGGTGCTCACGCTGGCGCTGGGGATCGGCGGGAACACCGCCATTTTCAGTTTCATTGATGGAATTTTGCTTCGCTCCTTGCCGGTAAAAGACCCGCAGCAGCTCGTCGTCTTGCGTTGGAGCGCACATACGCGTCCGAAATTAAAGGGGCACAGCGACTACGGCGACTGTTTGAATCTCTCCGGAGATTGCTCGTTCTCCCTGCCGTTTTTCAAAAATCTCCGTGACCACACCAACGCTTTCTCTGGCATGGCCGCCTTCGCCGGCCCGCTCGACTATGATTTCAGCGGTAATGGGCCTGCAAGTATGGCGCAAGGCCAGTTTGTCTCCGGAGATTTCTTCTCGACTCTCGGGGTCAATGCGATAGTAGGCCGCCCTCTTGGCGTATCTGATGATTCTCCTTCGGCGCCGCCGGCTATTGTCCTGAGTTTTGCTTACTGGCAACGCGCTTTTGGCGCGGACCGCTCAGCCGTTGGCCGCGTGGTGCGCTTGAACAATATATCTACCGTGATTGTCGGCGTTGCCGAACCCCGCTTCACGAATTTGACGCCGGGCAAAACCATCGATTTTTTCATGCCGTTTTCGGTCGCTGATCGAATCCGGCCAGAGCATTGGGGACGCGGCGATCGCCTATCCGATCCGGGAGTCTGGTGGTCGGTCATTGTCGGCAGGCTGAAGCCGGGCGTTTCGCTCGAGCAAGCGCAGGCCGTCGCCACCACCATGTTCGTCAACGAAACAACGCATGGCGCAACCCCGTTTTTGAACGAAGCGGATGCTCCGGCCATCAAACTTCTTCCCGCGGCAGAGGGCCTGGATGGCGAGAGCAGCCAAATCGCACCAATGTTCTATCTGTTGATGTTTGCCGTTGGCCTCATCTTGCTGATTGCCTGCGCCAATGTCGCCGGATTGATGCTCGCACGCTCGGCGACGCGTCAAAGGGAAATGGCGGTTCGTCTCGCATTGGGCGCGGGACGCGCGCGCATTATGCGGCAATTGCTCACGGAAAGCTTGCTGCTCTCCCTCGTCGGCGGCGCGCTGGGCATTTTTCTATCCCTATGGGGGATCAAGGCAATCGTCCTGCTCTTTTCCAGTGGCCACGAAGCTTTTCCCTTCGAGATTGCGCCGGACTGGCGCGTGCTGTTGTTTACCATCGGCGTCACCTTTGCCGTGGGGATTTTGTTTGGTCTCGCCCCCTCCCTGCGCGGCGCGCGCATTGATTTGACTCCTTCGTTGAAGCAAACAGTTTCGTTGCTTCCCGGCAGTGCTGCGCACAGCGGGCGCTGGTTCCGTTTGGGGAACGCGCTGGTTGTGGCGCAAGTAGCTCTCTCTATTGTTGTGCTCATCGGCGCGGGATTGCTCGTCCGCACGTTGCGCAATCTTAACAATTTGAATCCCGGCTTCGACACGCGAAGTGTTCTGCTCTTGGGTCTCAATCCCACGGCCGCCGGATACACAGCCCAGAAGACCGCGCAACTTTATAGCGATTTGCAAGAGCGGTTTGCCGCGCTCCCGGGCGTGATTTCCGTGAGCTACTCGGAAGATGCCCTATTGAGCGGAAATTGGTCTAGTGACGACGTGCACCTCGACGGCGCACCGCCAAAACAAAATGTCGAAGCCGCCAGGCTTACTGTCGGCCCGAATTTTTTCTCCACCATGCGCATTCCGCTAGTTGCTGGCCGCACGTTCAATTCCGCTGACTTCGCTGTGGCTTCTGCGATGATTGCCGCGAGGAGTGCTGCGGAAGAAGTAGCGGGCAAAGCGAAGGCATCGGATGCCGGTAGTCGCGCGACCCCCGCGGTATTCAAGCCGAACCTGGCGCCTCTTCCCGTCATCATCAATGAAACGTTCGCGCGACAGTGTTTCCCGAATCAGAATCCGCTGGGCAAACATTTCAGCGATCCACAGGAAGACAACGAGCAGTCTATCAGTCCGGAACCCGGATACTTGATTGTGGGCATCGCCGGGGACGCAAAATACAATTCCCTCCGTCGTGAAATCAAACCGACCATGTACATGCCGCTTGTCAACAATACAGCCCATTTCGAATTGCGCACCGCCGCGGATCCGCTCGCGTTGGTACAATTTGTGCATGGCATCGTTTCCAGCGTGGACGAAAATCTTCCGCTCTTCGATGTGCGCACGCAGACCGAGCAGATCGACCAAACGCTTTTTCTGGAGCGTCTGATGTCGCGGATTTCGAGCGCTTTTGCCTTGCTGGCCCTCGCCCTAGCGTGCATTGGCCTCTATGGTTTGTTGTCCTACGAAGTGGCGCGGCGCACGCGCGAACTGGGAATCCGAATGGCGCTGGGCGCGCAGAGCCGTGATCTGTTGCGAATGGTTGTCAGTCAGGGAATTTTACTGGTTCTGGTCGGCGCAACGATTGGAATTGCGGCGGCGATTGGCCTCACGCGTTTCATGTCCACGATACTCTATGGAGTTCACGCGGATGATCCGTTAACTTTCGCGGGCGTCGCGATTTTGCTTACGGTCGTGGCGCTCGCCGCGTGCTACATCCCCGCTCGCCGCGCCATGCGCGTCGATCCTACAGTGGCCTTGCGTTACGAATGAGTGACCACTGCAGACGCCGAAGAACTCGGCCCGGTTTTGCGTGGACGACGGGGCCTGAAGTCCGGTTCTGGGAAGACCCGCTGAATTAACGCGGTTGATCGCGCAACCATAAGCAGACTCACGACTACAATCGAGCGATTCTCCAAATCAAACCAGCGTATGCTATCTTCGATAACTTCGATGATACCCGCTCATGACATCGCTCTCGGCTCGCTGCGCCTTGGACTTGGCAACCCACTCTTTCTGATAGCTGGACCTTGTGTCATCGAAAACGAAGCCCACGCCCGAAAAATGGCCGAAAAAGTCGCGAAAATTGCCGCCGACTGTGGCGTCCCCTACATTTTCAAAGCCTCCTACGACAAAGCCAACCGTTCCTCCGTGAAAGCCTTCCGCGGACCGGGCCTGGCGGAAGGTCTGCGCATTCTTGGCAAAATAAAGTCTGACCTTCACCTTCCGATCCTGACCGACATTCACGAACCTTCCCATGCTCAGCTCGCGGCCGAGGTTTGCGACGTGCTGCAAATTCCGGCTTTCCTCGCACGCCAAACCGATCTCTTGCTCGCCGCTGGCAAAACCGGCCGCATCGTCAACGTCAAAAAGGCTCAATTCCTTTCCCCTTGGGACATGGCTAACGTGGTCGAAAAAATCGCCAGCACCGGAAACACCGATATCATCATCACGGAGCGCGGCGCGTCCTTCGGCTACCAGAATCTCGTGGTCGACATGCGCTCTTTTCCAACCCTCCAGAAGTTCGGTTATCCGGTGGTCTTCGACGTCACGCACTCCATCCAACTCCCCGGAGGCCAAGGCCACGCCAGCGGCGGCCAGCCCGAATTCATCGAGCCCCTAGCACGCGCCGGGGTAGCTGCTGGAGTCGACGGCATCTTCCTCGAAACCCACGACAACCCAGCCGAAGCCCTCTCCGACGGCGCCAACGCCCTCCCGCTCTCCCAACTCCCCGCCCTCCTCAAACGCCTAAAAGAACTCTCCACGGTGGTCCGCCGCTGGAGCATCCAATGAGAAGGGCGACGCCAGCGTCAGGAGGCCCCCCCAGGTTTTTTGTAAGCATTGCGCCTAAAGGGGTTAGGTCCACTGTGGGGATGGACTCACTGACCATTCGCTCCGCAGGGGCACGGCACGCCGTGCCCGCGTTCCCGGCGACGGCGCTGTCAACCGCCTCCCCCTGTGTTTTTGTAACCGTTGCGTCTAAACGGGTTAAGTTTACTGTGAGGCTGGGCTTGCCGAGCGTTCACGCGGTAGGGGTTCGGCCCTTCGAGTTGCAGGGTAGACATGCTGTACCCGTCTTCTGCGCGGCTTCGGTTCCCTGTGTAGGGGCGCGATTCATTGAGCCCATTTCGCTCGGGCCGTTCCCGAAGCGACAATGTTTGACACCCATAAACCTCTCGTCAAGGGCTCCGACGCCATGAGCCTTGACACCGCCCGCCGCGTTCTAAAAATCGAAGCTCAAGCAATCCAAGACGTCTTGGCTCGCCTTGATGCCTCCTTCGAAAAAGCTGTGGACATCCTTTTCGCCTGCAAAGGCCGCGTCGTCGTCACAGGCATGGGCAAGTCCGGCCTAGTCGGACGCAAAATCTCCGCCACCCTCTCCAGCACCGGCACCCCATCCTTCTTCCTCCACCCGGCCGATGCCCTGCATGGCGATCTGGGCATGCTAGCCCGTGGCGACTCAGTCCTAGCCGTTTCCTACGGGGGTGAAACCGAAGAAATCATTCACCTTCTCGAAGCCTTGAAGCGTCTCGAAGCCCCGCTAATCACCTTGACCGGCAAAGTCTCTTCAACTCTCGCCAAAGCGAGCGACGTAGCCCTCGACGTCAGCGTCCGCGAAGAAGCCTGCTCGCTAAATCTTGCCCCAACGGCAAGCACGACCGTGGCGATGGCTGTTGGCGATGCCCTGGCCGTCTCGCTACTCGAACGCCGCGGCTTCCAACCCCAAGATTTTGCCGACCTCCATCCGGCAGGCCGCCTCGGCACAAAACTCCTCCGCGTCGAGCACACCATGCATGCAGGCGACGCTTTGCCCCGCGTCGCGACGGACACACCGATGCCCGAAGTCATCCACGAAATGAGCCGCAAAGGCCTCGGCATGACCACAGTTCTAGAATCAGATGGCCGCCTCGCTGGAATCGTAACGGACGGCGACCTTCGCCGCTTAATGGAGAAACACCGCGGCGCAACGCTAGAAATGTCCGCAAGCGCTGCCATGACGCGCAACCCGCAAACCATTGGCCCGCACGTCCTGGCCAGCGAAGCACTCAATCAAATGGAAAAACGCAAAATAACGAGTGTAGTCGTCATCGACGAATCAAAAAAAGTGGTCGGCGTCGTCCATCTCCACGATCTCTGGACGCTAGAGCTCATATAGATGTTGTAGTGGCGGACCTTTAGGTCCGCGCTTTTTGTTTAACGTAGGCAGGAACGAATTTCGCGGTCCGCGACTTTTCCAATCTTTCTATCAGGAGCAAACCTTGGCAAAAGGCATGGTCAAAATCCCCGCAAGCCTCGCGAAACGCGCAAAACAAATCCAAGTCCTCCTGATGGACGTCGACGGTACGATGACGGACGGTTCCGTCATTCTGCTCTCTCAACCCGATGGCTCCGCGCTTGAAATCAAATCGTTTGATGCCCACGACGGCCAGGGCCTGACTCTCGCGCACACCGCAGGCATCCGCACAGGCGTCATCACCGGACGCGAAAGCCCCGCGCTCCTACGCCGCGCAAACGAAATGAAGATGGAATTCATTTATCAAAAGCAGCCAACGAAAATTCCCGCGCTCGAAGAAATTCTCAAAAAAACCGGCGTGCCGGAGTCGGCGGTAGCGTATGTCGGCGATGATCTTCCGGATTTGCCTGTCATGCGCCGCGTCGGGCTGGCTGTGGCTGTCGGCGACGCCGTCCTCGAAGTGAAGCTGGCAGCGCACTACGTGACCAAGGCCGTTGCTGGGAGAGGCGCCATCCGCGAAGCCATCGAACTCATACTCAAATCGAAAGGCATCTGGGACGAAATGATTGAGAAGGCACGGGCTTAGCTCCGCATCGCACTTGTAACTCAACTCCTCCCGTTATATGGTCCTGCCTCAAACCGGAGGTATGCATGCCCCAACCCGCTCGTTCTCGTATTCAGGTCCTCACATATATCGTCATTCTTCTTGTGTTCAGCTCGTTTTTTTATTTCCTCATCATTCATTCCGGCAGTCTCGGATACGGCCGCGGCATGTATGTTTTCGGTCTTATGTGGTGTCCCGCCTTGGCGGGCATGCTCACCCTGCGCTTGAATGGCCGCAGCCTCGCCGATCTCGGCTGGAAATGGGGCGAAACCAAATACCAGATTCGCAGTTGGTATATTCCAATTCTGTACGCTTCCATCGCCTACGCTATTATCTGGATTTTTCACTTCGGCGCGTTCGGCAATCCGGAGTATTACGACGCGATGACCAAGTCCATGCATCTGAGCGGCCCTCCGTGGATTTCCGTTGTCCTGGGGATTTTTCTGCTCGGCACGTTCGGCATGGTTCGCAGCGTTTCCGCCGCCCTCGGCGAAGAAATTGGTTGGCGCGGATTCTTGGTGCCTGAGCTCGCTAAAACTACTTCGTTCACCGCGACTTCTCTTATCAGCGGCATCGTCTGGTCGCTTTGGCATTACCCCATTCTGATTTACGCGGACTACAACGCGGGCACTCCCACGTGGTACGGTCTTACGTGCTTCACTGTGATGGTCATTTCCATAAGCTTTATTTTTGCGTGGATGCGTCTCAAATCCGGCAGCGTCTGGACCGCCGCGATTCTCCATGCGAGTCACAATCTGTATATCCAGGGTGTTTTCACCCCCATAACGCGTGACACAGGGAAGACGAAATGGTTCGTCGATGAATTTGGCTGCGTCCTTCCCTTAGTTGCCATCGCATTCGCCATTTATTTCTGGACCAAGCGCCGCGAACTGCCAACCGCGTAAGACAAAGAGGGCACGACCCTTCGAGCCTCCCTTCGTTCCTCAGGGCAAGCAGGGTAAACGTGTCGTGCCCCTACGACCGTTCCTAGTTAGGCCGCGCCAAAATGGACAGGCATCTGTGCATGTCTGCTTCTAGACAAGCTCAAGCTCGTTTTGCTGAATACACCACGCCCAGTGCGATTAGTAACTTCTAAACACTTAGTCTTTTGGAAGGCAGACGCTTTCCGGCGATAATGGAATGTAGCAATCGATAAGCGCGTAATGAAGGATATGTTCTGATGCTCCATGCCTGGCATGACGTGTCTCCCGGAGACGAGCTTCCCCGCGATTTTCAAGCGGTGATCGAGATTCCGCTCGGATCCAATGTGAAGTACGAGCTGGACAAGCCCAGCGGCTTGCTAAAGGTCGATCGCATCATTCACTCTGCCGTTTTCTACCCTGCGAACTACGGTTTTATTCCGCAAACTTATGCCGAGGACAACGATCCTCTCGATGTGCTGGTTCTGTGCCAGGAGCCGGTGCAACCGCTTGCGCTCATCAAAGCGCGCGCAATCGGACTCATGTCCATGATCGATTCCGGTGCGAGCGATGACAAAATCATCGCGGTGGCCACAGGGGATCCGGAATTCAGCAGCTACATCGAGGCCCGCGATCTTCCGCCGCACAGATTGCTGGTTCTCCGACGTTTTTTCCAGGACTACAAGCTGCTAGAAGGCAAAAAAGTTGAGGTCGACGAAATACGTCCCGCGTATGCGGCGTTGAACGTCATTGAGCGTTCTTTGGCGCGCTACAAGGCCGAGCGCGAGCATCTTCTCGCCAACGATAAGCGCAAGTAGGCGCGAAATGAACTCGCTAATGCAAAAATACTATTCATCGGGACACTCTCAGGTGTTACGGTTCGCCATCGTAAAAAGCGAGCTCGTTGAGACGAACAGAGTCGATGCTCCAAATTGAGTCCAAGCCGACCGGTTGCTAAGGAGATGGAACTACTAACGATGAGTCTCTTCTGGAAATGGGCAATTGGCGTTTTCTTGGTCCTGTTGATTGCGGCTTTTCTGCTTCTTTGCAAGATGGCCGGCAGCCCCAAGGACGCTTACGGCATGCTGCGCTATGCCCTGCCCCACATGCACCGCGGCACGCTCAAGGTCGGCGATGATGCTCCCGACGCTCGACTCCTCGCTCTCGACGGTACAAATCATTTTCACATTCGCGAACGCACCGGCGCTCGCCCTCTGGTCGTCATCTTTGGCAGCTACACTTGACCGCCGTTTCGCCGCCACGTCGGTGACGTGGTGCAGATTTACGACGACTACAAAGATCACGCCGATTTTCTCACCGTATATGTGCGCGAAGCACACCCAACCGACGAGTGGCAAATGAAGTCCAACGTAAAGGACGACGTCTGCTATGCGCAGCCCAAGACTCTTGCTCAGCGCGTAGCTATCGCCAACGACTTCATCAAGCGATTCAACTATCCCATTGCCTTCGGCGTGGACGACATCGATAACGCCGCGAACGACGCCTACTCCGCATGGCCCGAGCGGTTCTACATCATCGACGAATCCGGCCGCATCGCCTATCGCGGCGGCATGGGCCCCTTCCATTACAATCCCGACGAAGTCCGCGGCTGGCTGGCGGCTCGCTACGGTGCGGTGAAGCATGATCCGCCAGCGCCCACCCAAGCTGCGAACCCTCCTAGTTAAGCGTCGTCGGCAATAGGGTGATTCTTGGCATACTCCAGAACTTCCTCGAAGTTCTCCTTGGACACATCGAACTGTTCCATGATTTCGGATACACTCAGGCCATAATCGAAGTTATCGACAATCGCGCTCACCGGCATGCGCGTGCCGCGCAGGACCGTAGCACCGCCGAGTATTTGCGGATTTGCTTCCACAAATGAACATCGAGACCAGTCGATTTTTCTTCGTTCAGCTATGGCGAACTCCCGAACGCGATCCTTCCGGACCGCTGCTTGAATTGCCAGAAGATGATATCGCGATGATCGGCTCGCAACCAAAATGCCTGGCCTAGCGCGTGCGCTTTCCAAGCTTGGCTTTTGCTCGAGGGCTCAGGCCGCGCAGTTCATTCGCGCGGGAAAAGTTCGTGTGAATGGAGTGGTGCGACGCGATCCGGAGACTCCGGTTAGACTTGGCAAGGATCGCATCGAGATCGACGGGAAACCTATCGCGGCAGCCAAGAAAATTTATCTCGCGCTGAACAAGCCGCGCGGGATTGTCACTACGGCTTCTGATGAAAAAGGTCGCGACACGGTCTACTCGCTTCTTGGCGCGGAGCTTCCTTGGGTGGCTCCACTCGGACGGCTCGACAAGGCTAGCGAAGGCTTGCTCCTGCTGACTAATGATTCGGAGTGGGCTGCTCGCGTCACCGCGCCGGAAACGCATCTCGACAAAACGTACCACGTACAAATTGGAAAAATCAGTGACGCGGCGCTGCTCGAAACTCTCAAGAATGGCGTTCGCACGAAAGAGGGAGAGACGCTACGTGTGAAGGGCGCTTCTTTGCTCCGTCAGGGAGAGCGCAATTCCTGGTTGGAAATTATTCTCGATGAGGGGAAAAATCGACATATCCGACGCATGCTGGAAGGGCTGGGGATAGAAGTTCTGCGATTGATTCGCGTGGCCATCGGCCCGCTTGTGCTGGGATCTCTGGCAAAAGGGGCTGTCCGTCAACTGACGGCGGAGGAAAAACTCACACTAGATCGCGCCATGAAGAAAACAACTAAATAGGCGGTACGTGGTTCCGCGATTGGCGGCTTGGTTTTCTGCGGCTGGCTGCAACTCTTGCCGTCGTCACGGTGTGAAGAACGGTCGCTCTCAGTGGCGGTGACGGTCACTTTCGCGCGCGCTTACTTCTTTTTTGGCGTTTCAGGCTTGGGCTCGACTGCGGGCTTCATATCTTCGGCGGCTTTCTCCAGACCCGTCACCACGACTGGGTCCAACTGATACAGCGCCGGTTCGCCATCGCGCTTGGCAACAAAATGATCGCCATCCTTGGCAATCAAAACCTTCTCGACGGCCTTGCCGCTGTTCGATGTCACTGTCAATTCAATTTCGGGTGACGTGAATCCCGAATCCGCAAATTTGCTTGCCGACAAATCGCGAACTTTTTCGATGAATCCTTCGGCTCCAATGGCGTCCACTTTCTTGCCGTCGGCGGAAAACCAATCCGAGCCGCCTTTGGTCAGAAAATAAGCCTTAGCCCCGTCGTGCATCTCGATCTTTTCGGGATCGGTGAAGCCGAGGTCAAAGAGCTTTTTGTTGCGAAAATCATCGACTGATTTGTCGAGCGCGGTTCCCAAATCGCTCCCTACTTTGTACACGCCTTCGACTGCGCTGGACTTCGCGTAATAGTCGTCTTTATTCTTCCGGACTTGCAACTCTTCCGTCCCTGACGCATCGGTCACTTTGGCTGTCGCCACGGCGGTTCCGGAATTAAATGCCGCCGCTGCCTTCTTCTGGTCTTCGTCGGACGCGCTCAAATCCATTTTCGCTTCGCCAAGTTTGCGAATCAGTTCTACCACTTTAGAATCATCGGCGCGAAACGGTTTCGGCTTCACAATTTGCCACTGGTCTTTGTTGCGACCAAATTCGATGTCCACCTTCTTAGCAGACAATTCCACTTTGCTGAGCTTGTCTTGTTCAAAGAGTAGCAGGCGCTTGTCGCGTAGATCTTTCGCGCTCTTGTCTAGACTCGTCTTGCTGAAATTCGCCAGGGTGAACACGCGCGGATCGCCTGCCAGCGCGACATACGCGGCATTTCCAGCCGGCGTGCTGTTCCCAATCAACACTTTTTGCGTCTTGTTATCTTTCTCCGTTACATCCACTTCGACCGCCGGTTGCGCCAAGCCGTAGTCCGCCAAGTTGCCGGCTTTTTCCTCAATGAGCCGTTCCGAGCTCAGTGACGACAACGTGGAAAGCATACTTGAGACTTCATTCTGGTCCGCAAGCAGTGGCTTTGCGCCCATAATCTGCCACTTGCCCGCGCCGTTTTTTGCGAGCGTCACTTCGTCTCCGCTCTTTTTCTTGATTTCGACCTTGGCGATGTCCGCTTGGGTGAGCGTAAGAATCTTTGTCGACGCGTCCGCGGAAATCTTTACGGCTGGCTCTGCGGGCTTTCGATGATTCGACCAATACAGAACCCCAGAGAGCGCCGCCAAAACAATGGCCGCGATCAGCAGACTATTCATTTTCATTGGAATTGCCCCGGCATTCTGCGAAGTGTTCTTTGCGGGTCGGACGGCGCCTTACCTTCTTCGCCACCAGACCGATATCCCCGTGCCAATCACGATGAGAGGGATCAAAAGCAAACTTGTGATTCCGACCCAGCGCACTTGAGCTTTCGTCATTGTAAGCTTGCGGTCTTCGGGCTCTTTCGGGCGGATAGAGATGAGATCTTCGTCCGACGATAGCCAGTTGATCGTGTTCAAGGCAAGATCGCGATTCCCGTTGAACGGCAAGAACCCATTAGCCGCCCACAACGAGCTGCCCACCACCACGAACCGTCCCTGAGAATTTTCTTTGCCCGTTTTAAACGTCCCCGCAACGGCGATTGTCATCGGGCCCTTTTTGTTTTTCGGATCGCTGGGATCGATCTTGTCGGAATCCAATTTCGTCGTGGAAAGGCTGCTGTCCGAACTAGAAAACAGCTTCTCCACCGTCGTTTTGTCACCGT
>Ga0210391_10001654_pt1 | contig 19989 bp, 12 predicted proteins | sample IncBWC12OmetaG_FD_160573 | JGI IMG/M metagenome (GOLD analysis project Ga0210391, IMG submission 160573) | Forest soil microbial communities from Barre Woods Harvard Forest LTER site, Petersham, Massachusetts, United States - Inc-BW-C-12-O ...
CCTAAGAAGGGCAGTCGAAGACTACGACTTTGATAGGCTGGAGGTAGAAGCGCAGCAATGCGTGAAGCTGACCAGTACTAATCGCCCGTTCGGCTTAATCATAAAACTTTCTCAAAACGTCTTTGAGAGAGGTAAGAGAAGAAGCCTTCTCTTTCGCAGTGTGTTCGACTCATCGAGTCGAACTTGTAATGCCAGCCAAATGTGGGGCCGCTTATGCGGCTACGCAAATTCTGTTGTCGCCATCGCCCTCGGAAGCGCCGGTATCTTTATCGGCGGTTCCCTGGTCGCGACGGATAAAAAGTTTGCAAGTCGTGGTTGGATTGTGAAGGTTCTTTCGACCTTCAACTTTCGACTTTCGGCTTCTCTGAGTTTCCTGGTGATCATACCGCGAGGGTCACACCCGTTCCCATCCCGAACACGGAAGTTAAGCCTCGCCGGGCCGATGATACTGCACGGGTAACTGTGTGGGAACGTAGGTCGTCGCCGGGATTAAAATACAAAAGGCCGTCTTGAGCAATCAAGACGGCCTTTTTGTTTTTGTAGCGCCGGCGTCCGTCCCGGCCATTTTGTTTCGCCACTTGCCGCTGTGTAGGGCGCTTCCTTGGCATGAGGTTCGAAGGCAGCGCGTCCCTCTCAAACTCTTAGTGTTGTCATACTGCGATACCTGCTCGATAGGGGCGTTGCATGCGACACTTTGGACACACCCTTTGAACGGGAGGATCTGCTCGAATTGATGAGCACATGGGTGTCAGGGTCAGATCACATCGACCCAGCAACTCATCTGCGCGATGCGAAGCACTATCAAATGGGATTGTTTAGAAGTGGTGGCGTCGACAACTCCAAGAATCTTGGCTTCGTGAATTCCTCAGGGCCGTTAATCATTTATGTCGAACTCGTTCGACGCGGGTCCTCTCTTTTGGTTCTGGAAAATCAAATTTCTTTTCTCCGTGGCCTAGGGGCTCTTTTAGCGCGTTACGCCAGAGATGGCTCTGCTTATCGGTATGGCGAGACTCAGTTCGCCATTATCCTGCCTCACGCAAGCAGAGGCGAAGGATTTACCTCGTCCAAATGGTTGATGCAGGAGCTCAAGTCCCTACTCAGCGACGACAACCTTAGTGACGACTATACTCCCCGCGTCAGCCTCGTATCGCTTCCGGACGACGAACTGTCAACGGAAAAGGTTGTAGAAACCTGGCGCGAACTGGTTGCGCAAGGCAAAAACACTGACGCAGACTCATTAGTTGAACAGATTATTAAAGATACGTGGACTGGACTCTACACTGAACGATTTTTTATGGAGGCGCTCCACGCCGAGTGGAAACGTTCAGAGCGAAATAAGCGCACCTTTTCACTCATCGATATCGATCTCGGAGACCTCGACGCGCTTCTGGGGAAAGCGAGGGACTGGCTGACCCCTCTGCTTGGTCAGATGGGCGATACGATTGATAAGACTTGTCGACGGAGCGATGTGTGCTGCCATTACAATCTGGGTGAGTTTTTTATCCTTCTCCCCGAGACGTCAACCGATACAGCTTGCGGTTTGGCACAACAACTACATACCCGCTTAAAAGATGCCGCAGCGTATGTGCTATCAGGTTATCGAGCACCTCTGACCGTCAGCGTTGCCACATATCCATTTGACGGCAATACACCGCTTGATTTGGTCCATAGTCTGGACGAAGCGATGCTCCTTTTGAAGAATTCGACGCGTGATGGAGTGGCGTCGGCGAGCAAGGGATTCTTATCGCCTCTTTAGTTCGGGAGACAGGGACAGACGGGACGTAATCTGTCTCACCAAACTCCCAAATTCCCGCCAACTCCTTCCAACCACTCCACTTCCGCGTCTCACGTTCGAATGATAAAACTACAGTACTGTACCTTGACAGTAATGTCATTCCATGCTACCATCACATATGATTCGGCGCCGCTCCACGCCCCGGCATTCCTTCTATTCACGATTCAATCCCCGTCGTTCAGGTATCTTTCTCCGTGTACACGCAGGAAACGCCGCAAACCCTTTCCGCTCACGCGGTTACTTGATAACTTGCGGACACCCCGGGGGTGGGGGTCTCCCTTCTTTCTCCGTGAACTCTGTGCCCTCCGCGTTAAGATCAACCCGCTCCTCTACTTCGCTCGATCCGTTTGACACTCGTCACCGTCCACTCGTTTACCCTGCTTGCCCTGTTTACCCTGACTCGCGAAGGGAGCTGCGAAGGGTCCCTATCCCATTTAGAATCCGCACTTCCGTAAAATCCGCCCGCAACCCTTTCAGAATGAGCAGTTCCAAAACAAAGCACTTAAAACTCTTTAGAATGAACAGTTACGAAAAACGGGGGAGGGGCCTGATCGCGGCGGGCGGCTATGCGAGACGGGGTGGCGCGACTGTTCCACCAAAGACCTTGTCCGTTACGTTTTCTTCAAACTTTTTCTTTATTTTTTCTTCAATCGCTTTCACTTGTGGCACGGCGTCGGCAACCATATCGTAAATTCCTGCGAGGTTGGTGGCTCCATCGGATACAACACCAGTCACGTCCTTAGCGCTGGAAAGATTTGGAGGAGAGACGCCGTAGCCAGCTGCGGTCAGCGCGGCATCGGCGACGAAGCTGATGATTTTGTTGTACCAGTCGACGCCCTGGCTGCGGCCGGCCTTAAGCTCCTCGATTGCTTTAGCCACTTGCTCTTGCGCTGCGAGCCCGCGTTCGGCGTCTTCGTACGATTTTTGGATCGTCACTCGCCGGCCCATGCTTGGAACGATGAATCCCTCGGTGAGGAGCTTGTTGATGTCGGCCTGAAAGCCTCTAAGCGCGGCCAGCTTTTTCTTGGAATCCGGGTCGGCAGTGAGCTGGGTGGCGAGTTTGTCTGAATTTACGAGGAGCTCGTTCAGCTCTTCCGAAAGTTCGTGAGCGAGAAAACGAAGATGCGTGAGTTTGCCGCGCCACAGCTTGTTGTCGTCCTCCAACGTCGCGACGTTGGTGAGAGCGCCACCGGACAGCTTGTTGATCACAGCTACCGGGGCTTCCTTGAGCAGCGCGTTTGCAGTGCTCGCAACCACTTCGCGGGCCACTCCCAATTTCTGGCTCTGGGCGTAGGAGTCGCGCAATTTCTTCAATCCGGCCTCGACTTTTTTCTGCACGCCGTCGGCGTCCTTCGCACAATCCCAAAGCGTCTTTACGCCATCCATCGCCGCGCGGTAGCCTCCGACGATGGAGAGCGCCAGAGTAGCTCCTCCCGTCGGTGCCGCACCGGCAATGCCCGCAGCGGCGGCGACTGCTCCCGCGGCACCCTTCACGAGCTTGATGCCCACGCCCAGCCGGTATTTTTTATATTCTTTCTTTTGTTGCTGCACCTGCATCCAGCGCTTCTGCACGGCGGCTACCGCGCTCGTCTTGGCTTGTTGAAGATCCAAATCGATCTGCTGCAACACGCGTTTGCGCGATTCCGCGTACTTGAAGAAGTCGGCGCCAGACGCTCCGCACTCTGCATCCAGCGTCTGGAGCCGCGGCACAATTTTTGATAAGGAAGCGGTGAAGGCCTGCTTGGAATCGTCCTTGATCATTTGCATGAGCAGGGGATCTTTTGCCAGCATGCTCTCCGTATCGGGCGGCAAATCCATTACCACCTTCATGGGCAAATCGGGTACAGGGATCCATTTCGGAGTGAATTTGATGGGAGAATCGTTCTCGATCGCCTTAGAAAGCGACCAGTTAAACATCACCCAATCGGCCATGCATGCCTCCAACCTTGCAACGTCGGACAAGCAAAGTACTCTCAAGCCGTGCGGCAAGTCAACGTACCACCGAGTCACGACAACATTGCAGCGTACAGCCAAATGTGGCCGAGCGGCTGCGCGCGCATCGAAAGAATGATGGCGTATAGAATGGTTTGGACGAACAGGGGACTCGGGAATTGAACAAATCCGCAAACGAACCAGACCTTCCGGCTGAACAAAAATCACGCAGCGCAAGGGTCTGGCGCGCGTTGCGTCACCGCAATTTCCGGCTGTTCTTCACCGGACAGAGCATTTCGCTGATTGGCACGTGGATGACGCGCATCGCCACGAGCTGGCTGGTTTATAAACTGACCAGTTCGGCTTTGCTGCTAGGTGTTGTAGGTTTTGCGGGGCAGATTCCCACGTTTCTTGTGGCGCCTTTTGCAGGCGTGTGGGTCGACCGATTGGACCGGCGGCGGGTGCTGGTTGTTACGCAGGTTCTAGCGATGGTGCAATCGTTGGCGCTGGCGGTACTGACGCTCAGCGGCCGCATCACGATTCACGAAATTATCGGGCTCAGTGCCTTTCAAGGATTGATTAATGCGTTCGATATGCCTGGAAGGCAGGCTTTTCTGGTTCAGATGGTGGAGGAGAAGCAGGATCTCGGCAACGCGATCGCGCTGAATTCCTCGATGGTCAATATGGCGCGGCTGCTGGGGCCTTCGCTTGCCGGCGGAGTTATCGCGCTATTTGGCACCGGTTATTGTTTCCTGATTGACGGACTCAGCTATCTTCCGGTGATTGCTTCCTTGCTGATGATGCGACTGAAACCGCTGCTACTGCCGCATGCCTCTGCTTCCATGTTTCACCAACTCAAAGAAGGCTGGAAGTATGTGACCGGGTCAGTGCCAATACGCACGATTCTTTCGCTCTTCGCCGTGATCAGTTTGATGGGCTGGCCTTTCACAGTTTTGATGCCGATCTTCGCGCTGAAAATTTTGAAAGGGGGCCCGCACACTTACGGATTTCTGATGGGAGCCGTCGGCGTAGGCGCGCTCGCGTCTGCCTATTCTCTTGCCCTGCGCCCCAGTGCGCGGGGATTAATCAAGATGATGCCGATCTCAGCGGGCATGCTCGGGATCGGGCTGATACTTTTTGGTTTCTCGCGAAATTATTGGCTGTCTCTCGTAGTGTTATCGTTTTGCGGCTTTGGCATGATGCAGGAAGCGTCTGCCAGCAACACCGTCATCCAAACCATCGTGGAAGAAAACAAGCGCGGGCGGGTCATGAGCTACTATACGGCTGCTTTCGTCGGCATGGCGCCTTTCGGAAGTTTGCTGGCAGGGACGTTGGCCAGCGCGATTGGCGCGCCGAAAACGGTGATGGTGAGCGGCGCGTGCTGTCTGCTAGGTGCGATTTGGTTTCTGACGCAACGAAAGGCCGTGCGAAAGGTCATCCGGCCGATATACGTGGACCTCGGGATTGTACCGGCGCCGCCCGAAGTGAACGCTGTGCTTGAGGACACTAGTGGCCAGTAGCTCCGCCTCATGACCCGGGGCGCTTGCCGAATATGTCTTGAGGTGCGTCCCGATCATAGAGCCACTCAAAGAAAGTCCTGCTCCTAGGCTTCCATTTCTTAAGTGTGGGAGGCCGGAGGCCAGTAGTCCAAAGGTTCAGAAACATGGAGAGAGGTATCCATACGAGGACGGTGCCGATTACGAAGACGAGTCCTAATGTAACGTGTAGCAGCCTAAGAATTGCAACAGCTAGCAGGAGGGAAACAACGGCGACTATGCGGCTGTATGCAAATGAAATGTGAACCCGCGCTTGGCAGTGCGGGCAGTACAAACCGCCTCCGGTGCCGCCCGGGCGTTCAAGACTGGCGGTGTCGACTTGTTGCCCGCATTCTGGACAGGCGTAAGTTACAACCTGCATTCTCCTCAAGCCGGAATACGCAAGCCATCCAAGTCATATGAAATGTTAAGCGGCGAAGCAGGATGCAGCGCCGCTGATGGGTTCTTCATGACGCTGGCGAAGGCAGCTTGGAACTTCTCCATTTCAGGTTGCGTGCCAACGGTAATGCGAACGTGAGTGGGCCAGACCGGCCACGGGCGACCAATGAATACGTTTTGCACAGCCATCGCGGCGATGACTTCTTTTGCGGGGCGCTTTACGTCGAGCATGAAGCAGTTGGATTGCGACGGAACGAAGGAGTAGCCGTTCTTAGAAAGCCATTCAAACGTGGCTTCGCGAATCGTAGCGTTGATTTGTTTGCGATCGGGGACGAGCCGCGCATCTTTCAGGCTGGCGGATGCGGCGGCCACGGCCGTGATGGGCATGGCGCTCCAGCCGGAGAACGCGCCCATTTTTTCGAGAAGATCCGGACGCGCAATAGCAAAACCGCAGCGCAATCCTGCCATTCCGTAGATTTTCGAGAACGTGCGCAGAACGATCACGTCCTTATCCGCTTTCACAAGATCGAGTGCGGTAGTTGCGTCGGAAAAATGAATGTACGCCTCGTCGACCAGGAGTATGGAACCCTTCGGCTTGTTGGCGAGCAGGAATTCGATATCGGAGTGGCTGGTGAGTGTGCCGGTGGGATTATTGGGCGTGCAAATATAAAACATGCCCGCGTCCAGCCCCGCGGCCAACATGGCTTTCACGTCATGCGTGTAGGTTTTGGTCAGAGGTACATTCACGACGCGAGCGCCAGCGATTTTTGCGGCATGCGCTCCGGCTTCATAACCCGGATCGGCAGTGACATAACTCTTCGTGGGAGATGTAAAGGCCAGCACAGAGTAATGCAACGGACCGCTGGAACCTGGGAACGCGCGAATGTACTCGGGCTTGAGCCCTTCCGCGGTCGCAAAAGTGTTAATGAGATCCCTGGTCATCCAGTCTGAATAACGGCCGCCTTGCGAAGCGACGTCATTGACTGCACCGCAAGCCACGCCGCAGGGGCCCAGAGGATTCTCGTTCGCATTAATGAGCACCGCATCTTTTGGATAAGGTTGGGGATAAGGAAGCGAGCCGGCGTGGGCCAGCATAGGTTCGGTGACAATGCGATATCCCGCGGCCACCGCTGCGGCGGCTGCGGAAACTTGCAAGAATGAGCGACGAGAACGACAGGCAGGATTTTCCTTCGGGGGCATGGTCAACCTCCATGTGCCGCTCGCATGCCGCGAACTGGCTGCACACAAACTAACACGAACCGCGATTTGTGGGATTGCTATTTGCACGCATTTTCTTGCTAGCAAGTATTTGCAAATGGGGCGTGCTCTTGCTGCGACTCTGCAGAAAATACAGAGAATAAAAGGGGAAACTCGATGAACGATGTGTTCGGCGATTGGGACTAAGATACATGGTTTCAGTTGATTAGCAGAGCTTTTCCGGGAGGTTATGGCGTAGCTTCTCGTGAACGTACACGCGATAAGCGGCCCAAAGAATTGTAAGAAGTACTATTGACTGCGTCTACTCCGACAAATATCTTATCTTTTGCTGTTGCTGTACCCCGGCCGAGTACGAACCCACACAAGCTGCGAGGCAGGCATGGCCACCGAAACTGCAGTGAACACCATCACTATCTCCGAAGGCAAAAGTGTTGAAGAGCGATGGGAGAAATTACGCACACACCGGCGTATCGTTTCCCGAGTGAAATTCCAAGTTGAATGGGAAGAAGGCGCCGAACGACAGCAAGCGAACGGCGTCACAGTAGATATAAGCAAATCCGGCTGCCTAGCGGTGATAGGCGCGGGACTTCCTCTGCGAAAGCGTGTGCGCCTCATTCATTCCGTGAGCGGACGCACGGCAGAAGCGCAAGTTGTTTGGCGCGATCACGAAGCGTGGGACGTCGGTCTTGAGCTGATTAAGCCGGACCCTTCCTTCTGGGGCGTAAAGTTTTAATCTGTCGCTCGAGCAGGATCGTTGTGGAGATGTGCTCGCGATAGCAGCGTCTGCTGCACTGGCGATACAAGCCTACAAACTTGGAAGCTCCTGCGCACAGCATTGCCCTGCCCAACCTTCAATTCGGCCATTTGTCCTTCGGCAAGCTTTTCTGAATGGTTTCGAGGTTTTGGAAACCGTCTTTGATGACTGTTTGCTTTACATTGTCCTTGGTTACGACCACCGGGCTTAAAAATATTGCCTGGACAGTGTTCGTCCCGTTGGAAATCGAAACAGCGTTTTTGATGGGAATGCCGGCAGCCAGACTGACGGCAGCTTCGGCGGCTGTTCTCGCTTGCAGCCCAATAGGTTTGTAGACCGTCATGGTCTGCGTGCCGTCCAAAATCCGGATGATGGCGGCGAGGTCGGCATCCTGGCCGGAGACGATCACTTTGCCGGCGAGTTTGTGTTCCTGCAGGGCCTGGATAGCGCCTCCCGCAGTGCCGTCGTTCGAAGCGACTACGGCGGTGACATCGCCTTTCGTGGAATCGATCGCTTTGGACATGATGGCGTACGCTTCGGCCGGATCCCAATCTTTCGCCCAACCATCGCCAACAATTTTTATATCGCCACGGTCCACGAACGTTTGGATCGCGCGCATTTGTCCATCACGCAAAACTTTGGCGTTGCTGTCCGTTGGCGAGCCACCAATCAGAACGTAGTTTCCTCTGGGAGCCAGCCGCGCAAGCGTGGAGGACTGCAGCTCGCCAATCACCTCGGCGTTTGTGCCAACAAAGAAATCTACATCGCTGTTGCGCACCAGACGCTCGTAACTCAGCACTGGTATATGTCGGGCTTTCGCTGCACTTACGATACGAGCGGCCTTGTCCGTGTCGTGCGGGACCAGGACTAAAACTTTTACGCCGGAGTCCATGAGCTTTTGGGATTGCTGCAGTTGCAAATCGTCGTCTCCCTCGGCTGTTTCCACCAGCACTTCGGCACCCAGCTCCTTCGCGCGCTTCTGAAAATTGTCGAGATCCGTTTGCCAGCGCTCGACTTTGAGAGAGTCCATCAGGTAACCGATTTTTAGCGGCGGGTTTTGGCCCGCCGCAGTTTGTCCTTTTGCTAAGCCGAGGAGAGAAACCGAGAGCGCAGTCAGCCCTAGGGAGAGTAGGAATCGACGCGGCAAACGATGCATAATTTTCATCACCAAGTACTTAAAACCGTAGCACCGGCGAGCCAGCAGGACAACGTGATAAGGGCTGCAAGCGGACCAAGAGTAAAGGGGAAGACGGTCCGGTGACCGGTTTCGCGACACTTGATCCCGGGAGCGGCCAGTCTGGGACGCTTGTAAGCTTGAGCGCCTTGGCTAAGAGCTTGTGCGTCAAGCACTTAGCTGGCTCTCGCTCGCGGCATCCCAGTTGCTCGTCGAATGGGTGTAGACATTCTACATGCCATGATGTAGAACATCTACAGCCTGAGGTGAACATGAGTCCACGCTACCAGAACCGCATCGAACTGCTGCAAGGGACGCTCGATCTGCTCGTTCTACAAACGCTTCGCTGGGGGCCGCAGCACGGCTATAGCATCAGTCAGGCGATTCGCACAAACTCGGGAGACATTTTACAGGTGGACACAGGCTCGCTTTATCCGGCGCTGCACCGGCTAGAGCGGCAGAAATGGATCACTGCCGACTGGAAAGTTTCAGAGAACAAACAGCGCGTCAGGGCCTACAAGCTAACAGCCAAAGGCAAGAAACAACTCGAGTCGGAGCGCTCGCGCTGGGCGCAGGTCTCGGATGCCATTGCAGGGGTACTGAATCCAGCGAAGAGAGAGAGCGAAGCATGACATTTTCTTTCTGGCATCGTCAAAAACGTGAAAGCGAATTGGAAGAAGAACTTCAAAGCCATTTGAAGATGGCGACGCAGGACCGTACCGACCGCGGCGAAACACCAGAGCAGGCGCGCGGTGCAGCGCGAAGAGAAATGGGCAATGTCGGCTTGATCAAGGAGGTCACGAGGGAGATGTGGGGTTGGGGTTCATTCGAGCGGCTGATGCAGGATTTGCGATATGGACTGCGAATGCTTGCCAAGTCACCGGGATTTACGGCCGTAGCGATTCTGACGCTGGCGCTTGGGATCGGTGCGAACACCGCGCTGTTTTCGGTGGTGAATGGTGTGTTGTTCAATCCTCTGCCTTACCCGCATCCCGAGCAACTCGTGTGGCTGGCGGAAAGCAAACCGAATTTTGCGACTGGTTCCATTTCCTTTCCGAATTTTCGCGACTGGCAAAAAGAGAATCACACGTTTTCCGGCATGGCCGTCTATCGGTCTTACAATTTCAATATTTTAGGTTTGGGTGACGCCGAGCAGGTGCGTGCGCGATTCATCACTTCGGACTTTTTCGGTGTTCTGGGCGTCAATCCAATCGTGGGCCGGACGTTCGCGCCCGGAGAAGACGACATCGGCCGCTCACCGATCGTGATGATCAGCGAGGGATTGTGGAAGCGCAAGTTCAACGCCTCTTCCGATGTTCTTGGAAAAAACATCAATCTTGACGGCACCGGCTACACGATCGTTGGCGTGACTCCCGCCAGCTTCGATTTTTCCGGCCTCTTCCGCGACGTTGACATTTACGCACCGTTGGGCCAGTGGACGAATCCCTTGCTTTCCAACCGCGGCGCGGGTCTGGGAGTTCACGGAGTGGGCCGGCTGAAGCCGGGCGCGACCATCGAACAGGCGCGCGCGGACATGGCCCGCATCTCGAGCAACCTCGCCGCGACGTATCCGGACACCAATAAGGGCATCGGCGCGGCGCTACGGCCGCTGAAGGGAACTATGGTCGGCGATGTACGCCTGGTGCTGCTCGTTTTGCTTGCCGCTGTCGGATTTGTGCTCTTGATTGCGTGTGTCAACGTCGCGAACTTGATGCTTGCGCGAGCGGCAACGCGCAGCCGCGAATTCGCGATTCGCGCGGCGCTCGGCGCGGGCCAGGCAAGGCTCGTGCGCCAGCTCCTGACGGAAAGCATCCTGCTGGCGTTTGCTGCGGGAGCTCTAGGCTTGCTTCTTGCTGCCTGGGGAACGCGAGCGGCTCTGCAATTCCTCGCGCAAGGCCTTCCTCGCGCGAGCGAAGTGCATCTCGACGCGCGCGCGTTGCTTTTTACCGTGCTGATTTCGCTGGGCTGCGGCATTTTCTTTGGGTTGGCGCCTGCGCTGAAAAGCCGCGGCCGCAATCTCCTCGATACTCTGAAGGAAGGCGGCCGTGGAGATAGCGGCACACGTCACCGCGCGCAAGGCCTTCTCGTCATTGTGGAAATGGCGATGGCGCTTGTGTTGCTGATCTCCGCGGGGCTCATGGTACGCAGCCTCATGGCGCTCTGGAACGTAAACCCAGGCTTTGATTCACATAACGTGCTTGCCTTTGGCGTGGCCCTCCCGCCATCCATGCGCAACGCCAGCGCGGCTGAAATTCGCGCGGCTCTTCGCGATGTGGACAGGCAACTCGCGGCGGTTCCGGGAGTGAAGTTCATCTCGCTCTCCTGGGGCGCCGTGCCGCTCAGCAGCGATGACGAGGATCTCTTCTGGATAGAAGGAAAGCCCAAGCCGCAAACCGACGACGAAAAAAGCTGGTCGATCAGTTATGTCGTGGAAGAAAACTATCTCCAAGTGATGGGCATTCCCCTTCAGCGCGGGCGATTTTTCACCGCGCAGGACAATGAAAACGCTTCGCACGTCGTCGTGGTGGACGATCTGTTCGCGAAAAAATATTTTCCCGACGTGGATCCCATCGGCCAGCATATTTTTCTGGATAACAAAGGAGGACGTGCGGAAATCATCGGAATTGTGAGCCACATCAAACAATGGGGGCTCGACTCCGACGATAAAGAAACGTTGCGCGCGGAACTCTACTTCCCGTTTATGCAGCTTCCGGACCAGGCCATGCAGCTCTCGGGGAGCGGAACGGGCGTCATGGTGCGCTATGAGCCGGGAGCCGCAACCATCGCGGATTCGCTGCGCGCAGCCGTCAAAGGCATCAGCGCGGAGCACGTGATGTCCAAGGCGCAAACCATGGACGAAATTATTTCGGATTCGCTGGCTTCGCAGCGTTTTTCCATGGCAGTGTTTGGAATCTTTGCCGCCCTGGCGCTGGCACTCGCTTCCGTCGGAATCTACGGCGTCATTTCCTACCTCGTTCAGCAGCGCACACAGGAGATTGGCGTTCGCGTGGCCCTCGGTGCGAAGCGTTCGGACGTTTTGCGCTTGATTCTTGGCGAAGGAATGAGAATGGCCGGAGCCGGAGTAATACTTGGCCTTGTGGCTTCGTTCGGATTAACGCGGTTGATGGCCAGCCTGCTCTATGGCGTGAGCGCGACCGATCCGCTCACGTTTACCGCGGTGGCGGTCCTGCTGGCCATTGTGGCGCTTGCGGCGTGCTACATCCCTGCGCGGCGTGCCATGCGCGTCGATCCTATGGTTGCATTGCGATATGAATAGCGGAAGTTTCGTAATTTATAGCGAGCTTACTTAGCGGAAGAAAGCCAGGCATCGATTAAAGGCGAAACCTTGCTGCACAATTGTGCCACGCAAATAGCGGCGAGTAGCCCGGTAAAAACGTCCATGGTGTAGTGCGCACGCAGCACGAGTACGGTGGCGATCTCAAATAGAACGATTCCGACGGCCACGATGGTGAGCCAGCGCTTTCCGAGGCGCGCCAACTCGATCCCGCCAAAAACCGCGATTGCCGTGTGCCCCGAGAAGAAAAAATCATTGCCCACGTTGTAGGTGACCAGCAGCGAAGGGAATCCGGGATAATGCCAGATCATATTTGTGGGCGCGGGAAGCGCGCAGATGGCTTGCATGACTTGCCGCAATCCCAGGAGCAACACAAGGCCGAGGAACGGCCGCACGCTCGGCCCGAAAAGCCAACGCACAAGCAAGAATAATGCGAGTCCATCAATTAGAGCGGAACTGATAATCAGCAGCGCATTGGCCGCATGTGGGGAATTGTAGAAGTAGGAATTGAGGCCGGCCGTCAGTGTGTGAAGCGCGTCACCAACGCCGGAAACTGGCGCGGCTCTCTGCGCGATGAGCGATTGCGTCCAAAACCAGATTCCCAACGCAATGGCCGTGAGCACAACCCGGCGAATCAGACGACGCCATTTTTGGGTGCTCTCGACGTCGGTCATCTGCCGTGAGTCTACGGCCTTGGCAGGAGCAACTTGCACAGGGGCGCTCACGCAGGATTCGCGACTTCCAGCGCGAGTTCACGCGCTTTCCGCAAGTCGAGCTTGCCTGTGCCAAGATAAGGCAATTTTTCTACGCGCAAAAACTGATCTGGGCGGGGCCTCCAAAGCGCCGGCAGATCGCACTTTGCGAGCAGCTCGAGAGTTTCTTTCAGCTTATCTTCTGGCAGCGTGTGCAGGACCATCAGACGTTCGCCTTTCCTTTCGTCGGGAACCGCTGTTACCACGAACACTTGCTCCGTGGCGTGTGCCAGTTCGTGCAGCTTGTCTTCAACCTTTATGTGCGGCACCATTTCGCCGCCGATTTTGCTGAAACGGCTCAAGCGATCCGTGACGCGCAGAAACCCATCTTCATCGAGCATCGCGATGTCGCCGGTGTTGTACCAGCCATCTTTCAAAACGGCCGCTGTTTTTTCGGGCTGGTTCAGGTAGCCCTGCATCACGTTAGGCCCACGCACGAGAAGTAAGCCGGGTTGATTGACGGCCAACGGTTGCAGCGTCTCGGGATCGATAATCTTTACACTCATTCCCGGCAACGGGTGCCCGATGCTGCCACGCTTCGCGCCCACTTGGCGAAAGGACGCCGCGCGAAAATCGTTCGTGTTCACGGTCACGGCAGGGGAGCACTCCGTGCAGCCGTAGCCCTCCATCGGACGGAGGCCAAAGCGATCCTCAAATGCCTGTGAAATTCGCTCCGGCAGCTTTTCCGCCCCAGCCATCACGAAGCGCAAACTGCCAAATTGTTCTGGCTCGCAGCGTCGCGTATACGCATTGAGAAAAGTCGGCGTAGCAAGAAGCATCGTGACGGCGTATTTGTTGACGAGCGCGCCGATGACTCGCGAATCGAGCGGATTTGGATGAAACACTACGCCGATTCCGGTCGCAGCCGGGAGGCACAGCGTGCCTGTAAACCCGAAGGAATGAAAGAACGGGAGAATGCCCATGATGCGATCGTTGGAGTGCAGGAGAAAAACCTGATTGAGCTGCTCGACGTTAGAGGCCACGTTGTAATGCGTCAGCACCACGCCTTTGGGCTCGCCCGTTGAACCGCTGGAAAAAATAATCGTGGCGATGTCTTCGAGCTTTGTCGCGCGTTCGGCGCCAGCGTACTTTTCGATAAGTGGCGCTGGAAGGAAAAACGCCAAGGCAGCCCCGAGTCGTTCGCCGAAACGCGGCTTCTGCGCCAGGTCTTCCAGGAAAACCGTTTCCGCGGGCGGCTGTACGCGCACGCGTTCGAGAAAGGCGCGAGCTGTGATCACCGTTTTCAAATTGCACTGCTTCGCGCAAGACTCCAGCGTTTCGTTCGACGCCGTGTAGTTCAAATTGACGGGCACTTTGCCCATCAGCATCGCCGCGAAATTTACCAGCGCGCCGGGAATCGAAGGCGGCAGCAATATGCCCACCATGTCCTCACCCTGCCAAGTTTTCCGCAGGCGCCGCGCAAGAAATAATGTTCTCGCTAGCACGGCGAAAAAACTCAGCTTCGGTGTCTGTCCGTCGGCCATGGCGAAGCGAAACGGATGGCGCCGCGCCGTGTAGAGGAAAGTCCGCGGAAGAGGCCGCATGTGGTTCTTGCGCCGCTGGAACGCTTCCGCGCCGAGGTCCTGTACGGCCTGCCGCGCTTCCTGCGCGGATGCGGTAGATGGTAGCGGCGCGCCAAACGTCACACGCACGGGATACGGCAAATGGCGCGGGAGTTTCCAGAGAAAACGCCCGCCCGCAAAACTAAAAATAGAGCCCCACACGCCGTCAAGATTCACAGGAATGATCGGCACATCGACGCCTTTGATGATGCGTTCCATGCCGCGTCGGAACGGCATCATCTGCCCAATGCGCGTCATCTGCCCTTCCGGGAAAATGCAAACGAGCTCGCCGTCTTGCAACGCCTGCGTAGCACGGCGCAGAGAATGAATCATTTCCCGCGGACCTTGATCGGAAGAAATGGGAATCACGCCTAATATTTTCGCGAACGGCTTCACCAGCGGATGATCGTAGGAGCCCTTGAACATCAAGAAGCGCACCGGGCGATCAACAGAAGCAAGCAGCAGCACTGCATCGGCCATGGAAACGTGATTGGGAACAAGCAGCGCTCCACCTCGCGCCGGAACTCGTTCACGCCCCGCAACATCAAGCCGGTAAAGCGTGTGGGTGAGCATCCACAGCAAAAGCCGCAGCAAGGAATCCGGCAGCAGGTAGAGGACGTAAACCATTGCGGCCAACGTCGCCAGCGAGGCCCAAAGAAAGATAGCTCCCGAGTCCAGGTTCAGCCAGCGCGACATTGCATAGTAGGCGCCGGACGCTACGCCAATCCCAACGAACGACAACCAGTTTGAAGCGCCTAGAACGATGCCCTTGTGCTGCTCCTCGGGAATGTGTTGAATGAGCGCACTGATCGGCACGATGAAAAATCCGCCGGAGAAGCCCAGGCACGCGAGTAACCCCAACACTGCATGAAACGACAATCCGTGGATCGATAGGCAAAGGCCGAACGCGGTCATTGCCAAGGAGCCGAGCGGGATCAGTCCATATTCGATTTTGCCGCCCGAGAGATATCCGGCGGCAAAACTTCCCAAGCCAATCCCGATAGCCACCGCAGCTTGCAGCAACCCTCCATGCGACGAATCGAGATGAAGGACGTCTTGTCCATACAAGAAAATATTGAACTGTAAGAGAGCGGCTACAAAGAAAAAGTAGGTGTTCCCCGCCACCGCAAGCCAAAGAATGCGGTTGCCCCGAATCAACTTCATGGGAGACCAGACGTCGATCAGCGAGGCGAGATAGAACTTCTTGGTGGGATCGGCGGCCGGAACTTTGCTTATGCCAAAGCTGCACACCAAACCGATAACCGTGAACGCAAATAGAATCGCGCCGGAATACACCTGTCGTCCCGCGAATTCCGCGGCAAGGATAGATCCGCTGACGCTTCCTGCGATAATTCCGAGGAAAGTCCCTAGCTCGAGCACGCCGTTGCCCCACGACAATTTTTCCGGGGACAAGAGTTCGGGAAGCAGGCCGTATTTGGACGGCCCGAAGAACGCTCCTTGCGTGCACACGAGGAAGATCGCTGCCAGGGCTAACGAAAAATTCGGCCCGATCAGGGCGACCACAGCGAGCAGCATTACGCCAACTTCAAATACCTTGGTCTGAATCGTGACGCTACGCTTGCTAAAGCGGTCTGCGAGATACCCGCCGGCTAGCGAGAACAGAACGAACGGGGCAGCGAACAAGACTCCGACGAGGAATTCATGGTTTGCGCGCTGAGCGTTGTCGTGCTCGATGGCAAGAATGAGGTAAATGACGAGAAATTTCAGCGCGTTCTCGTTAAAAGCGCCCTGAAACTGCGTAGCGATCAGGCTCCAAAAGCCCAACCGCCACTTCCCGTTAGACTCTCGAATCAAAGGACTTCCGTCGTCGGCCATGCAGGCGCACCCACGCACTCAAAGGAAGCTACTGAGATAGAACGATCTTAGCAGCCCTTCTTGCACGCGGGTGCGCGGCGGCACTAGAGTGTGCCGAAAGCGAGACGCTTGAGGGTTTGGAACGCCGGGCCTAGGGCTTTGTCGCTGCAGGCTCAGTCTTGGCCTTTACCGGTGCCGGCGTTTTCCTGCCAGCGTTCAGATGGTCGTAATTCAGCGCGGCGTTGAGCAGCAGCATAAAGCTTCCCTGCGTCTCCTGCCGCCACATGGGATTCGTAGCGAACAAAACGACGTGCCCTTTGCCAACAGGCACGTCGACGATCGCCGGTGATTCCGCCAGTTCTGATCCGCCCGCCAGCATCCCGCTTATCCGCAAGTCTTTTTCGCCAGCGAAGCGCAACACTACGCGCGGGTAAAGCGAAGGTGGCGGAAGAAACGAGCTCAGATCAGATCGCAACTCGGGGTTGACGTAGAGCTCCTGCTCGGCCTTGCTCCGGTGCACGGGAGCTTCCGGCTCGGTCCATGCGCGACCCTGCGGAATGTCCGGATCGGTCATCGAACCTCTGCCGCTGGGACGTGAGCCGCCTGCGTCGTCGGCAAAAAACCGGCCAAATCGCCCAGCAACAGAAACGCTAAACACGGGCCCTTGATTGAAATACACGCCGACGGAATCATCGTAACCGTAAGTGATGGGGCTGGCCTTATCCTCAACAGTCGCGCGAGCGATCATTCCTCGAGCTTGCAGTTGGTGAGTATCGTTGATGATCACCGTATCGGTAATTCCAAGTTCGATCGGCAGATGCGTACTGGGGCCGATGGGAATGAAGAGTCCGCCGTCCTCGATGAATTTCTTGAGATGAGCTACGCCATCGAAGCCTAATCCACCACGGATGTCCGCAGCTTCGTCGATTCCGCCCCAATTCGGTGTCGTCGAAGAATTCTGCCAGGGAATCGGCCCGCTGGCTTCGCTGCCATCCGCGTTTGCGCGCGTCGGTATGCCGTTCAGAATTTGCTGGAGACCGAAGAATGTTGGAGGAAACAAAATCACGTCGTACTTCTCGCGCAGGTTGGCCGTGTTGCGCACATTGATGTCGGAAATGTAGGAGTACGGCACGCCGGTCTCTTCCAGCGCAAGCCGGAACCAGCCTTCATTCTGCGTGTCCGTCCAGTTGTGCATCAGCGCGATGCGAGGCACGCTGATTTCATGGCGCGGCACGTCCGGTACGGACGCCGCGCTAGTCACGCGAACGCCTAGCTCTCGGGCCGCTGCGTTCAGCCGCAAATCCAGATCGGCTGGATTGCCTTCGAGAGGAAGAATGAAGGTGCCGGGAACGAATTTCTCGCCGGCAGCATCGAAGCTTTCTTCCGCTGCAAAAAACTTTACGTCCTTCAGCCGAAAACGCAGCGTCGCCAAATTGGGTTCGCCGGTCGCGTTGATCACATAAAATTTCGCGGACGCTGCCGCTTTGCCTTTCTCGGAGTGTGGAGGAATCACGCCGCCGCCTTCGAACTTTGCAACCCTGTCTACAAGCGTCATCGGGGCTTTAAGAATCGCCGTGTCCGTAATGCGCACGGTCTTCACATTGCGCAGAGGGCCCAGCGTCCAACCCGTGTCATCGTAAGGACGCGGGTCGCTCGTCGAGTAATATTGTGTGTCGAGAAGCATATCGACCATGCGGCTGTAAGGCTGGTCCATGCGAATGATGTAGCTCCCCAGCGGAAGCTTCGTGCTCTTCGCTTCCTCGGTTTTCTTGGCGCTCGCGTCGTCCTTGGATTTGTCCGTTTTTGCATCGGTGCTTTTCGCGTCCGCGGACTTCGCTGCCGGTGACGCTGTTTCCTTCACTTCAAAGTCCTGTTCGAGCTTCTGTACCTCAGCGCCTTGTTTCTGCAACAGATTCGCAAGTTGCGCCGCAAGCGCTGGCCGCCTGCCGTCGTTCACGATGGCCCAAGCTGCGGGGCCTTCCGTCGTGGCCTTCGCAACGGAACGTTTGCTCTTCTCGTAGAAATCTTTCAGAAGTTCCTGCCCATGCTGGGCGGTGTAGTCCAGCGAAAGCAGAACGCCGCTTTCCTCCATGTTTGTGTTGTTCCGCAAGGACCACATCACTTTGGGCAGCGGCGGGTTCGGCCGGAACCACGCGCGGCTCGTCGAACTCGGCGGCAGTTCCGCTAACTTCGTTTCGGGAGTGCCGTTGCCGTATGTTTCGTAAAAGCGGCCGATGGAATTATGTCCGTTCGCCACATAAAACATGTAGTTGGGCGCCCATCCGTCGTAGAAGCCATGCGTCCAAACGCCGACCACCCCGCGCTCCGTCATACCTTGGATATCGTTGTAAGCAAATTTTTGCCACTCGTTGATTACGATCGGATCGAGCCATGCGTTATAAGGTCCCGTCCCCGTGGAAACATAAAGGTAGGGAACCGATTCATGCAGATCGTGGAGTACTTGCGGATGCCAATAGAAAAAATTCTGCATCATCATCTGGGAGAGCTTCAAACCCATAGCGATGCCATCGCGATTGTTGTCGTGTTGAACGTAGTGTCCCCAGTAAACTAGGCCCGGCAGGGGCTTGTCAGGATTGGCCTTCTGATAGTTCCAGGAGTCCACCACGCGATCATGGCCGTCCACTTCGACGATCGGCGTAATCAGAAAAACCGCGTTCTTGCGAATGTTCTGGATGAAGGGGGAATCTTCCACCGCCAGGCGGTAAGCCAATTCCATTAACATCTCCGGTGACCCTGTCTCCGGCGAGTGGATAGAGCCGGACGCCCAGTAGAATGGTTTGCCGCCGGCGATCAACTGCTTCGCATCGGCATCCGTGATTTTGCGTGGATCGGCGAGCTTGGCGGTAATGTCGCGCAGATGGTCTAGCTGCGCAATGTTAGCTTCATCACTCACAGCGACGAGCAGAAAGTCGCGACCCTCTTCCGTCTTGCCTACGCGGTAGACTTTCACTCGCGGAGTGGCTTTCGCGAGCGCGTCGTAATATTGGTAAATGTCTTTCGAATAGGTAAGAAAATTTGGCGCGCCTACGATGTGGCCCAGAATTTTGTCGGGCGAAGGCACTGTGGTGGAAGCCGGCAGGTGATCGACAAGATCGGTGAGGAAGAACTTCTCCGTCGTAAATTCGCGGATTTTCTTTCCGTATTCCTCGTCGTTCGCCGGTGCAGCTTGCGCGCCAGCAAGCGCAGCCGTGACGCTGGCGACAAAGAGCGCCGCCGTGGCCGGCAGCCAAATTTTCCGCAATAGATAGCGCCCCGCCGCAGCAAAAAACTCACACAAGTTTCCACTCGAAATTCTCATCATTGCCTCACTTTTGAATTATCCCTCACACCTGACCGACCGCTGCACCATGTGACGGGCCATGCGCAACAAACGTTTCAGCCGTTTTGCTGGATACCCACTTCAGGCCCAATTTACGCACGCCTCAAAAAAGAACCGGGGTAGCATAATGCTTTCTTGGCTGGGAGGGAAGAATGACGAATGGTGCAGGTCTTCCGAAAACCGTGCTCATCACCGGCGCAACGGACGGCTTGGGCAAGGCCACGGCGCTGTTGCTCGCGCAGCGCGGGTACCGTGTTTTCGCCGCCGGCCGCTCGGCAGCAAAGCGCGCACAACTCGACGCGCTGGCTCAAGCGCAAAAATTGCCACTCGAAACGCTGGAACTCGACGTCTGCGATGACGCCTCTGTCCAGCAAGGGGTGGCTGCTGTTCTCGCAAAAGCCGGGTCCATCGACGTTCT